>OHSF01000984.1_pt1 | contig 13915 bp, 15 predicted proteins | sample 1578551 | NCBI WGS metagenome assembly OHSF01 (sample SAMEA3879601, study PRJEB24766) | human gut metagenome | biome: human-associated habitat; feature: feces | place: USA | collected 1985/1987
ACGCCGCCGCCCGCCATCGAGCAGAGTTTTACACCTAATTGGGGATAAAACAGCTGATGGCTGGCGGCGGCGTTGCCCTCATCGGTATCACCCTGATCCCCCTGCTGAGCGGTCTGTTCGGCTGATCTTTTCCGGGCGGCGTTTGCCGCCCCGTACATATTTACTTGCAAGCATTTCCAGCCCCTCCGTGGCAAACGGATTCTTATTATAAAGAGGAAACGCATTGCAAATCGAATATTCACCTTTATTTTGAAAGGATGGTGCTATTATGCAGATTCTGACTCACCTTATTTTTCTGCTCAACCTGCTCAAGACCCTTATCAACCATTTTTCTTGATGGGTGGTGGCGCTGAGTGGAAACAGTTCTCAAAGCGATCTCGGATTGGATCAAGTCGCTGCTGACAGCGGCAATCATGTCCAATCTTTCCGGCTTGTTTGATGATGTGAACACCCAAGTGGGCGGCATCGCCCAGCAAGTCGGCACCAAACCATCCAGTTTTGAACCGCGCGTTTTTGCTATGATCGAAGCCCTCTCCCGCAATGTAGTGCTGCCCATTGCAGGCGTGATTTTGACTTTTATAGCCTGCTATGAGCTGATTCAGCTCATCACAGAGCATAACAACATGGCCCAATTTGAACCTGCGCTGCTGATGAAATGGATCTTCAAGACTGCCATTTCGGTGTGGATAATCTCCAACACCTTCGACATCATCATGGCGGTGTTCGATGTGACGCAGCAGGTGGTGGCAAATTCCAGCGGCATCATCAGCGGCAACACACGGGTGAACGACATCGGGCTTTCCATGCTGCAATCCAGCATGATGCAGATGGACGTAGGACCCCTGTTCGGGCTGTTCTTGCAGTCCTTCTTCATCGGTATCACCATGCGCATCCTGTCCATCGTGATTTTCGTCATCGTCTACGGAAGAATGATTGAGATCTACATGATGGTCAGTCTGGCTCCGGTGCCCATGGCAACATGGGGCAACCATGAGCAATCCCATGTTGGACAGAACTATCTTCGTTCTCTGTTCGCGCTGGGGTTTCAAGGTTTCCTGATCCTGATCTGCGTGGCGATCTACGCTGTTCTGCTCCAGAATGTTGCAATATCCGGGGATGCCATCAACTCGATCTGGAGCATCGTGGGGTACACGGTGCTGCTGTGCTTTACGCTGTTCAAGACTGGTTCTGTTGCCCGGAGTATTCTGGGCGCACACTGAGGGGGTGAAATTTTGGCAGCTTATATTTCCGTGCCGCGCGATTTCAGCAAGGTGAAGTCCAAAGTAGCCTTCAACCTGACCGCCCGGCAGCTTATCTGTTTTGGTGCAGCGGCAGTCGTAGGCGTGCCGCTGTTCTTTGTTCTGCGGGACACCGCTGGCAATTCCGGTGCTACCCTCGGCATGATGTCGGTGATGCTGCCCATGTTTTTTCTGGCCATGTACCAGAAGAACGGTCAGCCCGCCGAAAAGATCCTGCGGTACTACCTTCAGGCGCGTTTTATTCGTCCGAGGGTGCGTCCGTACCAGACCCGCAATTACTATGCACTGCTTATGAAGGGAGATGACACCCATGATTCCGTTTCTGAAAAAGAATAAAGACGGCAAAAAGCCGCCCAAGCCCACAGTGCCCCGCACGGCACAGGAGAGCATTCCGTTCCAGCGGATGTTTGAGGACGGCACCTGCCGTGTTCGTCCCGGTTACTACACCCGCACCATCCAGTATCAGGATATCAACTATCAGTTGGCGCAGCAGGAGGACAAGACCGCCATCTTTGAGGAATGGTGCTCTTTTCTCAACTTTTTCGACAGCTCTATCCACTTTGAACTGTCTTTCGTGAATACCGCCACCGATTCGGCAGACTTCGAGAAGTCCATCCGCATCCCGTACCAGCAGGATGGCTTTGATGATGTGCGAGCCGAGTACAGCCAGATGTTGCGGCAGCAGCTTTCCAAGGGAAACAACGGCCTGACGAAAACAAAGTTTCTGACCTACGGCATCGAGGGCGACAGCATGGCGCAGGTCAAACCTCGGTTGGAGCACATCCAGAACGACCTGATGAACAACTTTCACAGGTTGGGCGTTCTGGCAAAGCCGTTGGACGGTACGGAGCGTCTGCGGCTGATGCACGGGATGCTGAACATGGATGGAGCCAACAAGTTCCACTTCAACTGGAAAGACCTTGTGCCCAGCGGTCTGTCCGTAAAGGATGCCATTGCCCCTACTGCATTGGCATTTAAGAACAGCCGTACCTTTCAGATGGGCGGCATCTTCGGGGCGGTCAGCTTCCTGAACATCACAGCCTCCGACCTGAGCGACCAGCTTTTGAAGGATTTTCTGGACATGGATTCCAGCCAGATCGTTACCATGCACATCCAGTCCGTTGACCAGAACAAGGCCATCAAAACCATCAAGCGCACCATCACCGAACTCGATAGATCAAAGATCGAGGAGCAGAAAAAAGCCGTCCGCGCCGGATACGACATGGACGTGCTGCCGTCTGATTTGGCGACTTACGGCAGGGATGCCAAGGCACTTTTGAAGGAATTGCAGAGTCAGAACGAGAGAATGTTTTTGGTGACGTTCCTTGTCCTGAACACCGGCAAGACTGAGCAGGAACTGGAAACCAACGTGTTTCAGGCGGTCAGCATTGCGCAGAAGCACAACTGCGAATTATGCCGCCTTGATTTTCAGCAGGAGCAGGGGCTTATGTCCTCGCTGCCGCTGGCAGACTGCCAGATCGAGATACAGCGCGGTCTGACCACCAGCAGCACGGCAATCTTTGTGCCGTTTACCACACAGGAGTTGTTCGACAAGGGCAAGGAAAGCCTGTATTATGGCTTGAACGCCCTGTCCAACAACCTGATTATGGTGGACCGCAAAAAGCTGAAGAACCCCAACGGTCTGATTTTGGGCACTCCCGGTTCCGGTAAATCCTTCAGCGCAAAGCGTGAGATCTGCAATGCGTTCCTCGTGACAGACGATGATATTATCATCTGCGACCCAGAATGTGAGTACGCTCCGCTGGTGGAGCGTCTGCATGGGCAGGTCATCCACATCAGCCCTGCCAGCACCCAGTATATTAACCCTATGGACATCAACAGCAACTATTCGGAAGAGGATAACCCGCTGGCTTTGAAAGCCGACTTTGTACTGTCCCTGTGCGAACTGGTGGTGGGCGGCAAGGAGGGCTTGCAGCCAGTGGAAAAGACGGTCATTGACCGCTGCGTTCATGTGATCTATCGCAAGTATTTCGAGAATCCCACCCCGGAAAATATGCCGCTGTTGGAAGATCTGTACAACGCCCTGCTGACGCAAGACGAACCGGAAGCCCGCCATGTGGCGGCTGCGCTGGAAATCTACGTCAAGGGCAGTTTGAACATTTTTAACCACCACACCAACGTGGATATCAATAACCGCATTGTCTGTTTTGACATCAAGCAGCTTGGCAAGCAGTTGAAGAAACTCGGTATGCTTATCGTACAGGATGCCGTGTGGGGGCGCGTGACCGCCAACCGCAGTGCCGGAAAATCCACCCGGTACTATGCAGACGAGTTCCATTTGCTCTTGAAGGAAGAGCAGACTGCTGCTTATTCCGTGGAGATTTGGAAGCGTTTCCGTAAGTGGGGCGGCATTCCGACAGCCCTAACGCAGAACGTCAAAGACCTGCTGGCAAGTCCCGAAGTATCGAATATTTTTGAGAACTCGGACTTTGTGTATATGCTCAATCAGGCCAACGGAGACCGACAGATTCTCGCAAAGCAGCTCAACATCTCGCCCCATCAGCTTTCCTATGTGACCCACTCCGGCGAAGGTGAAGGGCTGCTGTTTTTCGGTAACGTGATCCTGCCCTTTGTTGACCACTTCCCGAAAGACCTTGAACTCTACCGCATCCTTACGACCCGCCTTTCCGAAGTTGCGGAGGCGCAAAAGCATGAGTGAGAAACAGCCGAAGCTGAAATTCGAGGAGGAAAAGGAGCGCACGGCTACGCGCTCCCCTCCGAAAAAGTCTAAAGTGGAGCAGTCGGTGCCCAAAAAGCAGAAACTGAAACAGGATGCAGACAAAGCTGCGGAGAAATCCCAGCATTTGCGTTTTGGCAAAGCCGAGATAACCCCGGATGAAGCATCCCGCATGACAAAGCAGCAGAAACGTGCTATGTATGCCGCTGCTGCCGCCCGGTCTGCGGCACATCGAGAGATTGATCAGTACGAGGACGACAATGTGGGCACGCAGGCTTTAAGCGAGGGCGAAAAAGCTGCCGAGACTACCCACGATATTTCCAAGAGCCGTTACGCCAGAAAGCTGAAAAAGAAAGCCAAGATGCAGGGCAAGAAAAGGGCCCGAACCGCAAAATCTTCCGTGCAGAAGCCGCCTGCGGCACAAGATGCAGGCGAATCCTGCACCGGCGAGGGCTGCTCCAACTGGCTCTCCCGATGGCGGCAGAAACAGGACATCCGGCAGAGCTACTGTGCCGCCGCCCATTCGGGCACAGCGGCGCAGACCGCAGGCGGCAAAGCGGCATCCAATGGCACCAATGCTGCAAAGTCCGGCATGGAGCAGGTCATCGACAAAGGAAAATCGGTGGTCAGTACCGCAGTCAACGGCATTGCCAATTTTGCAAAAAGCAACGCGCACGTTCTTTTGATCGTGGGCGTTTTTCTTTTGCTCCTGCTGCTGGTCATGTCAGCGTTTTCGTCCTGTTCCATTCTGTTTTCCGGCACCACGCAGGTATCTGGGCAGACCATTTACACCGCAGAGGACCGGGACATCCGGGGAGCCGAAACCGACTACAAGAAGCTGGAAAAGGAACTGGACAAAAAGATCAAGCGCACCTCCACCGACCACCCCGGCTACAACGAGTACCAGTACCACCTTGACCCCATCGAGCATGACCCGTGGCAGCTCACTTCGTATTTGACCACACTCTACGACGATTACACTCGCAGCGAGGTACAGGGCAAATTGAAGGAGACCTTCAAAAAGCAGTACAAGCTGACCACATGGGTGGAGGTGCAGATACGGTATAAGACCGTGTGGGTCATCAGCCCGGCAGGAATTCCGGTTCCCACGCAGGTGCCTTACGAGTACCGCATCTTCCACACCAAACTGGTGAACAAAGGTCTGGAAGTCGTTATCCGGGAGGAACTGAACAACGACCAATGGAAACGTTACGAGATTTTCCAAGATACCTTGGGCGGTCGGCCTTATCTATTCAACGGCGGATTGCCGCCCGGTGGCTCCGATGGCTCTGGTGCGCCGGGTATTGATTATCAGGTTCCAGCGGAAGCCCTGACCGACAGCGAATTTGCCGCCATCTACAAGGAAGCCCAAAAGTATGTGGGCACACCCTATGTGTGGGGCGGCTCCACCCCGGAAACCGGGTTTGATTGCTCCGGCTACGTTTGCTGGGTCTACAACCAGAACGGCTACAATGTGGGGCGCACCACCGCCAACGGTCTGTGGAACAAGAGCCAGCACATTTCCGAAGCCGAAGCAAAGCCCGGTGACCTTGTTTTCTTTGAAGGAACGTATGATACGCCTGGGAAAAGTCATGTGGGCATCTACCTCGGAAACGGCATGATGGTCAGTGCCGGAGACCCCATCAAGTACGCAAACATTCACTCGTCCTACTGGGAGAAGCATCTCGCTGGGTTCGGACGGCTTTCAAAATGATTGGAGGAGTTATATGAGCGAAAAATCGGATAAGCTGCGGGCGATGCTGGAAAAAGAGAAGGAACGCCGCATCAAGCTGAACAACCGCATCGAGATTCTGGAGCGGCGCATTCAGGAGGAGGATTCCGCCGAGGTCAACGAGATGGTGCGGACTGCAAAGGTCACGCCGGAACAGCTCGCCGCCCTGCTGCGGCAGTCGGCCACCACTACCCCGAACCCGGCTGCGCTGTCTGCCGTGGGTGCAACTTTTGAGAAGGAGGTCGATGCAGATGAAGATTAAGAAACTGGGTGCGCTGCTGGTATCGGCGGCACTGTGCGCTGGCATGGCGGCTCCCGCCTTTGCCTTTGAGGGCGAAGCTGCCCCGGTGGAGCAGCCGGTTCTGCCGGAAGTCGTGGAGGAAGATGTTGTCACCGTCACGGACGAAACCTCTGGTGCCTTGACCCCGGAGGGCAATCTGACGCTGGTGGATGACTACCACACCGACTATTCGGATGGCAGTGGACAGCAGTTCATTACGCTGGTGTCGAAGTCGGGTGCGACTTTCTATCTGGTGATTGACCGCAACGCCAAGGGGCAACAGACCGTCCACTTTATGAATCTGGTAGACGAAGCGGACCTGTTGACTCTGATGGAGGAAGAAGATGCGGATGCTTATACCGCTGAAAAGGAAGCAGCGGCACAGGCTGAACAGGACAGGCTGAAAGCCGAGGAACAAGCCAAGAAAGCCGCAGAAGAAGCGGCGGCATCCGGCGAGGAACAGCCCAAGGAAAACAAGGTCACAAAGATCGCATCCGGCTTTCTGGGTGTGGTCGTGCTGACTGCGCTGGCGGCAGGCGGCGGCTTCTACGCTTTCGCAAAGCGGAAGCGGAAAAAGCAGGCCGAAAAAGAAGCCCTCGACCCCGATGCAAACTACACCGAGGACAAGGGCGATTTTGAAATACCCACTGAGGATGAACCGGAAGAAGCCGGTGAGGAGAATACAGCAGAAGAATAATTCTATTGGCGGCGTTTGCCGCCTTACATAATTAAATTCGATAAAGGCTGATTTTCTTCCAATTTGCAGGGAATCCCATTGCACGGAGCAGTTCTTCTTCTGAAATATGCGTGGTGGATTTCAGAAAGCTGTCGATTTGTACCGTCAATGTACGCTTGAATTTCAGAAATTCCTGCTTTGGCAAAAGGTATCGGAAAGCAATCACAACAGCGAACAAGTCATTTTTACCACATTGATACAGACTGCGTTCTTTGGGAATGCCTAGTTTAGAATGAAGTGCCATATCAGGAATCGCATCCTTGGAGCGATACGAAAAAAGCCGTTCATTATGCGCACAAACATTTCTGAACTTGGTCATAACTGTAAGGAACTGACCCAACTGTTTTTCATTTACATGAGCGAAATTTTTGCTTACCTTGCTCTGCAAGCCGAGCGGAAAGAAAAAGTACATCTTGGAGAGTGTGCCAAACGTCAGAGCGTTTACCAAAACCCAAAGCGGAACGTTGTGATAGGTATTTCGCTGGTAGGCTATGTAGGAGTGCTGCGTTGTCAGAGTCAGCTTTTGCAGTTCATACACCAATCGGTCAATGCCTTGTTGGTGTTTCCGCACATAGTTATAGTTCGTTTTCAGAAGATATGTGCTTTGGGCTTCTCCGTACTTCTCCGTAAAATAATAGGAAAGCAAAGAACGGATATGCCGCTCAATGTGCAGAAGATAATGAAGAAATAGCTCTCGCAGAGCTTCGTCAAACTCATACAAAGACACAAGTTCTTCAAAAGCCGTTCCATTCTTGTAAATCTTTTGCGCGGGAATGCGAAAAAGATGCTTGTACCCACTAACAAGCGAATAATAGCCGACCTGTTGCAGTTTGCAAAGAGTTTTGGTTTCATCCGTGATTACAATGTGTTTTTCATCGCGCAACTTGATAAGCTGCTGCTCATACGTCAAAAACGGCTTCGGCATTTTTCCATCCTCACAAAGCACTCTATAAAGAAAGGAGGCTCCTATTGCTAGGAACCTCCTTCTAGGCTGTGGGCCTCACAAGTATCCACAGCACGATCACTGTATATAGTATATGCTCAAACTTTCCAAAAGTCAACCGGCATTTGTTGTGGCTACATAGATTTTGAGTTTTAGGGGGGATGTTTATTGTCTTATCAACTTGTGGTCAGCGAGAAACCCTCGGTGGCGATGTCCTACGCCAAAGTCCTCGGTGCCACCAATCGTCAGGATGGCTACCTTGAGGGCAACGGCTATCTCGTCAGTTGGTGTATCGGTCATCTGGTGGAACTGGCACCGCCCAACATCTACGATGCCAAATACGTCAAGTGGAGCATCGCAGATCTGCCCATCCTGCCGGAAAGGTGGCAGTATCTGGTGTCTGCCAGCACCAAAAAGCAGTTTGGCATCCTGCAAAAGCTGATGCACCGCCCGGATGTGGAGAGCATTGTGAACAGTTGCGATGCAGGATAGTGCGGTTGGGTGACTCAAGAGAAAGAAAAAAGAGACCTCATCTCGTCAAAAAACTAAATCATAAAAGCATCAAAGAGGGCATTCAAATGAAACAAAATCGAATTTTTGACCAGAATAGTTCTCAAAAAGCACGTTCTTGGCACTATAATATGGACACCAACCGAGCGGAAGCCCAGTTCGCTGATGGCTCTGCCATTGCCATTGACTGCCTTGCCATCGAGGACGAATACGGCAATACCCCGGCACAGCGAGCTGAACTTGATTGGCTACTATACAACAAGCCCTTGGAGTGCGTCCAGCTTGTGCTGAGTGGTGAGATTGAGCATTATCTCTCACTTGGCTGTGACCATGGCAAACTGAAAGACTAACCTCTAAATAGGCCAAACAACCCGCTACTTGCAGTCGCTGCAAATGGCGGGTTGTTTGCTTATTTTAAGTTTTTCCTTTGCTCATAGTAGTGCAAAATCAATGTAGTGCAAAATCAATGGCCCAACGGTCAAAGAAATCACAAATATCAGGCAAATCTACTGGTTTCTTATAAATGTCATTCTAAAATTCAATGGATTTTGCTATTTCTAGCACTTGTTTTTTCGACACGAAAGTCGATTTAACCCTATATTTTATGTATCTCTCGATGATTTCAAGTTTGCCATTTTGGGGGCTTGATTATTGAGAAAATTCTAAATTCCAAAAAGGTCTATCATTTTCATCAATCGCATCGTTATTGAGAATAAGCACTGCACCACCACTTAACAGAGGAGGCAGCTGTAAATAGCTTATATTATTTATTGAGAAAATGAAACGCTATTGCAACAGTTGAATACTGTATATTTTATCAAATTGATACGGATCTGATAGCAACACCTTACCGTTTGATATCACAAGAATGCTTTCGCCTTCTTTAAGATACGACAACTGAAGATTTCCTTTCAAGTAGTTTGATACGCCATAAATTATATAATTGTCATCCGTATCATATAATTGATTTTTTGCAGTCGCATAAATACAATTGTTCTTCAGGTCAACTTCTTCAATTATAAGTTCCGATTTTTTTCTTCCGAATGTATTCGATTGAAATAGAATGCAGAGAACCACTGCCACAAATGCTATGCCAACCATAATCTTCCGTTTGCATTTCATTTTATCAACCTCTGTATGAAAGGAACAGCGTATAAAGCGATTGTGTTATTCTCAATGCCCCTGTATAAGAAGTTGGATATGAAGAACCATCAATTGTGCTTCCATCTTTATGGATTCCGATAGCTACATACCCAGCTCCAGAAATATATTCTACAAGAGGACCACCACTAAAGCCACCTGTCAAATCCCAATCGCCCTTGAGATATTTTGAAGTCTGACTTCTAATATACCCAGAAGATTTACACATCCGATATCTCGCATCGGCACCATTTATTTGGCTCGGATAGCCATAAGCATACACCAACTGTGATGATGAATAATTGCTAGACTGCCAATGTAACCCAAGCCATCCCGTTTTCGTTCCTAAATTATTCTTGAGCGTAATAATCGCCCAATCCTCCGAACTTGTTCCAGCAAGATAAGAATCACTAACAATCATCGAACTTGCCGATACATTTTCGCTTCCAAAAGGTTTACTATTATCAGATCGAGCAGGTGCGACATTTACCGACTTAACGTAGGCTTTTTCCTTTATACTGTATAGATTATGTGCTGCTGTTGCAAGTGCATTAGGCCCAATCATAAATCCAGAACCATAATTTGTCCCTCCATTATTGGTCGTTATCTGTAGGCATACCGTACTACAATATGGTGTTGCCGTTGGATTATCAACAACAGTGATATCATTGCTTCCGATAATCGCATACAGATCGGATAGATCAATATCCGAAATCTTTCCATTTGGAAAATAGCCTGCAGTTGTCTCTCCATCCGTGAAGGAATTGGTTTCAACTATAATTTCCTCTATAGATTCTTCTTTTGTATCAAAATCGTATCTATGGTATCTCTCGATATGAGATTTGCTTCCATCACTTTGATTATCTGCAAAAGCAGTCAGCCCAGAGTTAAGCTCCATTGAAGAAAGAGCCACAATCCCACTTGCTTTCAAAAAAATTCTACGAGATATTTTTTCACTAGCTATTTTAATTTTCCTTCTTTACTTTTAGAGTATACACAAGATTTCTTATACATCAGTTGCTCTGCATTGGAAACACCTCCGTAAAATTTTTCATACGTTAGAGCCATCCTTATTTTAGATTTCAACTTTTACTTTCGCAAAAAAATAAATACCACTGATTTTTTATCCAATAGCCGTGCTAAGATTTATCTCTATGGGATTCAACACATGCGTCTGCTGGCACAACCAAGCCCAATTGTTCACTGTAGTAGTAAACAAGTCGTCATAGTTGTTGTCATATGCAAAATCAAATGTGTCATGAACGGTAATCAAGTAATACATTATAGAATTACCAATCATGAAGCCTGTTCCAGAGGTGCTTACCCTATGCAATGCATAGAATAAATCTGCATTATCAGACTTTTGAATTGTAAAAGACCAACTTCCTCCACTAAAATCTTTCAAGCCACTATTAAGTACTTTGTTTTTATAATTATTAAAAACTGTTGTCGTGTTTAACTTGTCAAGCAATGGCGTCGAAGAATCCGTCACACTCTCAGAATAGTCAATATTATATACAGAGAATTCAACCATAAGAGCCGCACATTCATATCCCTTATCCCGTGCAATTTGCGCAGCTGCCAACCATGCAAGCTGTGTATTATTTAACAAATTTCCAGATGCACGTGTTTGATCTTCATCTTTCATCTTATCGATAAACTTATTTAATTCATCTATCGACATTCCCGAAAAATCAACATGATACTTATCATTCATGCTTTGAATAACAGGATTGCTAGCTTTACGGCTGCTTATGTTAGCAGCATAAGACACAGTATTTATCGAAAACAAAAAACACACTGAAAGAATTAATGATACGAACCTCTTCATAACGAACCTCCTTAAATTCTGTACTCTACTATATAAATTGTGTGCTTCTCATCATCCCAGACAACGAGACTAAAATTCACATCTTCAGAATGTAAAAGCAATGTATTCATTTCGGCTTCCGAGCGTAGTTCCTTATGCTGACTATTATCATAAAGAAAAAAATTTCCACTTGCAATTTCAGGAATCACAAAATCTAATCCAAAATATGACGACACATTTTTTAATATAGAAGATATGGTTGGAGAATCATTAATTTTCTCCCATGAATCGAGTTGATGAATAATTTTGGCTGCATCCACATCGTAGTATACCGCTAACATTATCCCATCATTTTGCAATCCGCCATAAGCCTCATATATCAACGATTCAGAGTATGTTGCTTTTCCAATTTTGAATTGTTTCAAATAATCTCGTTTTTCATATTTGCTTTTTCTTCCAAGCATAAAGCCCAAAAGCAAGCACAGTGCGACTATAGCTAGGTATCGGATAACTCGCGTTGGTCTCGCCTTTATAATTACCTCACACCTTTCTAACTTGCTGAAATATATAACAAACTCCACTTATCTACTGGTACTTCCGGTAATGGTTTCGCTCCGTCCATCGGAATAGCTAAAGGTCGCAGAATACTCAAGCCTATAAGATTTTCCGGGCTTAGTGTTAAAGCTACTGCTCACCATGCAGGTTGAGGTCGTGCTGCTGTTTGAGCAGCTACTTACTTTTTGCCATGTTCCAATTGTCCCCTTTTCATAGAGAACGCCTGAAACGCTGATTTTCTTTACTCCAGTTCGAGTCTGGGCATCAACCTGATAGTATGTTTGGTAAATAGATCCGTTGACCGTACTATCGCCTACATACCGTTCAGACTTTTCAGCGGCCATTGCGGTGCAGGCAAAGCTCAAGAGAATCACCGCTGAAACAACAATGGACAACAAACGCTTTTTCGACATAGACATACACCTCCGTTTTTTTGCTCCCATCAAGAGCCTTTGTATAATCAACGCAATTCGCATTCGCTTCGTTTCAATTTTCAGGAGAAAATTTTTCAAATTTTCCATCTTTGTAAGTTCAGACAAAAAGAAAGCCAGACATTTGTGAACTCTCACAAGTGTCCAGCTTTCTTAACGGATACCTTCCGCAATTTTCATAATCTCATCGTATGGAATGTTTCCCATAACGGTATGTGTAATCCCCCGATGTTCCCAACTTAGAGTATAAACATTCTTTCCATGTTCATCCGTACTGGTTCCAAGTACACCATCTGCTTCTCCGACCTTTACGGTTTCGTACACTGTATGCTCATTATCAAACAGGGACTGCTGCCCTGGCTGGATAATTGAGCAACGGACTGTGTAGCTTTCCTCTGTTTCTTTTGACGAGTAAACATGTAAAAAGTTTTCTGCTCGCTCAAATTTCTGCACATCGTCCATTTCAAAGCCGTTCGGCACATAATGGTCGCTGTATCCATCCGGGAGCCACTCCAGCGGTTCGCCATCCACCTGATAAGTCAGCTGCATCTCAATGGGCAGAAATTTTTGAATCATCGTATAGACTGCCCTGCGGAAATCAGCGCTGACCGCAAGAGCACCAACCGTCAGCATTACGAGTGTCAATGCCGCAATTAGTACTCGTTTCAACACTGGGTGGTGCTTTTTCTTCTTTAAGGCCTCTGTCATTCGTTCGTCCCATTGGGACGTATCTGGGTAGATTTCCTCAAACTGCTTTGGCGTTGGAAGCGAATCCAGTTCTCTTTGCGCATCTGCACGAAGTGCCATCATCAAAGCCGCATCAAATGAAATGTCTGTCCGCTCACTCATGGCTGTTCATCTCCTTCCATAATAGTTTTCGTCCTCGAAAGAGCCGTGTTCGTACCACTTCATCCGTTAATCCCAGCGATTTTGCAATCTCACGGTTTGTATATCCCATTGCCAAAAGGCGTAGCGGATCACGGTACATCGGTTTCATTTGGCCAATCAGTTCTGTTAGACGTTCAATGTTATCGGTGCTAACTGCTGCATCATCCGGCACCGGAGCGGCATCTGGTTCGTTTGGGACATCTTCCAGCAATTCTTCTCGTTGTTTGCGAAGCATATCATATGCACGGCTTCTACTACAACTAACGAGATAAGCAGCGAGTTCGTGACAGTTTTCTCGATGAATTTTAGAAAAATTTTTTGCAACGTACAAAAATACCTCTTGTAGCACATCCTCTGCCAGATACGAATCATCCATGATTTTGTAAGCGGTATGGTAAACCAGCCGTTTGTATGTATTGTACACCTCGGTAAAATCTTCTTCAAAGTTTCGATCATCAAGCACACTTAGATATAACGCAAGCAACGCAGTCACCTCTATTCACATTGATTGTGTGTAGTGTACCACGAACCAATAAAAATGTCGAATACAACCAACTTTTGAAAAGGAGCGTGATGCCATTGACCCAACCGAAAACCGATCTCGCCTATCTCCGCAGCGAGAAAGCCAAAGCAGAACAGCAGCTGCGCTACTACCAGCACCGGGAGAAAATTCTGGAACACCAGATACCGGAGCTGACCCGCAAGGCCCGTGTGCATCGGCTGTGTACCCGTGCCGGAATGCTGGAAAGTTTTCTGATTGCGCCGGAAGAACTCACCAACGATCAGGTGATGGAGCTGCTGAAAATTGCGTTCCGTCAGCCGGAAGTTGCGCTGGCTCTTGCAAAGATGATTCACGACCTGCACGAAAGCCGCAGCGTTCCGCACCCTTTAGAATAAAGGGCGCAATTATACACCGTTCCGGTGAAATTGCGG
>OHSF01001009.1_pt1 | contig 13655 bp, 9 predicted proteins | sample 1578551 | NCBI WGS metagenome assembly OHSF01 (sample SAMEA3879601, study PRJEB24766) | human gut metagenome | biome: human-associated habitat; feature: feces | place: USA | collected 1985/1987
TTGACGGCGGCAGTTATGACACTGTTATGGAACAGTATGCCGACATTTGTGCTATCGGTACAGTTGCGGACGTTGTGCCACTCACAGGGGAAAACAGAACTATTGTCAAGCGTGGTCTTGAATATCTTGCAAACACCGAAATATTGGGACTAAACTATCTTATAGATAAAGCAAAGCTTGATAGAAATGCTCTTGACTCAACAGGCATTGCTTTTAGGATTGCCCCTGTTATAAATGCTTCGGGCAGATTTGGCTCACCTCTTACAGCGGTAAAAACACTTCTCAGCGAAGACCCAGAGGACGCTGAGAATTATGTTGACACTCTTTTAAATCTTAACGCCCAGCGCAAGCAGACGGAAACAGAGATAATGACAGAAATAGTAAACCATATAAACGCTCACCCTGAAACTCTTGACCATAGAGTGCTTGTGCTTTCAGGCAAGGGCTGGCATCACGGAGTTATTGGCATTGTTTCTTCACGCATTTTGGAATTTTACGGAAAGCCGAATGTTATAATCTCCATTGATGATGATGGAAACGCACGAGGCTCTGCGAGAAGCGTAAAGGGCTTCAATATATTCAAGTGTTTTCAGCATTGCGGAGAGCTGCTTGATAAATTTGGTGGACATGAGTGTGCAGGAGGTCTGTCGCTGAAGGCTGAGAACATTGAAAAGTTCACTCAAATGGTGTATGAATACAGCGATCCTATGGAGAAATTCCCTAGCGTTGAGCTTATAGCGGATAAGCTTCTTATGCCGCAGGATATCAACCTTGATAATGTAAAGGGTCTTGCCGCAATGGAGCCTTTTGGTGCAGAGAACCCTGTTCCAGTTTTTGCAATGCTTGGAGTAAGAGTAGATAAGATAATACCGCTGTCACAGGGCAAGCATACAAAGATCGAGTTTTCATACGGAAGCTATAGAGGACAGGCTCTTATTTTCTCCCTTGCACCTGAAAAAGCTTGTTTCGCAGTTGGCGATAAACTTGATATGCTCGTGGAGCTTGGAATAAATGTGTTCAATAACCGTGAGTCCATATCCATAAGAGTTATCGACCATAGATTGAGTGGAGTAAAGCAGGAAAGATATTTTGCGGCAAAGGATTGTTATGAAAAGCTCATGCGCGGGGAACAGCTTCCTGCAAGTTTTATACGAAAAATAATCCCGACAAGGCAGGAGCTTATCGGCGTATATAAATACATAAGTGCAGTTAAGAATATTACGTTGGATAATCTTTTCATGAAAATATCAGGTGACAGCATGAATTATTGCAAACTGCATATTTGCGTTGATATTTTCCGTGATAAGGGTCTTATTGAGTTCAGACCCGCAACTATGAAAATAAGCTACGTTGTGCCGAAACAAAAGGTAAATCTTGAAGACTCTGAAACTCTTGTTAAGCTGAATGAAATGCTTGGAAAGGCAGGTAACTAAAATGTCAGATAAAGAGAATATTTTGCTTGATCCTGCTGAAATGGATAAGATAGAAAATATGCCTGAGATAAAAACTGTCAGTGAAGACGATCTTCCTGCCGAAGCCGAGGTTAAAGAGCAGTTTGAAGAAAAGCCTGCTCCTACAGCTTCTCCTGACTATATCGACGCTGTGCCTGAAGCTTCAAAGCCTGAGCATATAGGTGAGAGGTCGGTGTGTTCCATTGATGCACTTATTCAGAAAATACTTGATGGCGAGAGGCAGTACGATCTGTCAAAAATCGTTTCCGCCTATGAACTTGCTGAAAAGTATCATCACAATCAGAAAAGAGAGTCTGGCGAGCCGTATATAACCCACCCGCTGTCTGTTGCATATATTCTTTTGGAACTTGGCATGGATACTGATACTATTTGTGCAGCACTTCTTCATGACGTTGTGGAGGACACTCCATGTACTCTTGAAGAATTACAGAAGAATTTTGGCTCAGACGTTGCAATGCTTGTAAATGGCGTTACAAAGCTGAAAAAGGTAGAAACTTTCACCAAAGACGAGCAGAAAGCCGAGAATATCAGAAAAATACTCCTTGCAATGAGCGAGGATATTCGTGTTATTATCATAAAGCTTGCAGATAGACTTCACAATATGCGTACTCTTAATTATTGCAAAGATTCAAAACGCAGAACTATCGCTCATGAAACAATGAACATCTATGCACCGATAGCTCACCGCCTTGGAATACGCTCAATTAAAGATGAGTTTGAAGATCTTGCTTTTTACTATCTTGATCCATATGCTTATGCCGAGATAGACGAGCAAATGCAGCTCAGAAAGGGCAGCCGTGAACAGCTTGTTGAAAACATAAAGCACAAGATACATGACAGGCTTGAAAAGGATTTTGACCCTGTTCCCCTTATCGAGGGTCGAGTTAAAAGCAATTATGGTATTTATAAAAAGGTATATCGTGACGGCAAGGAGATAGATCAGATATATGATCGCTATGCCGTAAGAATTATCGTCAATACAGTTACTGAGTGCTATAACGTACTTGGAATAATCCACGATATGTTCAGACCTATCCCAAACAGATTTAAGGATTATATTTCCACGCCTAAGGCTAATATGTATCAATCTCTTCACACAACTGTTATCGGCAGAGAGGGAATACCTTTCGAGGTTCAGATAAGAACATGGGAAATGCACAGAACGGCTGAATATGGTATCGCCGCCCACTGGAAATATAAAGAGGGCGTAAGGGGTAGCTCAAAGGACGATCAGCGCCTTGCATGGATAAGACAGATAATCGAGTCACAGCAGGAGTCAAACGACGTTGAGGAGATAGTAAGGGCTATCAAAAATGACCTTGCCCCTGAGGACGTTTTTGCTTTCACTCCAAAGGGCGATATGATAACACTGCCTGTTGGCTCAACTGTTATCGACTTTGCTTACGCTATCCACACACAGGTGGGTCATAAGATGTGCGGCGCAAAGGTAGACAAGAAAATGGTGTCTTATGATTATCAGATAAAAACAGGCGAGATAATCGAGATACTTACTACCAACGTTGAAGGTCATGGTCCAAGCCGTTCATGGCTTAATATCTGCAAGACCAATGAAGCCAAATCCAAGATACGTTCATGGTTCAAAAAGGAAAGACGAGAGGAAAATATCTTTGAGGGCAGAAATGCTCTTGAAAGAGAGTTCCGCAGAAATAATATAAGAGTGCCTGAGGAAGAACTTGAGGACTTTCTCAAAATGGATATGCACAGACACAGTTGTGATACTCTTGATGATTTCTTTGCAGCCATAGGTTACGGTGGTGTTCAGCTTTCAAAGGTGATGCAAAGGCTGAAATCTGAGTATAATAAGAAATATGGTGAAAAGGCTCAGCCTGATACTTCTGACCTTGAAAATAAGATAAAGACTTCCAAAAATTCCACTGGTGTTATCGTTGACGGTATCGACAACTGCGCTATCAAGTTTGCACAGTGCTGTAATCCGCTTCCAGGTGACGAAATAGTCGGCTTTATCACGAGAGGTCACGGCATATCCGTGCATAAAAAGGATTGCGTGAACTATCTTTCGCAGAAAGATGATCCTGAAAATGCCGCTCGTTGGATAAATGTTAAGTGGGAAAGTTCTGAAAAGCATACGGGCTATTTCAAGTGTACTTTGGATATCGTTGCGGTTGACAGAATAGGTCTGCTGGCAGACGTTTCGTCAGCGCTTGCAATGATTAATATTTTTATCTATGAGTCAACCTCAAGGGAACTGAAAAACGGCAATGCAATGCTTTCCGTAACTGTCAGCATTGCAGGAATGGAACAGCTCAACAATGTTATAAACAAACTTCAGAAAATAAAGAACGTTATTTCTGTTGAAAGAAGCGGTAAATAAGAAAGGACAGATAATGAAAATATATAGGCTCAAACCATTGAGTGTTTGTGAAACGAACAGTTATATTGTTGCAAGCGAAGAAAATAACTGCGTTCTTATCGATGCACCTGCCGACCCTGATTATATTCTCGGTGAGATAGAGAGTCACGGTCTTACGCTTAAAAAGATCTTTCTTACCCACGGTCATTTTGACCATATCGGTGCTGTGGCTGACCTTGTAGACAGGACAGGCTGCGAGGTGTATATCCACATTATGGATAAGCCTAAGCTTACAGATGACGCAGGAATGCTTGCTAATCTTTTCAGAATAAGAGGACACAGAAATTACACAGGCAAGGTCAATGTGTTTACAGAGGACGATATACTAAAGCTTGACGAGCTTGAATTTGACGTGTTGGAAACGCCGGGACATACAAGCGGTTCTGTTTGTTTCATATGCGGCATGAATATGTTTTCGGGAGATACCCTATTTTCAAGAAGTGTTGGCAGAACTGATATGCCTGATGGAAGCAGCACAGCCCTTATGAAGTCGCTTATGAAAATAGCTGACCTTGGTGGAAATCTAACTGTTTATCCTGGTCACATGAATGTCACGACACTTGACGCTGAGAGAAAGTATAACCCATATCTCAGGCAGGCTGCGGAGGCTTTGAAATGACTCTGATATTCAGCGGCAACGATTATAAATATGAGCTTGAGGGAGTAATGAAGCTTTTTATCCCTGCAACGCTCTTTACCCACGTTTTTTCTGACAGCATAGATACAGAGGACGATTATGTGTTCGCTCAGAAAAAGGATAACGCTGACAATGTTTGTTTGAGCGTTAAGGTGAGATATGACGGCAAGACTTGCGAAAAAGAGGAGTTTGTGCATTTTGAAAGCGACATGGAACTTTCACTGTCAAGACTTCTTTTTAAGGCAATGAGCGAGATAACAGGCATTGTGCCGAAATGGGGCGTTATAACGGGAATAAGACCTGTGAAGCGTGTGAATGATATGCTCGGTGAGGGCATGAACAAGGCGGAGATATTTAAAGGCATGGAGAGCAGATATCTTTGCAGCGAAGAAAAGTGCGATATTGCATATAAAACTGCTATAACCCAGAAGCCTGTCCTCGATGAGCTTGAAAAGGACAGCTTTAGTCTTTATGTGTCAGTGCCGTTTTGTCCCACAAGATGCTCCTACTGTTCTTTCGTTTCGCAATCTATCGAGGGCTGTATGAAGCTTATCCCTGAGTATGTTAACAAGCTGTGTGAAGAGATAGTTTATACTGCGAAGATAAAGGAAAAGCTTGGTTTAAAGCTTGACACCGTATATTTTGGCGGCGGCACTCCTACCACGCTCACTGCTGCTCAGCTTGACAGAGTTATGAAAGTCATTGAAAACAGCTTTGATATGTCAACTGTCCGTGAATACACTGTTGAAGCGGGAAGACCTGACACCATAACTGAAGAAAAGCTGAAGGTGCTTAAAGCAAACGGCTGTGGCAGAGTATCTATAAATCCACAGACTTTGAATGACAGCGTTCTTGAGGCTATTGGCAGAAAGCACACAACTGCTCAGTTTTTTGATAGCTTTGACCTTGCAAGAAAAGTTGGTTTTGACTCTATTAATACTGATATAATCGCAGGTCTGCCAACAGACACAGTGGAGAGCTTTGAGAACACCATTGATAAGCTTATCGAGCTTGCTCCTGAGAATATCACTGTACACACACTTTCCATAAAGCGTGCGGCTAGGCTAAATCACAGCGGTGACAGGGAAGTGCTGAAAAATCCAGCCGATAAAATGGTAGAGTATGCCACAAAAAGACTTCTTGAAAGCGGCTATCTGCCTTATTATCTCTACAGACAGAAGAATATGCTTGAAAATCTTGAAAATATAGGCTGGACAAAGCATGGTCACGAGAGTTTGTATAATATCTATATAATGGAAGAGGTTCAGACCATACTTGCAATGGGTGCAGGTGGCTCGACAAAGCTTGTTGACAAAGAGGGCGGACGTTTGGAGCGTGTGTTCAATTACAAATTTCCGCTGGAATACAATAAGCATTTTGAGCTTATGCTTAAGCGAAAAAATGAGATAGAGGAATTTTATGCTAAAGAAAAATGAGATTATCAGGCTTGAAATAAGCGGTATGACAAATGAGGGCAACGGAGTAGGAAAGCACGAGGGCATTGCTGTTTTCGTGCCTTTTACTGTTATTGGCGACATTATCGAATGCAGGATAGTCAAGGTCTGCAAAACGTATTGCTATGGAATTATCGAAAATATTGTAAGTGGTTCGGTTGAAAGAACGAAGAACGATTGCCCTGTTTATTCAAGGTGTGGTGGTTGTTGTTTTCGTCACATGAGCTATGAGGAAGAATGCCGTGTAAAAGAGCAGTTCATAAAGGATTCATTTGAGCGTATTGGTAAGCTTTATCCTGAATATGACAGCTTTGAGGGTTGTAAACAGCTTGTTGGCTATCGCAACAAGGCGCAGTACCCTGTAGCAGAGCAGGACGGCAGGGCAGTTTGCGGATTCTATTCAAGGCGATCACACTGATTGTGCATTACAGCCTGCTGTATTCAAGGCAATAGCCGATGAAATAATGGCTTATGTGAACAAGCGGAAGATAAAGGCATACAACGAGGAAACGGGAAGCGGTCTGCTCAGGCATATTTATCTCAGGCGTGGCGAACACTCAGGTGAGATAATGGTCTGTCTTGTTATAACCGACCTTAAAAAGCGTGGCGTATTTGATGTGCTTGTGGGTGAGCTTTGCAAAAAATATGCTGATATAAAGAGTATAGTTTTCAATGAGAATAGCCGAAAGACCAACTGTATACTCGGACAGAAGCTTGTTACTGCGTATGGAAGCGACACGATACACGATACCATGTGTGGAAATGATATAGAGATATCACCGCTGTCATTTTATCAGATAAATACAATTCAGGCGGAGCGGCTTTATGAAATTGCCACAGATTATGCTCAGCTGACAGGAAAGGAAACTCTTCTTGATCTTTACTGCGGTGCAGGAACGATCGGTTTGTCAATGAGCAAAAAGGTGAAAAAGCTCATAGGTGTTGAGATAATACAATCTGCAATAGACAATGCAAAACGAAATGCCGCAGCGAACAATGTCACAAATGCGGAATTTATATGTGGTGACGCAGGAAAGATAGCAGAGATACTTTACAGCCGTGGCGAACGACCAGATGTGATAATAGCTGACCCTGCAAGAAAGGGCTGCACTAGGGACGCACTGGAGTACATGGCAAAAATGTCCCCTGACAGGATAGTTATGATATCCTGCAATCACGCTACTGCTGCTAGGGACTGTGCTGTGCTAGAAGAGTTTGGGTATAAGACGGTCAAGGTCAAGGGCGTGGATCTGTTTGGGAGGACGGGGCATGTGGAGACGGTTTGTTTGCTGTCAAGAAAAGATAAATAAAGGCTGAAAAGTGGCGTATTTCCAGGCTTTTTCGGAGGTTTGGATTTAAAGCCAGACTTCTGAAAAAGGGTGATAAACAATCCGGCAACTCGACCATTTTGGGTGTTTGCAGGCAGTGGATTAGATGTCAGGCATTTTTGGATGATTTTTGGAAAATGAAAAAGGGTGACAACCAATCCTGCAGGACTGACTCCTATTGAAATCGGTCAGGGAGTAACCTATAAAGAGGCAAAATTAACATTTCTTTGCAAAAAGTTGTATCAGCATCAATTTTCCAAAGAGGATATTACAACTGAAGTTCAGGAGTATTATGCTTCCATGCCAAAAGTATATCCCGATTTCAATGGAGGCTGGCAACCACATATTGTTTTTGTAGGTGAAATTATAGAGGTTAGGGATGAACGATAAATTGGGATTTAGAGGATGTGAATGAGCAGTATGAAGAAAACAAAAGAAGAAATTAATTTGAAAAAACTCCTTAGGCTGAAGAATACAGGCAGTATCTTTGTGATTGCGGGGCTTTTGACGATTTTTGTAATAGCGTTGTACACATTTATTCTGCAAAGTTCTTACACTAAGACCGCCCTTGAAACAGAAATCACACGTGACACAGCGAGTGCAGATGCAGTACACAAACTTGTGAATGGAAGAATCGGCAAAGAAGATTTTGATCAAATCAAAGATCAATCTGATGAAAAGAATCAATTATATAAGGATATTTCTTCATATTTCAATGAAATCAGAACACTGAATTCTACTCGATATATTTACACCGCTACAAAAAATGAAGAAGGAAAACTCGTTTATGTGGTAGACGGTTTGGATTCGGATGCGGATGATGTAAGACACCCTGGAGATTATATTGAGGAAGAAATGATTCCGTATATTGATAGGGCTATTTCTGGGGAGAATGTGTACTCTCAGGATATCATTGATACAACATGGGGTCCGATTTTTACGGCTTGCTATCCTGTAAGAGCAAATCATGATGGGACAGGAGAAATCATTGGCGCATTTTGCATTGAAATGGATATGCAATCAGCTTATGGAATGGTTGAAGAGACGAATCATATTTCCATCATCTGCGGTTTAGTCGCAGGAGCTGTATTGCTTTTAATTTGTCTATATACCTATTATGTTTACCAGAAAAGCAAGGCAGAAGAGCAAAAACAAAAACAATTATTAATGACCGCCGCTGAGGAAGCAGATGCTGCCAACAAAGCAAAATCTGCGTTTTTGCTTAGTATTAGCCATGACATCAGAACGCCGATGAATGCCATTATTGGATTTACAAACATTGCGCTTCACCAGAACACGGTTTCAGATATTCATGATAGCTTGGAGAAAGTTCAAAAAAGTTCGAATCATCTTCTCTCTTTGTTGAATGACGTTCTGGATTTTACTCGCATTGAAAGTGGAAAAGTTACTATTTCGCCCGAGCCGGTGGACATTACTCAATTGACAGATAACGTCCAGGCGATTATGAATGGACTTATTTATAATCGAGATCTTAAGTTTGAAGTACATCGAGAAATCCCAAAGAACCCATATGTCCTTGCGGATGTTGCGCGTATCCGAGAAGTTTTGGTGAATCTTCTTGGCAATGCTGTGAAATTCACAAAGGACGGCGGAAAGATTACTTTGGATATCAGCAGTTACCCAGGAGCGGATGAGAAACATATCATAACTCGTTATGTTGTTCGAGATAACGGTATTGGCATGAGCGAAGAGTTCCAGAAAAAATTATTCGATCCGTTTTCACAAGAAGATGATGCTAATGCCAGAACTCAATATAAGGGAACCGGTCTTGGTATGGCCATCACAAAAAAATATGTGGATATGATGGGCGGTTCGATTGCTGTAGAGAGCAAAAAAGGTGTAGGTTCTACATTCACAGTGGAGATCCCACTGGAGTTGTCAGAACAGGTTATTCAATCAGAACAAAAACAACATCTACATAGAGATTTGACGGGTATTCATGTTCTTATGGCTGAGGATAATGATCTAAATGCTGAACTTGCTACGATGATACTGGAAGATGCTGGTGTGACCGTAACACGCGCATCAGACGGAAAAGAAGTTGTGGATTTATTTAAAAATCATCCACGAGGCACATACGACCTTATTTTGATGGATATTATGATGCCAAACATGGATGGACACCAAGCAGCAAAAGCCATTCGAGCCTTGGGTATAGAGCGGTCCGATGCAGTTACGATTCCAATTATAGCTTTGTCTGCAAATGCTTTTATAGATGATATTCAGGAATCCCTGGATTCAGGCATGAATGACCATATTTCCAAGCCGATTAACATGGAGGAATTAATCGATACTATCACTAAATACATTAAACACGATTAGGAAAACAAAGAAGTTAATTCTGATTTTCCTGTACCTTTTCAAAATCTTCTCTGCTGATTATGGAAGATCTGGAACAAAATGCGTGCTACTGATCCTGAATATGCACTTGCGATGAAAAATGCCGACACGGCTAAGGTTTGGCAGCTTGAAAATCTCTTCGAGCTGCAGGCTGAGTAGATGCAATTCAGACGTGTTTGGTAATGTAGCCATTCCTTATTTCTAATCAAAAATCAACAAAACTCGTTTGGTTTAGTTTTAGCCAAACGAGTTTTGTTTTTTTATTCCCTGAGATTTTCTTTGAGTTTTACTTTTCGATATTCTTTTGGTGACATACCAATGTATTTATGAAACAGTCTGCTGAAATAAAGCGAATTGGTGTATCCAACCATATTTGCAATTTCAGTAATGGTGTAGTCCGTATTTTCTAACAAACTTTGTGCGTTGGAGATTCGCAGCTTTAAGATATATTGCAGCGGACTGGAACCTGTGATTTCTTTAAAGCACTGAATAAACCAACAGTTGCTAAGCCCTCTGGATTCGGAGTACTCCTCAATGCTGATTTCTGTGTTGTAATTTTTACGAAAATAGTGCATCGCAAAAGCAACTTCTTTTTCACTGGTGCTGCTGAATTTCTTTGCACTCATGATTGCACGGCTTATCAAAACAAAAATATTTCGCAGCTGCAAAGAAATCAATTCATCATACCGTGGTCTGCAAAGCTGCAATTCCTGAATCATCTGACCAAATAACCACTGATAATCGGGAGATGTTCCAATATAGAGGATATTATTTTGCAGGTTGATATTGTAATACTTTAAAATTTCTTTTACTTCATTTCCGGTAAAATGCACCCAATAAACATCGGTTTGATCTGCACGATAATAAACATATTCCTGTGGTTGATCCGGCAAATATATAATAATATTTCCGGCTGAAACCGTTTTTTCTTCTCCGTGAATGAAAAAATGTCCTTTTCCGGAGGCAATATATAAAAGCTGATAATCTTTTCTTCCCTTCGGACGATGTGTTACTACTTCAGAACGATTTTTCACACGATAATTTCCACAGCTTGTTACAATCAAAGGTTTCGTATTATCCACTACAGTAGATGTAGAGTTGTTTAAATAGGCAACATTCATAAACATAAAAAAACACCTCCTTGCTTCTATAACTATAGTATATCATACCTGAGCACTGGTTGCAAGAAAACTCCTAAACTTTGTGCATATATTTTATAACTTTGTGTATTTTTTAAGCCGTTTTGTGTGATATAATAGAGTTAAGAAATGAGAGGAAAGAATTAAAAAAAGACGTCTTTCATTGTAATTCCATGTTGAATTCAGTAAAAATTCTTTATGCTCAAAAGAATAATCATCTATTCTGACTATGGCATTATTTCGCTTTTGCAAGATGAAAAGCAGTTCGTATCATTCATTATGGTATAATTCTGTCCATGTGGGCATACAAACAATGAAAGGAGCTCTATTATGAGCAAAGAAAAAACATACTTAAAGTGGTATAACAAAGTCGGTTATGGTTCCGGCGATGTTGCAGGAAACGTTGTCTATGCATTGCTGACATCATTCGTAATGATCTATCTTACTGACACGATTGGATTAAACGCAGGTGTTATTGGCGTTCTCATTGCTGTATCGAAGATTTTTGATGGAATAACAGACATCATTTTTGGTATGTTGATTGATAAGACACATACGAAAATGGGCAAGGCAAAACCGTGGATGCTTTATGGTTTTATCGGCTGTGCAATTACCTTGATTGGTGTATTTGCAATCCCGATGAACATGGATGATTTTGCCCAGTACGCATGGTTCTTTATCTGCTACACACTTCTTAACAGTGTATTTTATACGGCAAACAACATCGCATATTCTGCTCTGACCGCTCTTGTTACAAAGAACAGCAAGGAAAGAGTTCAGATGGGTTCTTATCGCTTTATCTTCGCATTTGGAACAAGCCTCCTGATTCAGGCTGTTACATTCCAATTTGTTGAAGCAATGGGCGGCGGTGCAAATGGCTGGAGAACAGTCGCAATTATTTATGCGGTTATCGGTCTTATTGTAAATACAATTTCCGCTCTTTCTGTAAAGGAACTTTCTGATGAGGAACTTGCAGACAGTGAAACAAAAATAGAAGAAACCAAATACAGTTTTGGAGAAGCATTCAAAATTCTCGTACACAATAAGTATTATGTGATGATCACAGTAACCTATATTTTGCAGCAGTTCTATGGTGCGATGATCGGTGTTGGAACATATTATGCAAAATATATTCTCGCAGATGAGAATATGTTCGGCACGTTTGCGTGGTTTATCAATATTCCTTTGATTATCGCCTTGATCTTCACTCCTACCATCGTACAAAAATGGAACGGCATGTATAAGCTGAACAAATACAGCTACATAGTAGCAACAGTTGGCAGACTTCTGGTAGCAGTTGCCGGATACATGGGAAACATTCCGCTGATGCTTGCATTTACAGCACTTGCAGCACTCGGTCAAGGTCCATGGCAAGGAGATATGAATGCAGTCATCGCTTCATGCTCTGAATATAGCTGGCTTACCAAACACAAGCACGTTGATGGAATCATGTACTCCTGCACATCACTTGGTGTAAAAATTGGTGGTGGACTTGGAACAGCAATTGTCGGTCTTTTGCTCGACTTTAGCGGATTCAAGGGCACTTTGACAGTACAGCCTGATTCTGCTATCAATATGCTTCACATTATGTATCTGATCGTTCCGTTTGCACTGGATCTGATCATCACATTTATTCTTTCTAAGATGAATGTTGAAAAGGCAAATGCGGAAATCAAAGAAAAACTTGGTATATCCGAAAATGAAGTTGTGATGGAATCACAGAACTAAAATGGAGGGAACAATATGAAATATACACTCGACTGGCTGACCAATCCGGAAGTGTTTGCAGTCAACAGAATCGCAGCACATTCAGACCACAGAATCTATGCAAACCATTTGGAAGCCGATGCAGACAATTCCTCTCTTATTCAGAATCTGAACGGCACCTGGAAATTTGCGTGGGCAAAGAATCCGTCTGAATGGCAGCAAAAGTTCTATGAAGAAAGCGGTTTCCGTTATGTCTCGACACATCCCATGTTCGGACCCACATTTGCCAGCCTGAGCAATCTGAATACGGAAAATGCCATTATCATCAGCGAAGGAGACCATCTGGGAAAAATCTTCTTTAAGGATCTATACCAGACCATGAAACTCAATATCTTTGAGTACACCTTCGACGAACACGATGAGACGGTGGCATACTCCCTGTCCATTCCTTTCGTTTCGACCTTTGTGTTTGCAGCAGTCATGAAACATCAGGAAGCTCCGGGAACAACCTTCAAAAAGCACATGGCCATCGCCAAAGGTCTGCTGAGCGAGGACGACTACCTGCTTCAGGAAATCCTGTTCAACCCGCGCACTCCGGGCCAAGTAACCAATATCCGGACAGAGCTGAAGAACCTTCTCGAAATCATTGAGAATAAAGATGCGGAAGGCATGAAAAAGTATCTGACGAAGATCCGGGAAAAGATTAAATAATCCCCGGCCGATATAGGTAAGATTTAACGGTCCCCTGCAAAAAAGTTCTTTGCAGGGGATTTTTTTATGTGTACCTTTGTATCCGCAAAAACGGATTCACAGGAGAAAAGAAAGAATGATAGATCAAGCTACCATAGACCGGATATTGGATGCGGCACAGATTATGGATGTCGTTTCAGATTTTGTCACCCTGCGCAAGCGCGGTGTCAATTATGTTGGTTTGTGCCCGTTCCACAGTGACAAAACTCCTTCCTTTTATGTTTCACCCGCTAAAGGACTCTGCAAATGTTTCGCCTGCGGACAAGGGGGCAACGCCGTGCACTTTATCATGGCGCACGAACAGATGTCTTATCCGGAGGCACTGAGATACCTTGCCAAGAAGTATAATATCGAAATTAAAGAAAGAGAGTTGAGCGATGAAGAGAAGCTGGTGCAAAGTGAGCGCGAGAGTCTG
>OHSF01001018.1_pt1 | contig 13517 bp, 9 predicted proteins | sample 1578551 | NCBI WGS metagenome assembly OHSF01 (sample SAMEA3879601, study PRJEB24766) | human gut metagenome | biome: human-associated habitat; feature: feces | place: USA | collected 1985/1987
TTAGCCATGAGCTGTTTGATGCCCTGGCTCTTAGCACCGGATAGTGATAGGTAATCCTTTGAAATTATCTCCAGATTTTCCCCCACTCCACACCGTGCATGCGACTTTCACCGCACACGGCGTTCCCTCGAATTCAGTCGTCCAGGGTTTTCAACACACGTTACACACTTCGAATTAGCTTTTAGTTAAAGAATGATTTGTGGCATTTCTGCCATAGTACGAAGTTTGTTAAGTTTTGTTAGTTGTTTCGCATCAAGTTTAAGGATTGTAAGATATTTTCGGATGGTCTCATCCGTAGAAGCATGGATAACGGTATGAATGTCCTTACTCACTAAAATAAGGTTTGCATATTCATCGCCACCGCCTTTGCTGACGGGAACTTTGTGATGACAATGGATGTCATCCGTGCTCAACTGCTTTCCAGTTATTGCACATTTCCCATACTGCGCCGCAAACAGTGAGATACGATTATCCGCATACTCCACAGTTCTGCTCTTCACAGGATTGCGCATCATCCACAGCATAACGGAAGTATTAAATTTCAGATTCTGATGAATCTGTTTTCTTCCTTCCGCTGTGTATTTATTAACCGCCTTTCTCTTATGCTGAGCATTTTTCGGCTGAACATATCCCAACGGAACGATGGGACGTCCTTGCAGAAATCGAAGCTGTTTGCTTGCTCCATACTTTTCTTTGATAAATCCGTTTCTCAATTGTCCCTTTTTGGATAAATCTCCCTTTAGTCTGTTCCGCAATTGTTTGTTAACTGCAAATGCCAGCCTTCCAAAGTCTTGCGAGACCTCAGTTGCGATGCAGTAATACTCATGCAGTCCTGCAACCACAGAGTTATATTTCTGTAGCTGTATAAACTGGGCATCATCCGAAGAGTGTTCCAGTTTTGCAACTTCTTCTGTGATTTTTGTATGAGCTTTCCTGTATGCTTTGTCGCTCATATGGGAGCGAACGACATATTTCTTACCCTTTTTACGGACTTTCAGCTTAAATCCCAGGAACTCAGAATACTGACGCTTCAGATTAACCACCTTTGACTTCTCAGAACTGATATTCAGTCCTAATCTGTCCTTCAGCCATAATTCTGTTGCTTTATACGCCTTTACCGCATCCGCATGGGATGTGCAGAAAATTTTAAAATCATCTGCATAGCGAACGGCATGCACCTCTTTTAGATTGCTTCTCCGGAGAGCCCTGTAAGCATGACTCTTAATCTCGGTTCCCTGTGTGTTTTCTCTCGTTTTAAACTTTGTTTTTGTTGGCATCTGCTCCCATTGCGAAGCAATCCACCAGTCCAACTCATTCAATACGATATTTGCCAGTAACGGCGACAGGATACCACCTTGCGGTGTTCCTTTTTCGGGATATATCCTTTTTCCATCTGGTAAAATCACAGGTGCTTTCAGCATTTCCTTGATAATGCATATCAGCTTCTTATCTCTGATTCCCAGTGCCCATATCTGCCGTAGCAGTTTTCTGTGATTGATGTTGTCGAAGAATCCCTTGATATCAAGGTCTACGACATAGTACATATGCTGTACCTGTATCAACCGCATACACTGCGCTATGGCAGTTTCAGCGGAACGGTTTGGGCGAAAACCATTTGAGTTTTCACTGAATTTCGCCTCACAGATAGGCTCCATGACCTGCAAGATACATTGCTGTACCATACGGTCAACAATAGTCGGAATACCAAGCGGTCGTTTCTTTCCATTGTCTTTTTCTATCTCCACACGCCGTACCGGTCGTGGGTGATAGTTGCTGAATTGTTTCCGTATGAGACGAACGTATGCTTCCTCACTAAGTATTGCAAGGTTGTCTATCGTCCTGTGGTCTACTCCGGCGGTACTACTGCCTGAATTTCTCTTGATATTTCTGTACGCTAACTTGATATTTTCTTCACTTTCGATGATTTCCATCAGATGATTGAATACCTTGTCGGTTTTACCCTGTGCGTATAGGTCATCGAAAATTTTTTCCATATCGTAGTACTCAGAGTTACGGATTTTTCTTTGTTTTCTTTTCCTTACTTGCTTCTTCGAAGTCAACACAGGCATCCTCCCCTTTCGGTTTAGATTTTCTTTGTCATACTCGAAGCTGCGTTTCATGTGTTGTCATTTTCATTACTGAATTCGACTTGAGGCTATCCCTCCACGGTCTTATTATTACCGCTTCACAGGTACTGTGCCTCTACTCTCACTGGAATAAAGAATGGTTATACCATGTAAATAGGCTTTCCCATTCAACATTTCACTGGCTCGCAACAGCCTCCATGTTCCCAGCTTTCCACGTTCCGATATTCCTATCATTGGATGACCTTAGGTCCTTCCTCTAAGCCTGTATTCGGTCATGCATTACCGCACCGCCTGTAACGGTGCATGGATTTTCATAACAACCATTTTTACTCATCCACGAATACCACCATAAAAGGTGTACTGCCTTTTCGACAGTATCAACGTCTAGACTCGTACATTCGGAAGTACGTCAGTATTCTCATACAATTCTAACCATAGTCATCCGAACCCCGGCATATAGGCAACACCGTCCACCTCTGGACAGCTTTCGTGTATGGTCTGAAAACCATTCTTACGATTGCTCTCTGCCGACTTCACCGCGCTCTATAACATTTTTGGAAAGAGACGTTTGCGATGTCTCTCTGCCATGCGGAGTATCAGGTAGGCGCTTCGGGGCGTTACTCCCTCATTTCACCAATCGGAATATCAGTTCTCCAAAGTTTCGGACTCATTGTCCTTCGACTTTGTGCGCAAGCTTTTCACTTACGAACGTGTCGCACGATTGTCATTTCCATATCCTTCCAGAAGGTTTACGACACCCCACACGCCAAGACCTGCGCCGATTGCGACTACAAGAGTTTTTAAAGTTGTAATTGCACTGCTAAAAAATGCCATATACATTCACCAAAACTGACTTCTTTCAGGTGTTTACGGGAATGAAAAAACACCGACTAAAAAGCCGGCGCACCTAATGTCAGTTATTCCTTTCCTCATTATTTTTCGTTCATTCCCAAGGTTACTCCGACAGTTCCACCTGAATTACCTCCACCTCTTCTTCGGGTTTCGGTGTGTACTGCGGATTTAACTTTTTTTCTACTTTGTATCGGTTTTTCTCATTTTCATCTGCAAGAAACCGATAATTTTTGTGTTTCGTGATATCATATTTGTCTGAGAAAAATGGTCTGGCACCACGAATCTGCAGGATACATTTTCCTCCATCCATAACTGCGATTTCATCTTCTGTCATCAACTGTTTGCCTGTTTTCTGGTAATTCAGTCCAAAGGATTTCTGATTACTCCTTGTCTCCGAAGTGTTATACAGGTCAATAGTTTCCTTACCCAGAAGCTCGCTCATTTCCTTTAAGGTGGTTTTCTCTTTGCCACCAAGGAAAAGTGTAGTATCACAGTTGCCCAGAATGGTATCTGCACTATCCTTGTACATTGCCTTTAACTGGCTCTGTGACTGCAAAATAATAGAAGCAGAGATTTCCCTGCTTCGGATAGTTGCAATCAGCTTGTCAAACTGTGGAATCTGCCCGATGTTGGCAAACTCATCAGCGATGACACGCACATGAACTGGCAGTCTTCCACCATACTCATCATCTGCCTTGTCGCAAAGCAGATTGAAAAGCTGTGACTGTAACATGGCAATCACAAAATTAAAGGTTGTATCTGTATCGGACATAATCAAAAACAAGGCTGTCTTCCTGTCCCCGATCTTATCCAGTTCCATTTCATCATAAGACATGATCTCACGAAGCTCTGCGATATCAAATGGTGCCAGCCTCGCACCACAGGAAATAAGAATACTTTTGGCAGTTTTGCCAGCCGCCATTTTGTATTTTTTATACTGTCTGACTGCAAAGTGCTGCGGATCTCTTTCTTCCAGTTCCTGGAACATCATATCCACTGGATTCTGGTAAGTTTCATCCTCTTCACGGGTTTCGCTTTCATTCAAAAGATCCAGAAGGGTATTCAGATTCTTTTCCTCTTCATCTCCTTCATACCAGATAAAAGCAATCAATGCCGTGTACAACAGCTTCTCTGCTTATAGTGATAGGTAATCCTTTGAAGTTATCGCCGGATTTTCCCCCACTCCACACCGGACGTGCGACTTTCACCGCATCCGGCGTTCCATCGGTTGTTTTCACAAGCATTTAATCAATCACCAAATGAAATGTTAGTTTTCTATTGCGGACAAACCAGCCTGCTGGCGCAGACTGTTCACTTTTAACATCAGTTCCTTTGTTGCCTTGATCGTGTCGGCTATCTCTTTTAGCTCATTCTTAGGACACTCTTGCAGGAGTGGAAGAAATCTATTATGGAACAAAATCATATTTCGATAGCGTTCCTTGCCGCCCAATTCTGCCGGTGTTTTCAGCCAGCATACTATGTCAGCCGCATTTTCAAAGAGTTCCCCACTTAGCGCACATTTTCCACGTTGAGCCGAGAATAGTGAAATCCTGCTGTCAGTAAGTTCTGTGCTTCGCCCCATAGACGGTTGATTCCTCAAACCTGATAGAACAGATGAGTTCATACTTAGGTTCGTGTGTATCAATGCCCGTCCCTCTACCGTGTAACTGCAAACCGCCGCTTTCTTTGCCATCGGTATCTTGTTCTTGATGTATGCGATAGGGTAGATAGGTTGGTCGATTCCAGATACATACCGTATCATTGCCGACTTTCCAAACCGTTCTTTTTCGCTCTCGGTCATTGCGCCGCCCTCTCGAACAAGTCTGCACCCGGTTTCTGTATTGAGCCGATTTGTTAAAACTGTCATGACCTGTCTGTGGATTTTCCTGCAATCAATGCTGATGCAGGTGGCAAGTTGAAAATAATTCTGTATTCCCAGAACCATTGAATTGTACAGCCGTATTTCGTCCAAAGGTCTTTTTCCCTCTGAAGGTCGGGCAATTCGTTTCGCCTGTTCCACCAGTTTTTGCCTTTCCAGTTCCAACTTTTTGTCACAGATATGAGATTGCACGATGTACTTCCTGCTTTTCGGTCTGACTCGTATCTTAAACCCAAGAAACTCTGAATAGCGTTTTCTAACATTGACTATCCTTGTTTTCTCTGGCGATACCTCCAACCTCAGCCTCTCGGTTATCCATGCCGTTACAGCCTCTTTCGTTCTCAAAGCGTCCTCTTTATTCCGGCAGAAAATTCTGAAATCATCTGCATATCTCACGATATACATTTCTTTCAACCCTGTTTTCCTCATTTTGAGGAATGCCTTGCTCCGGTCAAAAGTAATCGAGTTTCTGATTTTCCTCTCATACCCGTATTCCTTTACAAGAGGGTGGTTCTGCCATTGGCTCTCAACCCATTTGTCCAGTTCATTCAGCACGATATTGGCAAGCAACGGTGAAATGATACCGCCTTGCGGAGTGCCTTTGTCTGGAATGAGTGTAGTGCCGTCTGGCATTCTAATCGGTGCTTTCAGAATCCGCTTGATAATAAAAATCAACTGTTTGTCGTGTATTCCCATTGCCCATATTTGCCGCATTAGCTTGCTGTGATTTACGTTGTCGAAAAATCCTTTTATATCAAACTCAATCACATAATGCAGGTTCATGCGTTGAAGCATGGTGTAAGTTTTCTGCACGGCGTGTTCCACGGAACGGTTCGGGCGAAAGCCGTAACTGTTGTCGCTGAATTTCGCTTCGCAGATTGGCTCTATGACCTGTTTGATACATTGCTGTACCAGCCTGTCCCAGATACAGGGAATACCTAACGGTCTGGTTTTTCCGTTTGGTTTCGGAATGTCTTTGCGTCTTACCGGCTTTGGGCGGTATCCGTGCTGACTTCCTGTGACAATAAACCTCACTTTCTCTGCAACTGTTTCGGGCGGTAAACACCCGATGTCACTGATGTTTTTGTTGTCTGTTCCTGCTGTGTAGCTTCCTCCGTTTGCTTTGATGTTCCGATATGCCAGAAGAATGTTGTCCCGGCTCAGAATTAAATCCATAAGGTCGGTAAAATTTTCTCCCTCCAAACTTCGATGATAGAGTTCATCAAAAACTGGCTGCATACCGTAATACTCGGCATGACGTAAGTCATCTACACATAGAGTTTTGTTTTTCTTTGGCATAAGGCATCACCTCCTTTTTGCGAAAGTGACCCTTTTGGTCTTACTCGAATCCTTATGTTGGATTGAATAATGCCTGCTTATCTCAACCGACTTGTGGCCATTCCTCCGTAGCTCACATAACGCAAGCACATCATAGGTTCGACCACTACTTTTCAGCAGCAGTTCGTCTGCTTATTGTTTTTCGTCAGACTATTCCTTGCGGAATCTGCTGCCTTTCCTCGTTCCGATAGTTCTATCTGTTCATACATACCCATAGGTTCCTGCTATAGACCTGTCGGCTTGCCTGTGCCTGTAACACAGCATGGTCGTTCGTAGGATCAATTTCTACTAAACCACACCGACTGCGCATTAACGCACCCACACATTTCTGCGTGGTCTTCTTTTAGACCTGTACATTCGCAGGTTCGTCAGTCCGCCCGCCAAAGCGAACATTCTAACCATAGGTATCTTATAGACTCTCGGCTTATAGGTAACACAGTCTGCCTCCAGACCGCTTTCGACCACTTTAGGCAGTGGTTACGGTTACTCTCAGCCTTTGTCATGGGGCTTCGTACACCAGCCATTACAGCTAATGCACGCCCATCAAGGGTAGGCGTTTCAGGGCGTTACCCCGTCATTCCACCTATCAAACTACCAGTTCTCCGAACAACGGAAAACCGTTGCTCGTGCGCAGACTTTTTACCGTCTGCGAACGAGTCGCACTCACCCAGAAATCCTCGCCGGATTTTTCCCCGTCGCCTTTGGTGTTGGCGATAATGGTATTGACTAATTTCAAAATGTCCTTTTCGCTCCGCAGATAGGCAAAGGGATTGTATTTCATGGATTTTTTGAAGTTAATCGTATTTAGCACTTTGATACGGTATTTGTACCGCTGCAACATTTTCCCGGTTTCCAAAATCAGTGTTCCTTTCGGGTCAGTGACGATATACGACGTTGGAAAATCCTTTGACGTACATTGCATGAGCGACGGTTTCACAAAGAACCGGGTCTTGCCGCTGCCGGAACCGCCGATCACCAGCACATTTTTGTTCCGGGCGGTCTTGGGGTCTTTGGGCCGGTTGTTCATGGTGAGGCGTTCCGTCTGGGTCAGGAGGATGTTGTTGTCAAACACCGGGTCGATGTACGGGGCTATATCTTTGGGGCTGCCCCAACGGGCGCTGCCGTACTCGACGCCCCGGCGATATTTCTTGGCGTTCTTGCTCTTGCAGTACACCATCAGCCGCAATGCCACCGCACCGGCCACGCCCACCGCCAGATCGAACAGGTGGAAGCTGGGGGCGGCGCTTTCAAAGGCAAGGGAAAAGCCGTCCGCAAGGTGCAATAGCTTTTCCGACAAGTCCGCCCCAGCCGCCAGCCGGTAGGTCTGTCCCAGCTTGCCGAACAGGTAAACAAACAGCAGGTAGGGCAGGTTGGCGATTATCAGCTTTTTCATTTCCGGCTTCATCGTGACAGCCCCCTTTCCTTGATTTTCTCCTTGGCCTGCTGGCTGCCTCTGGCCGCTGCCTTTTCTTTCAGGACGGCAAGGGTCTTTCGGATGGAGGGGCGTTCCTGCTGTTGGAGCTTCTTGGCTGTAAACTCCTTAAACGCCTGTTCCAGATTGTCCGCCTGCTTGGATTTGAAGATCACGATATACCGGGGCGGATGGGTAGTGCGGTCTTTCCGCAGGGTAAAATCAATGTCGTATTTCTTGGCGCAGGGCTTAAACAGGCCAATGTTGGCGTCGGTGATCTCAATGTTGGACAGGGCGGAACCGTCCTTTTTGAGCTGCCGTAAGCTCTGCTGTCCGTGATGGGCCTTGCCCGTCCCTTTCTGCCGGGCGGCCAGATATTTTCGGATGGCCGCTTGCAGCACTTGGGCGGTGAGCTTGCCTGTCTTAACCGCTAACGCTATGGTTTTCTGGTCTACTTCTTCCTGCAACTGCTATCCCTCCTTTGGAAAGTCAGCAGGCAGGCGGATGGCTTAAATCCGCACCCGCAGGCCGGAGAGGTCGTCGGCATGGATTCCCACCAGATACCAGTTCTCGGCCATTTCAATGCGGGTCGGCCTCCATCTGCCGCCCACCATCACATCAAAAGTTTCTCCGCAGTGCAGGCCGCCGTAATAGTCCGCAAGGTCAAAGCGGATGTCGTAGCGGTCTGTCTGCTCGTCAAAAATCAAAGCACCCTGTTTCATAGGGTCGTCCTCCTTTCTCGTCGTCACAAAATCATTACGGTTTTCCCCAACTGCCTGTGTTCATGTCATGGGCCACCAGCGCCGTGTAATAGCCGTTGATGGTGCTTGGGGCGTTGAACAGAACCGCCAGCAGGTATTTTTTGATGTTCCGTATTTCCGTGGTGTTTTTGCTGATACAGTCAAAGACAAACTCAATGTGAGAGCTGTTCAGCTTCATCAGCTTGGATTTCACCAGCTCGGCGGGGTAATCGTCCCCGGCAATGCGGATGGTCTTTCGGGCGCTGCATACGGTTTCCACCAGCAAGTCCACGATCTCGTCCAGCATATCCCGGTCAATCCCCTTGGCGTACTGGCAAAGGTGTTCATACTCGATGTTGTCCTTGATGATCTCCCGATAAATCTCTACGGCGCTCTGTGACTTCGCTCCCGTTCCTTTCCGTTCCGGCGGCGCAGCCGCTTCTTCCCCCAAAGGAGAGGGAGGGGAAAGGATAGGAATGGAATCGGTATTTGATCCATCTGTAATTGATTTCTCTTTACTTGATCTATCTTTATTTAATTGCGTTGGTTTTTCCAGCGTAGGCTTTTCCTGCGTTGGATTATCCAATGTTGGATTTTCCAATGTAGGTGAATCCGGCACAGGCTGGGGCTGTTCGTAAATGATGTAATCCGCCCCGCGCAGGCGGCCTTGGCTGTCACGCTCACGGGAACGCACGATATAGCCCGCCTGTTCCAGCTCCTTAACCGCCGCCCGGATCGCGTCGATCTGCTCCCGGTTGATAAGGGACAAGCCTTTCAGCGTAAAGTCCCAATCCTCCGGCAAGGACAGCATTTGCGATAGCAGGCCCTTGGCTTTCAGGGACAAGTCCTTGTTCCGCAGGTGGTGGTTGGACATCACCGTGTAGCCCCGGTTTTTCTCCACTCGAAAAACTGCCATCTCGTCGTCCACTCCTTTCACTTGAAATTTCACCGCGCCGTCAAGGGCGGTGCGCTTGCCCGGCTGGTAGGGACATTCCTCATACACACAAAACTGGTACTTCCAGTGCGGGCGGTAGAAACGGCAGGTGCCGCAGTCCTCCGGCGCTCCGGCCTCGCCGCTGTCAAAATGATCTGCGCCCGGCCTCGTCTGCATGAGCTGTTCAAAGGCCCGGTCGCTGCCGGAAGTAAAGTACATAGGCGGTCGCCTCCTTTCTGGTTTTGGGCGCAAAAAAGCGGCGTCCTGATCTCCCCAAAGGGGAAAAGAGAACGCCGCTGTCTGCGGTGTCGTGTTCAATTTTCGATGTGTCACTATTTGGGCGGTGGGCTTCACGGGAGGCAGAAGCGTGTCAAAGCTCAATCCGAAAGTAGTAAATCGGTAGTAAATTCAGTTCTTATATCCCGTGAAATGCCCGTATTTCCGGGCTTTTTGGAGATAATCAGAGTTGTTTTTAAAACACTATTATGTGATGCTGGTTCCGGCATTTCTCTGGCTTATTTTCTTCAGTATCGTTCCGATGTTCGGAATTATTATGGCATTCGAGGACTACAATCCGGGACTTGGAATGCTGAAATCGCCTTTTATCGGACTGGAGAATTTCCGGTATATGCTGCAGATCAGCGATGTAAGACAGGCGATTGTAAATACGGTGATCATCGCTGTGGCGAAGATTATCGGCAATATCATCGTGCCGCTTACCTTTGCGATCCTGCTGAATGAATTGTGCTTAAAAAAGATAAAGCGCCCGATTCAGACCATTGTGTATATGCCCCATTTCCTGTCCTGGGTTATTCTGGCAAAGATCGTGTTAAATATTTTTGGCTATACAGGACCGATCAATCAGATCCTTGGATTCTTTGGTCAGGATCCGGTTCAGTTTTTCGGAGAGCCGTCCCTGTTTCGACCGCTGGTCATCGGCACAGATATCTGGAAGAGCTTCGGCTATAATACAGTAATTTATCTGGCGGCGATTCTTGGAATTGACCCTACCTTATATGAAGCAGCAGCAGTAGACGGAGCGGGACGCTTCCGCAGAATCTGGCACATTACTTTACCGGGTATCCGAATGACGGTGGCACTTCTTGCGATCCTGGCACTTGGTAATATTTTAAATGCGGGCTTTGATCAGATTTATAACCTGTATAATCCGCTCGTATATTCTACCGGTGATATTATTGATACCTGGGTTTACCGATATGGTCTTCAGAACCTGCAGTTTTCACTTGCAACTACGGTTGGTCTGTTTAAATCTGTTATCAGCTTGATTCTGATCACACTTGGATATTGGCTGGCAGATAAATTTACAGGATATAAGCTATTTTAAACAGCAGAAGGCAAGGAGAAACAAAAATGATTGAAAATAGAACGCTCGGTTCAAAAATATTTGATGTGATCAATGTAATCATTATGATTATATGTGCGCTGCTTTGTATTGTTCCGGTATGGTATGTAATATGTGTTTCCCTGAGCAGCAAGGAAGCGGTTAATGCAGGTCTGGTATCCTTCTGGCCGGTTGGATTTAACCTGTTCTCTTACCAGAAGATCCTTGGGGAATCGGATTTCTTTCGTTCCTTCTGGGTATCGATCCAGAGAGTGCTGTTAGGAACCGGAGTCAGCATGTTCTGTATCCTGCTTGCGGCATATCCCCTGTCGAAAACCTCCAAGCAGTTTCCAAAGAGATCCATTTTTATGTGGATCCTGGTATTCTGCATGCTGTTTAACGGAGGAACCGTTCCGTGGTATATTACAATGAAGGGCTATGGTCTGGTAGACAGCATCTGGGGTCTGGTGCTCGGTATGGGATTAAATGTATACAATCTGATCCTGGCTGTGAATTTCTTTAAAAATCTCCCGGCAGAGCTGGAGGAAGCGGCGCTGGTGGATGGTGCCGGACCCTGGAAGTGTCTGACTTCGATTTTTATTCCGCTGGCCAAACCGGTAATAGCGACCATCGCATTGTTTACCATCGTACAGTACTGGAATGAGTTCTTCCAGGGAATGGTGCTGAGTACAAATCAGTCCAATTATCCGCTGCAAACGTATATTCAGCAGCTGGTTGTTAATTATGATTTTTCGACGATGAACGTAGAACAGATCGCGCAGGTTCAGAAACTGAACAACCAGTCTCTGGATGCGGCGAAAATCGTGATCGCCATGATTCCGGTGCTGGCAGTATATCCGTTTTTACAGAAGTATTTTGTAACCGGTATTACACTTGGATCGGTAAAAGGATAAGGTTGTTGTGATTTCCGGCAGGCTTTGCCGGCGCAAATAAAGGAAAAGGAGAAGGGTATGAAAGCGAAAAAGGTATTGGTATGGTTGTGTGCTGCAGCAATGCTGGTTTCAGCGGCAGGCTGTGGATCGTCCGCAGCAAGTACGGGAAGCGATGCGGCCGGTGGACAGGGAGTGCAGGAAGCAGAGGGAACTGCAAAGGAAGATCTTCCTTTAGCAAAGTATCCGGAAGAGGTTACGGTACATCTTGGCGGAGGCATGAATCCGAATGCAAAAATACCGGAAGGAATGACCTATGAGGACAACACCTTTCTGGATATGCTGAAAGAGGATCTGAACATCAATGTAGTATATGACTGGGTTGCATCTTCTTCCGATTATGATGAAAAGATGAACCTGTGTATCGGTAGTAATACGATTCCGGAGCTGATGAATGTAAACGCAGAGCAGTATCGTGCACTGTTAAAATACGATCTGATCCAGCCCATCGGAAGCTACTATGAAGACTATGCATCAGACAAGCTGAAGAGCTATGTGGAATCCGGCGGTGAAGCACTGCAGAAGGTTATCTGCAATGAAGACGGCGAGATGATGGCGATTCCGGCACCCAACATTACAGCGGGCGGTGTAAATGAAATGTGGATCCGCCAGGACTGGCTGGATAATCTTGGTCTGGAAGCACCCAGAACCTGGGATGAGATGGTTGCTGTTGCAGAAGCATTTGTCAAAGAAGATCCGGATGGCAATGGTGAAAATGATACGATCGGTATCCTTGGGCCTGCGAATTCAGATTATGTAAACGGAAACGGCGGTAATCGCTATGGTCTGGATCCTCTGTTCAGCGCTTTTCAGTCTTATCCGAAATACTGGATGAAGGATGATAGCGGAAATGTTGTTTACGGTTCTATTACAGAAGAAACCAAGGTTGCACTGGAAAAGGTTGCAGGTCTGTATGCAGATGGACTGATCGATCCGGAGATCCTGGTAAGAAACGACAGTTCAGAGCCCTTGCTTGCAGGAAAGGTTGGTATCTTCTTTGGCCCCTGGTGGTGCGGATATACCGTTGGCGATGCAACTCTGGCACAGGAAGCTGACTGGCAGGCATATTTCACACCCCTTGCAGAGGACGGAAAATTCTATACCCATATGGCAGAGCCCACAACGAAATATGTTGTAGCAAGCAAGGAATGCAAAAATCCGGAAGCTGCCTTTAAGATCATTAACTATCTGATCGAGTATGAGCAGGGCTGGGTAGATTCGGGTGTAACAAGTGGACTTAGCACCTCAGATTTATATCCTTTATACAACGTATATGACAATGCAAATGAAATCGAAGTATCCTATGATTGCCTGAAGAAATATCTTGCAGGCGAAATCGGAATTGATGATGTGGATTACAGCACCCATAAGCTTCTGAAGAGCGATATGGAAGCGATCACAAAGCTGAAAAAAGAGCCTTATGATGACTTCAGTCTGGAATATTGGAACTTTGAAGATGAAGATCTGGCAAAGACCAATCTGCCTCGTCTGGTTTCCATTATGGTAGGTGATGCACCCCTTGTAAATGAGGAATATGTTCCGATTTATAACAGCTATGACGGCAGAACCAAGACAATGGATTCCAAATGGGCAAACCTGAAAAAGCTGGAGGAAGAAACCTTTGCAAAGATCATCACAGGAAAAGTAGGAATCGATGCATTTGACTCCTTTGTGGACGAATGGAAAGCATCCGGCGGTGATGAGATTACAAAAGAGGTTCAGGAAGAATTAGATGCACAGCAGTAAAATGCGAAATACAGAGCTTTGAAATTTGATTATCTTAAAAATACAGGTGGCGTCTCGATCCCGGGACGCCATTTGTTCATGACAATAGAATGCTCGCAGAGCGTGCATTCTATTGTTGAATTAGGTTAAACAGGAGGGAAAAAGAGACATGAAGGATTTTGAAAACGATTTAATTTATTATCCCAATCCGGATCCGATCGAGGAACCGCGGTTTATTTTGAATTCCGTAGAGGAACTG
>OHSF01001025.1_pt1 | contig 13482 bp, 13 predicted proteins | sample 1578551 | NCBI WGS metagenome assembly OHSF01 (sample SAMEA3879601, study PRJEB24766) | human gut metagenome | biome: human-associated habitat; feature: feces | place: USA | collected 1985/1987
CCCCACAAGCCCTCTAGCGCCGGGCTTGAGCGTGCGCTTTATCTCTCGCTTTGCTCGGCGCTTTATTTTCACTTTATGCTTGCAATTTACTTTGGTCTGCTATGCTCATTCCTCACTCCTCACTCCTCACTCCTCACTTCTCACTTCTCACTCCTCATTCCTCATTCCTCATTTCTCCCCTCCTCACTAAAAATCCGCCCCCACATCTTGCAATTTACCTCAAAATGTGCTATCATTATCTCTATAGGGGGTCTTATCCATGAAAAAACTCTTTTCCGTAATTTTTATGAACTTTTTCGGCTTTGACATGATAATTTTCTTGGTCGCAGTCGCTACCGCCCTCGTCTTTTATTTCACTAAAAAATCGGCTGATGTTCTCTACAACAAGCTTCATCTTAACATCTTCGTTCCTGACTCAGGTGCTTCCCGCCGTCAGGCTGACTGCGATATTTCGGGCATTCGTGAAACAGATATCGTTTCTATGCGCAACCGCACAGGAAGCCTTTATTCTCTGTTCGTAAATCTCACAGGGATTTTCCCTCTCTTGGGTATCCTCGGCACTGTTATCTCCCTCCTCGGTATGGTGGGCGATATGACAAACGTTCAGGATAATTTCTATGGCGCTTTGACCTCCACTTTTTGGGGACTTGTTTTTGCTATAATCTTCAAATTTCTTGACGGCATAATCTCTGCAAAAATAGAGGATAACGAGAAAAATGTTCAGCTCTATCTTGAAAGGAACAACGCTGAACATTCCCAAAGCGGTGAACAGCCATGAATGGTTTCAGGAAAAATAAGGGCATAGTCCTTGAGCTGACTTCCCTGCTTGATGTTATCATGATAATGCTTTTCTGGGTCATGACCGATGTTTCCGCATCTGCCGACAGTCAGAAAGAGGACGCAAAAGCTCAGGTGCAGGCTGTCACTCAACAGCTTGAGGAGCAGAAGCAAAAGTCCGCTGACGAGCTTGAAAAGCTCCGTGAGGATATGCAAAAGCAGATAGATGAAGCCTATAAAAAGGCTGAGAACATTAACAGCAATGCCGCAAAAAATCAGCAGGCGCTTGACGGCTACACTCAGGGTATGCTTATCTCACTTGATATGCGAAATGAAAACGGCACTGACAAGCTGTATATTTCCCGTAATGATGAGGATATTATGACCGTGACCCCTGATGAAGATATTTCAGGCAGGCTCATATCTCTTTTTGAAGGACTCGGTGCGGCAGACGGTGAAGTAATGCTTGCGGCAGTGGTCTATGACGGTGACGCTGTGCTTTATCGTAACATGAGAATAGTGGAAAACGCTGTGCAGGCTGTGTCAGACAAATACGAAAATGTTTACTTTACATACATAAACACTTCCAAATAGAAAGGACAATAAAAATGAGTATTCAGAACGATGTTGAAAAGCTCTACCGCAGTGACCTTGAAAAACAAAGACAAAAGCAGAAAAAGAAAAAGAAGAAAAAGCTTCTTGGTATCATGCTGATCGTCATTATCATTGCGGCGCTTATTCTTATAATGCAGTATCTTGGACTTGGACTAGGCGGTGGAAAAGGCGAAGGCTCAGGGGACGGCAAGGACGTAAGTGCTTCCTCCAATGAATCTTCCGTTACTACCACAACAACAGCAGTGCCAAAGGAATTTTATGACATCAAGGTTTCAGGAAGCACTTATATAATCGATGAGCGTGTGGTAGATCTTAAAAGTCTTGTTTCCACAGTGAAGCTTATGAGCGACAATGTTATCGTAAGGATAACAGATGACAACGCAACAAAGAACGCTATGGATGACTTGAAAAAGGCTCTTACCGACGACGGCAGAGAGTTCACAGAAACAGTTCTTGACAATTCAGCTTTGGATAACAGCATGGCAGATACAACATCTGAAGCCGTAAGATAAAAACTGCAGGGGCGAACATCCTTCGCCCGTTTTCTGCATAATTCTAAAGGATACAGATATAAAATATAATTGGGGACGGTCAAGCCGTCCTCTTTTCAGAAACAGAGGTAATATCATGCTTGGACTTACTTTAGAGGGCGGAGCCAGCAGAACGGTCTATTCCTGCGGAATAATGGACGCTCTGCTTGAGGATAAAATAATAGCCGATTATGTTATAGGCGTGTCGGCAGGAGCAGCTTTCGGCGTTTCTTACTGCTCAGGGCAGATAGGAAGAAATCTCCGCCTTGCAACTGAGTTTATGGGAACAAAAAAATACATGGGTGCAAGACATCTTATCGACCCGAAAAACCGATGCTACTATAACCTTGATTATGCCTACAATGTTGTGCCTAATGTAGAGCTTCCCTTTGATTATGAAGCCTACAGAAACTTCAAGGGCAGATTTTGTGCAGTTGTTACAAACGTAAAAAACGGCAAGGCTGAGTACATGGACGTGCCAAAAGATGACACCCACTGGAATTTGCTTAGAGCAACCTGTGCGCTTCCTCTGCTTTTCCCTGAGATAGAGATAAACGGAGAAAAATATATGGACGGCGGTATATCAGATTCAATACCATATATGCAGGCAATAAAAGCAGGCTGTGACAAAAATATCGTTGTGCTGACCCGACCAAAGGGCTATGTTAAGACCCAAGAGCCTGCCACAAAGCTTGCCATGAAATATTATCACAAGTACCCTGAGTTTGCCGAAGCCCTTGCCACAAGAGCCGAGAGATACAACAAATGTATCGCAGAGCTTATGGAGCTTAAAGCGGAGGGGAAAGTCTTTGTTTTCACACCAAAAACCACCTTCGGAGTAGGCAGGACCGAGGGCGACCCTGCAAAGCTGAGAAGGCTCTACGATTACGGCTACGCCCACGCAAAATGGGCAATGGACGATCTGAAAAAATATCTTTGCAAGTAGGAATGAGGTAATAAAATGTCATACAAGCTGCCGCTTTTTGCTGCCGCCGCATTTCTGGGCGGTTATATGCTTATTTCAAACAGACAGCTAAGGGTGAACGAATATGAGCTGAAAGTATCAAAGCTTCCTGAGAATTTTGTTGGTAAAAAGATACTTCTTCTTGCAGATCTTCACAAGAAGCGTTACGGGGATAATTTCAACAATCTGGTGAATTCCTGTATTGCCGCCGAGCCTGACTTTATTTTCTTTGCAGGTGATCTTTACAGCCGTGATGAAACGGACATGATACCGAAGCTTGCCCTTATGAAAAGGCTAAAACATATTGCACCGACCTATTATATTTTCGGTAACCATGAAACTGACAACATGGATAATGCCGAAGCCCTTGCTTTGAAACTCACCGAATGTGGAGTACACGTTCTGAGAAACAACATGGAGCAGATAAAAATAGGCGAGGATCACATCAATATATACGGCACTCAGCTTCCCCAAAGATTTTACCGCAACGAAGATTTTTCACATCACGACCTGCCGCAGATCACAAAGGACGAGCTTACAAAGCTTTTAGGCGAGCCTGACAGGAGCGAGTGTAACTTTTTGCTTTCGCACACGCCGCTGGCGTTCCGTGCTTATGCGGACTGGGGAGCAGATGTGACGTTTTCGGGTCACTGTCACGGGGGAGTTATAAGATTGCCTTTTATTGGCGGAATACTTTCTCCTGAACGGAAATTCTTTCCAAGATACACAAAGGGCATTTACGAACTTAACGCTGAACAGGGCTTGGCAAAGCTTGCTGTTACGGCGGGGCTTGGTAAATTCAGGCTGAATAATCCCTCGGAAATAATGATTTGCACACTTGAAAGGCAGGAATAAATATGTATCAGAAACAATTTGCAGAATATTTTGACAAGCACATGGAGGAGATACTTCGTGACCTTGACGAGATTATTTCTATCGAGAGCATTGGTGACATAAACGCCCCTGTTAAGCCATTTGGCGAGGGTTCTCGCAAGGCTCTTAACTGGGGAAAGGCTTATCTTGAAAAGCTCGGCATGACAACAAAGGACTTTGACGGCTATGCTGTTCACGGTGATTTTTACCAAAATGGAGAATGTAAGCTTGCTGTGCTTTCACATCTTGACACTGTTCCCGCAGGCGAGGGCTGGAGCTATCCGCCTTTCAAGCTGACTAAAGCTGACGGAAAGCTTTTCGGCAGAGGAACAATTGACGACAAAGGTCCGAGCGTTGCGGTGCTGTGGGCTGTAAAGGCTATCAAAGCGCTTAACATTCCTATAAAAAAGAACTTCCGTGTTATTTTCGGTGGCAATGAAGAGGGCGGCTGTGAGGACATGGAATATTATGAAAGCAAACAGCCTTTCCCTGAAATGGTGTTTACCCCCGACGGCTCTTTTCCTGTGCTCAACTGCGAAAAGGGCATGGTGCATCTTACATTCTCTGCTGAATTTTCAGATGATAAGATAGCTGAGATAAAGGGCGGAAACGTTATAAATGCTATCCCGGACAAGTGCATTGTGAAGTTTGCCGACGACAGTGAGAAGGTCATCAGAGGAAAATCGTCACACGGGTCAAGACCTGAAAACGGCGACAATGCGGTGACAAAATTTGTGGCAGAATACAAAAATGAAAATGCTCTCCTTGGTGGGTTGGCTGAGCTTTTCCCACACGGAGAATGCAGCGGAAAGTCCTGCGGTCTTGGTTTTTCAGACGATGTATCAGGCGAGATGACCTGTGCGCTGACTATCCTTAAAACTGAGGGTGGCAGGCTTCATGGCGGTATCGACATACGCTTCCCTATTGACAAGACGCTTGCTGAGATAAGCGGTATCATAACTTCGGCACTTGAAAGCAAGGGCTTCAAGGTGGACGAGCTTGACGGCATGGAGCCACATTATGTGGACGAAAACAGTGAGTTCGTTCAGACTTTGCTCAGGGTCTACGAAAAGGTCAAGGGCGAAAAGGGAAAATGTATCGCAGAGGGCGGAATAACCTACGTTCACAACACAAAGGGCGGTGTTGCGTTCGGTGCGGAATTTCCTGAGGAAAACAACAATATGCACGGAGCTGACGAGCATATTTCTATGGAAACTTTCAAAATAAATCTGAATATGTACGCTAATGCTATTGCGGAGCTTTGCGGTGAATAATTGGGTGTGCATGGCTCTTGACAAAGTGTGATTTTAGTGGTATACTTTATTACATAAAAGCTTAAAAGCGTAAAAGCAAAGGGAGCATGACGGACAATGAAGATTTGTATAGTTGGACTTGGACTTATAGGCGGTTCGCTTGCCAAGGCAATAAAAAAGAACACTCATGAGAGCTGTTTCGGTATAGATATTGACAGGGGAACGATAGCAGGGGCGCTGGCGCAGGAGGCTATCGACGGTGAAATGACCATTGACGACCTTGCAGGCTGTGACGTTGTTATCGTGGGACTTCACCCTGAGGCTACCATAAAATTCATCACTGAGAACGCAGGCAAGTTCAAGAAAGGCGGTATCGTTCTTGACACTTGTGGAGTAAAGGGCGAGATAGTCAGAGCTGTAGAGGGCGTTTGCATTGAAAACGGCGTAAACTTTCTCGGCTGTCACCCTATGGCAGGACGTGAATTTTCAGGCTTTGCATACTCGGTGGACAATCTTTTTGAGAAAGCAAGCTTTATAATGACGCCTACTGACAGAACGCCTATGAGGGTTGTGCAGGATATATCAAGGCTTGCATATAATATCGGTTTTGCAAAGGTCGTTGTATCAAACGTTGAGGAGCATGACAGCGTTATTGCGTTCACTTCTCAGCTTGCACACGTTGTATCAAGCTCCTATGTAAAAAGCCCCAGCCTTTTGAAGCAGGCAGGTTTTTCGGCAGGGTCTTTCAAAGACCTTACGAGAGTGGCTAAACTCAACGAAGATATGTGGACGGAGCTTTTCCTTATGAACCGTGGCCCACTGGTGGACGAGATAGAGCATATAATCGCAAGATTAACGGAGTATCGTGATGCTATTGCAAATAATGACGCTCAAAGGTTGCATGACCTGCTTAAAGAGGGTCGAGAGCTTAAGGAATTGTCTAATAATAGCTAAATAAGAAAATAAAGCGGTGTCAGAGGTTCAATTCTCTGCACCGCTTTTTGTTTATTCTTCTGTGTCTGTATCGTCGTCTGTATTATCAGTTTCTTCCTGCTCTTCATTTTCGTCAGGCTCGGACAAATTGGTATCATCGCTTTCGTCTGTATCGTGGATATCTTTATCATTATCCTTGTTAGCTGACTTATTGTCGCCTACCGTTTTGTTTTTCACTATCATAAGATACTCAGCGGCAATAAGAGCTAAGCACAAAACGCAGACCACGCCAATAATAATGCCCATTGATGAACCGCTCTTTTCTTCCGACACCGGACTTGCGGCTTTTGAGGTCGCTTCTGCTTCTGAGCTTTCAAGCTTCACGGCTTCAGGTTCTTTTATCACTATTTTAAAATGCCCTACTGAGCCGTCCTTATAAACAATATCTATCTTTGTTTCGCCTGTGCTGAGGGTCTGGAACTTGCCGTCCTCGAATATAAGCACTTCGCCGTTGGCTACTGTTACGCTGTCAACATCTGTAAGTCCTATATCCTCAGGAGCGATAGGGTACTTGGAATAGTCAACGTCTATTTCGATATAATCGCTGTCGTCCTGCTGAACGTCTGCAGCGTCCTGATACTTGACGATACCATTCTCTACCTGATTTGATATGGCATTGAGGTTTTCGTCATCAAGGGAATTTACTGTGAGATAAAGCACTGTTGAGGTGAGCTTTTCGTCTGCGACTTTGAAATGGAGGGTCGCATAATCACCGTCAAAGTCTGTGCCGTCTGCGTTCACATAGTTATATACAAACTTACCTGCAAAGGCATTGTCAACTGCCATGCCACCTGCTTTATCATTGGTTTCGCACTTTTCAAACTCTACAAGACTATCGTCATAGCCCACGGAGATAGAGGCATTTGAGATAAGGTGGTCGCACTGGATATTTATTTTCGCTGTGAACTTTTTATCCTTTACCTCGCTGACCACAAGCTTTACAACTGTCGGCGTAGAAGTCGGAGTGTCCGGAACATAGGAATAAGATGTGGTAGTTCCCCATGTGGTGGTTTCCCATGTCTGAGCTGTGGTAGTTGTAGTCGTTTCAGTGTCCTCCCACTGAGGCTGAGCGGTAGTGGTTGTTTCCGGTACAGGATCTGTGGCTGGCACATCGGTTGTCACAGGCGTTTCGGGATCAGCGAAACACACTGAGGTCATTGCCATGACCGCTGCAAAAAATCCCACTGTTACTTTTTTGAAATCCATTATTTACTCTCCTGATATTGTTTTTGACGTAAACAAGGGCTGCCGCCATAAAGACCGCAGCCCATGATTTTCCTTTTTATTAGTCCTCAATAAGAGTTACTTTCTTCATGACCTGATCTACAAGCGGCTTATCGTTGAAATTTACGTCAACTGCTGCGATCTCGTCAACAACGTCCATACCCTCGACTACCTTGCCGAATGCTGCATACTGTCCGTCAAGATGAGTAGCGTCCTGGTGCATGATAAAGAACTGTGAGCTTGCTGAATTTGGCATTGCTGAACGTGCCATTGAGATAACGCCTCTTGTATGCTTGAGGTCGTTACGAACACCATTGGCAAGGAACTCGCCCTTTATCTTCTCTTTTGCACCGCCCATGCCTGTTCCCATTGGGTCGCCGCCCTGTATCATAAAGCCTGAGATAACTCTATGGAATATCAGTCCGTCATAAAAGCCCTCTTTAACAAGCTTTTCAAAATTTGCAACTGTGATAGGCGCAACGTCAGGATAAAGCTCGATCTTGATATTCTTTCCGTTTGCCATTTCTATATTTACCATGTTAATACTCTCCTTATTATCTGTTAATACAAAATTTACTTGGATTTTGGCAGCTCGCCACGTTTATTTTTCTCCATAAGATCATTGAAATACAATGTGACAGGAGTTGGAACTTTCTTGAAAAGTCCCTTTTTCTCAACCTCGTCACAAACGATATAATCTCTTTCACCGTCATTATTTACGCAATAGAGCCTGTCTGTTTTATAGAAGCCGCCGTTGCCGTCATCTCTGTTCTTATCAAAACAGCCGAAGATATCCTTTGCCATAAGCTCGCAAAGTCTGAGTATCTTCTCATAGTTGGTATGCTCGCTCCACTTTTCAAGCTCTTCATGGAAAAACTGCTGGACAGGAACGTCATTGACTTCCATTTTTCTTATTATTCTCGCAAGGCATATAGAAGCGTCCTGATCGGTAAGCTTATCAAGTCTTGCATTCTTATAATCAAGTATATACTCATTTAATGTAGCATAAAGCAACTTATCATACTGAAACGGCTTGCCTTTGCCTGAAAACTTTATGATAGGGTTATCGGTATTGATCTTCAATTTTATCTCTCCAATTCAATTTATTCTGGCAATACCCCTAATTACTGCCTTTACCCCGATCATCTGCCATATTTTTCGTTAAATTCTTTCACCTTCTGCGCCAAAAACTCTTCCGATACTGAACCGATAGCATCGTCGTCCTCGCTGTGGTCAACAGAGCCAAGGCCCTCCACAAGAGCCTCATCGACGGATATTCCCTTTATATCCTTATACTCTGCATAGTCCTCAGGCTTTTTTGCATAAGGAAGCTCAGCCACCTTTGCGGCTGTGGTCTCTGCACTTATAGCTTCGATATTGCCTGTATCACGCTTCTCCTGAGCCACTTTCTCGTCATGTATCCTATATATCTCCTCAAGCTTTGAGTCGATACCCTCAACGGACGCCACGCTTATATCCTCCTTATGAGAAGCTACAAATCTTGCGTGTTCCTCCTCATAAAGCTTTTCATACTCGCTCTGGGCATCGGTTATCTCAGCCTGTCCTACCGGGTTCACGTCGTAGTCGGCATAGGTCTTTACGGGATCGTTTTTCTTTTCAGCCAGCTCTTTTTCAAGCTGCTCCATCTTGCTGCGGATAGTTTCCGGCTCTATGGTATCGGTTATCTTCTCTGCGTGTACCTTATCGCTGCTGGACTCCTTCACAAAAGCCGTATCTCCGCCTGCTCTCTTCACAGGCGTGTTCCATATATCATCAGCATTTATCTGCTGCTTTTTAGGCTGTGTCGATGTTTTGGGCTCGGAGCTTTTTCTGCTGAACAGACCCATAAGATCTCCCCCTTTTTATTGGCATGATGATCTGATATCGGCTTTTTATGCCTGACATCTTATACTTATTTATTATACAATATTTTCACCAAAATTGCAAACCTTTTGGCAGTTACTTTTTGTACGATTTTTTTAACTCTTTTTGTGCATTTTGTTTCGTATTAATATAATATAAATATAAAATTCACGCTTAGTTAATGTAATCTATACTAATATTTGCTATACTATATTTGTTAAGTTATTTATTTTGTTAATTAAAAACAAAAAACAAATTAGTTTGAGAAAACTATTTTTGGCATAAAAATACACAAAAATACCCGATCGTGAAGAAGATAACACGAATAAGAAGGGTAAAAGCTTAAGTATATATGAAGTAAATTCATGGAGGAGGATCTATTTATGACAAGACCGTCACTTGGGATAACGGCAATGGAACTTTTTGCCTGCAATCCTTTCAGGGTGCTCGGCATAGCCGTTGACACTCCTACTGCTGATGTCACGCTCACATACAAAAAGTTGCTTGATATGGCGGCTAAAGGTGACACGGCTGATTATGAAACGCCTTATGATTTTGATTTTCTGCCGCCTTTCTCCCGTTCTGAAAAGGATCTGAAAACGGCTTATGCAAAGATCGCCAGCAACGGATACAGATGCTTCGCATTCTCTGATCCTATATTTTCGGCTTCCCTGAACATTGATGACGTCATGCTCAACCTCAGAGATATTTCATGCTATGACTGTTTCCTCAGATGTTATATGTGGCTCATCACCAATGACAGAGATTTTGAAGAGCCTGAGCTTTGGATACCACTTTGTCAGTACATAGACAAGATGATAATGTCAAGCCCTGAGCAATGGGATAAGTATTTTGACCATCGTTTTCCGCAGGATATGCTTGACAGCTCAATGTCTGCGCTGAGGTCTTTCTATGCCACATTCTGCGATATAATTCTGCTTCCTATCAAGGAAATGGTAAGAGGCTCTATGAAGTGCAGATCCGCAATGGAGATACTTAAGATCGCAAAGGTGGACGTTGACGAGGTATTCCCTGACATTGACATTCCACAGGCTAACCTGCCTAAGAGGGGCGAGCCTGCGCCAAAGCTCAAGATCGCTGTCAAGGACGGCGAGGAATACTATGATGTTACAACAGGCAAAATGATAAGCTTTGAGGGCGACGAGGATTCGGCTATCGAGAGCAACGATTTCTCTGCGGCTGCAAGCTCCATTTCTGCTGACGCTATCGTTGGCGAAGACGGTCCTGACAGCGAGCCTATACCTGACGAGCCTGAGGAAAATCCTGAGCTTAAGGTAGTTCCGCCTCCAGCTCCCGTTCAGCCTGAGCCTGTAGCAGTACAGCCTGCACCAGAGCCAGAGCCTATACCAGAGCCACAGCCTGCTCCTGTTCCTGCACCGACGCCCGCAGAGGACATCCAGTCTGCTCCTGTATTCAACACAAAGCCGATGGCTCAGAGCGGTATTCCCGGCGAGATAAACGCACCTATAAGAAAGAGAAAAATCTTTATTCCGGGACACGAGGGCATTTCAGGCTCTGCACCTGCAAGCCAGCCTGTTTCTGCTTCTGTTCCGCCAGTTTCACAGCCTGCACCTGCTCCAACGCCTGTTCAGACAGCACAGCCTGCACAGCAGACAGTTTCAACGCCTGTGTACAGCCAGCCTGCTCCACAGCCTGCGGCGGAAGCTCCGAAGCCTGCGGCTAAAAAGCCATACAAGAAGGCGAACAAGGGACTTACTTCCCTTATCGATACAGTTGACGAGGCGATAAACGACACCTCGGACATAATCCTTACTGACGAGGCTGAGGAAGAGGAAAACCTCTACACTGACACTCTTATCAAGATGCTGAGGGCAAACCGCTCAAACAATCAGCTTATGAAGAGCGTTGACACAAGGCATATTTACGACAACGGTGACAGCCTTGGCAGACCTGAGGAAGCAGAGCTTTCTATGGACGCTATCAACATGAAGAAAATGGACAAGAGCCTGCTCAATTCTTCATATGATAACATCAACACCAAGGAGACCGATCCTAAGAAGCTTCGTGAGGAAAAATACCGCAACATCAACATCAATGATATGCTCAACCCAACGGTAGGAAGCCAGATGCACAAAGAATACACTCCGGACGCTATCGAGGAATTTGTTAAAGCTAAAAAGCAGGAAAAGTCCGCCATAAAGGGTATTTGGAAGCTTCTTGGCGTTCTGTCGCTTTTGTTGATCATTTATCTTATACTGCTTTACACGGGGCTTATTTGATGACGATATAAAGTGTGGCAGAATAACCGCAACGTGGTGTAACGAAAAAAATAAGTAAACAAAACGTCGGGCAAGCGGGACGTCGCATTTCTGCAAAGCAGAAATTGCACCGTTTCCCTACAAATGACGTATATACGTTACTTTTACAGAATAATCAGGGGTGGGATTTCCGCCCCTTTTTTGCAATAAGGAGAAATTTTATGAAAGAATACATACTCTCTTTAGATCAGGGAACGACTTCCTCCAGAGCGGTGCTTTTTAACGCAAAGGGTGAAAAGGTTGCGAGCGTACAGAAAGAATATCCGCAGATATTCCCCGGCAACGGCTGGGTGGAGCATGACCCTATGGACATACTGGAAAGTCAGCTCAGTTCTGCTCGTGAGGTCATTGCAAAGGCTGGGATAACAGCGGAGGACGTGGCGGCTATCGGCATCGCAAACCAGCGTGAAACGACGATACTTTGGGACAAGAACACCGGCAAGCCTGTTTATAACGCTATCGTTTGGCAATGCAGGAGGACTTCTGAGGACTGCGCACGAATGGAAAGTCAGGGCTTGCAAAAGTTTTTCAAGGACAAGACGGGACTTCTTATCGACCCTTATTTCTCTGCCACAAAGATAAAGTGGATACTTGAAAATGTTGAGGGTGTGAGGGAGCGTGCGGAAAAGGGAGAGATACTTTTCGGCACTGTGGATTGCTGGCTCATATGGAATCTGACAGGGGGAAGGGTACACGTTACGGACTACTCCAATGCTTCCAGGACTATGCTTTTCAACATTCACACCCTTGAATGGGACAGGGAGATACTGGGACTTTTGGGCATACCCAGCTGTATGCTCCCTGAGGTCAAAGAATGTTCGGGTGACTTGGGCGAAACTGAGGAGAACATTTTCGGAAGCAGGATAAAGATCGCAGGCTGTGCAGGAGATCAGCAGGCGGCACTTTTTGGGCAATGCTGTTTCCGTGAGGGCGATGTGAAAAACACCTACGGCACAGGCGGTTTTCTGCTTATGAACACAGGTGAAAAGCCTGTGGAAAGCCGTCATGGGCTGCTCACGACTATTGCCTGGGGCATAGGAGGAAAGGTGAATTATGCTCTGGAGGGGTCGGTATTCGTATCGGGTGCGGCGGTAAAATGGCTTCGTGATGAGCTTTGCATAATACACACTGCGGCAGAAACCGAGGAGCTTGCAAGAAGCGTTGAGGACACGGGCGGTGTATACTTTGTGCCTGCATTCGTGGGACTTGGCGCACCATACTGGAAGCCCGAAGCCAGGGGCATGATAACAGGGCTTACAAGAGGAACAAACAGATGCCACATAGTCAGGGCAACATTGGAAGCTATGTGCTATCAGACCTATGACGTTCTCAGGGCGATGGAGGAGGACGCTGGGGCTATCGGAAGCATAAAGGCTGACGGTGGTGCGGCAAGCAACGATTTTCTTATGGAATTTCAGGCTGATATATTGGGTCATTCGGTCATAAGGCCTTATAACGTGGAATCCACCGCAACAGGTGCGGCATATCTTGCTGGGCTTGGCTGTGGACTTTGGGGCAGTATTGAAGAGCTTGTTGGCGTTTCGGATAAGTTCAGGGAGTTTATTCCGTCTATGAGCGAGAGTAAACGCAGTGATCTGATAGGTGGTTGGAAGAAAGCGGTTCAAGCGGCTATTGAAAAATAAATCAGAAAAAGAATAGAAGAAACCGAGCGAAGCGAGAGATAAAGCGCACGGTCAAGCCCGGCGCCAGAGGGCTTGTGGGGTCAAGGGGCAAAGCCCCTGCGGAGCTTGAGGCAGAGCCTCAATAGGCGTAAGCCTACAAGCAGTGCAGAAAAAGACTTAAAAGCATAACAAAGTAAAAGAAACAACAAAGCGGTGTCGGAGAAAAAATCTCTGCACCGCTTTTTTCTATCCCATTAAACAAAGTGAATTCCGCAAAGAGCGACAGCGATTTTGCGGCACAACAAACTGTTCCGAAAATAATTTGGCATCAAAGATATAACAAACACAGATTTACACCTCCGAACGGGACGTCGCATTTCTGCAAAGCAGAAATTGAGCCGCTCCCCTACAGGTGCGGTGGGAGAGTTTTACAGTTGGTGAACAGTGTTCGCCCATACACGATTTGTG
>OHSF01001045.1_pt1 | contig 13349 bp, 10 predicted proteins | sample 1578551 | NCBI WGS metagenome assembly OHSF01 (sample SAMEA3879601, study PRJEB24766) | human gut metagenome | biome: human-associated habitat; feature: feces | place: USA | collected 1985/1987
CAGCAGCTCGTCGACCGCGTCCAGGCGCAGGTTCATCTCCTTCTTCGCAATCAGTGGCTGCTCGATCCAGCTGCGCATCATGCGAGCACCCATGGCGGTTTTCGTCTTGTCCAGAACCCATAACAGGGAACCGCGCTTTTGCTTTTCGCGCAGCGTTTCCGTCAGCTCCAGATTCCGGCGTGTGGAGGAATCCAGCAGCATGTATTTGTTCGTCAGATACGGATCGATATGGGTAAAATGCGCCAGACTGGTTTTCTGTGTGTCATACAGATACTGCATCAGACCGCCCGCCGCGATCAGGCCGTTCGCAAATTCCTCGAGGCCAAGACCGATCAGCGAAGAGACATGGAAATGCTTCTGCAGGCATTTGCGGCACAAATCTTCATCAAAATAGTGCGGATCGAGGGAATAAACCGTGATATGCAGCCGGTTTCTCAGATCTTCGATATCCACACCGCTCATCAAAAACGCGTCGTTGCAGATGATTTCCGACGGGTGATATTTGTTGATTTCATCCAGCAGCTTTTTGGCGTCCTCCACCTCGGTCACATAATAGTCCCCGGTTGTGACATCCGCGATGGACAGCCCTGTTTTTCCGGTAAAATAGGCAACGCACATCAGATAATTGTTTTTGGATTCCTCCAGCGCCTGAACGTCTAAGTTGGTGCCGGGGGTGACGATGCGCACGACATCCCGCTTTACCAGTCCTTTTGCGAGCTTCGGGTCTTCCATCTGTTCACAGATCGCTACTTTATAGCCTTTGGAAACCAGTCTGTCCAGATAGCTCTCCACTGCATGATAGGGAACTCCGCACATGGGGGCACGTTCTTCCAGACCGCAGTTTTTTCCGGTCAGCGTAATTTCCAGCTCTTTCGACGCGGTCAGTGCATCGTCAAAGAACATTTCATAAAAATCGCCCAGACGGTAAAAAAGAATGCAGTCCGGATACTGTTTTTTCGTTTCCAGATATTGCTGCATCATCGGTGTTAATTCCGCCATCGGTATGTATTCTCCTTTTTCAAGTCAGAATTTCAAAACTTCTGTCAGTTCTTTCGAACAGGTAACATTATAATGTTGCAGAATCCTTTCACAGCGTTTTCATGTCCGCATGGACGCTCTTCCGAACGATAAAAAAGCAGATGACCTGCATGAGAATCGTCAGAATCCAGGACACCGGATAGGATAGGAACAAGATATCCAGAGAACGGTGATACGGGAAAATCCAGAAAATCCAGACAATTCGCGTTCCGACAGTTCCTATAATCGATAAAATCATGGGCACGGCAGAACGTCCCATCCCGCGCAGCGCGCCCGGAATCAGATCCATAATTCCGCATAAAAAGTACGTCACGGTCGTAAAGCTCAGAATCTCAACGCCGCACGAAATAACCGCAGAACTCTCCGTATAGATCTGCAGAAGCTGTGGTCCGAAAAACCATGCACAGCAGCCCATGGTCAGGGAAAACGCACAGGATAAAATCAGACAGTCGATTAAAACGCGGTCCATCCGCTTCGTTTTTCCCGCGCCGTAATTCTGGCTGGTAAAGCTCATGCACGCCTGCGTCACAGAGTTGACTGAAGTGTATAAAAATCCGAAGATATTGTTCGCCGCAGTGTATCCTGCCATTGCAACCGAGCCAAAGGAATTAACGGAGGACTGCAGCAGGACGTTGGAAAAGTTGATGACGGTGCTCTGAATTCCTGCCGGGATTCCGACCTGGAAAATCTGGAGAACATAGATGCTCTTGAGACCCAGCTTCGAAAAGCGGAATTGATAACAGCCCTGCGTCCGATACAGGCAGGTCAAAACCATAATACAGGAAAGCAGCTGGGAAATGACAGTTGCAATCGCAACGCCTTCTACCGCCATATGGAAGCAGATGACCAAAATCATATTTAATCCTGCATTGACCAGTCCGGACACAACTAAAAATAACAGCGGACGTTTTGTATCCCCCACTGCCCTTAAAATAGCCGCACCATAATTATAAAGCATGAAAAAAGGCATGCCGATAAAATAAATTTTCATATAGAGGGCTGCCAGATCGATGACGTCGTCCGGCGTCCCCATCCATTCGAGGGCTATCCTGGAAAAGAATAGTCCAGCAAATGCCATCAAAATTCCGCTGATCAAAGCGAGCGTCAGGGAGCTATGTACCGTTTCCGACATTTCCCGCTCCTTCCCGGCCGCATAATAGCGGGCAGCAAGGACATTGGAGCCTAAGGAAATGCCGATAAAAAGGTTGGTAAATACATTGATGAGGGCGGTTGTAGAACCGACTGCCGCCAATGATTCGCTTCCGGCAAAGCGGCCGACTACAATAATGTCGACCGCATTGAACATCAGCTGTAAAATACCGGAAAGCATTAACGGAATGGAGAAGGAAATCAGCTTGTCCATCAGCGTTCCGTTGCACATATCGATTTCAAAGCTTTTTGTCTGTTTCATTTTGTTTCTTCCACCCTGTGCCCCGTGTAATAAAAGCCGTGGCACTCTTCCAGCTTCACCGGTACGATCTGCCCGATCAGGTCAGCACTTCCGGGAAAATGTACAATCGTGTTATTGGACAGCCTTCCGGTGACGAGAGAAGCATCCTGTTCGTTTACTTCTTCCACAAGGGCAGTAAGGGTCTGGCCCTGCAGGCGTGCGACCTGTTTGCGTGCAGTTTCCTGAACTGCCTCCAGCACACGGTCAAAGCCCGCGTGAACCTCTTCTTCCGGAACCTGCTCCATCGCCGCTGCGGGGGTTCCGGTCCGGACAGAATAGATAAAGGTAAACGCGTTGTCAAAACCGACCTTCCGGATCACGTCGATGGTATCGTCCACGTCCTCTGCTGTTTCTCCCGGAAAGCCGACCATGATATCCGTCGTCAGCGAAATATCTGGGATTTCGCGGCGGATTTTGGCTGCAAGCTCCAGATACTGTTCTTTCGTATAACGGCGGTTCATTGCCTTTAAAATCTTCGTAGAGCCGGACTGCAGCGGAAGGTGCAGATGTCTGCAGATCTTATCCGAGTTTTTCATGACCTCGATCAGCTCGTCGGAAAGATCCTTCGGATGGGATGTCATGAACCGGATGCGCTTGATTTTATCGATTTTTTCTACTTCCTGCAAAAGCTGTGCGAAGGAAATTTCATCTTCCAGGTTTTTACCGTAGGAGTTGACATTCTGACCAAGCAGCATAATTTCCACAACGCCGTCGTCTGCGAGCTTTTCGATCTCCTGCAAAATTTCCTTCGGGCGTCTGCTCTTTTCGCGTCCGCGGACATACGGAACAATACAGTAGGTGCAGAAATTGTTGCAGCCGAACATGATATTGATGCCGGATTTAAACGGATATTTGCGCTCTACCGGGAGGTCTTCCACGATCTGATCGGAATCCTTCCAGATGTCGATGACCATGCCGCTGCTCTCAAACATGCGGCATAACAGCTCTGCAAATTTGAAAATATTGTGCGTGCCGAATATCAAGTCAATGAACCGATAGCTTTTCTGCAGTTTATCAATCACGTTTTGCTCCTGCATCATACAGCCGCACAACGCGATCTTTTTGTGGGGATTTTTGCGCTTCATACTGTTGCAGAAGCCAAGCCTGCCGTATACGCGCTGGTTGGCATTATCGCGCACGGTGCAGGTATTGTAGATGACAAAGTCTGCCTCCTCACTGTCGCTTAAGGTGTAGCCGACCTGTTCCAGAATGCCGGAAAGCTTTTCGGAGTCGCGGGCATTCATCTGGCAGCCAAAGGTCACGACGTCGGCGGTCAGGGGATGTCCTGCAAGCTCCTCCTGCTCCTTTACATACTGTCTGCATTTGGCGATAAAATAATACTGACGCTCCGGTTCCGATACAGGGGGCTCCTGGGTCAGATCGATGCTGTTAAAATCAATGTTTTCGTACATCATAAGGGAAGTTGTGTTTCCTTTCCGTTCTTTATATTGTGGTAATCTCACTCTGCGTACAGTGCAGCGATATTTTTCAAAATTTCCACGCAGCTCTCAAGGGATTCCACGCAGGCGTACTCATAACGTCCGTGATAGTTTAAGCCGCCGGTACACAGGTTCGGGCAGGGAAGTCCCATAAAGGACAGGCGCGCGCCGTCTGTTCCGCCGCGGATCGGTACGGTGGGTGTTACGCCTGCTTCTTCCATCGCGCGCACCGCATTGTCGATCAAATGTGCGTTTTCCGGCAGAATCTTTTCCTTCATGTTATAATAGCTGTCCTTTAAATCCACCGTAAAGAGTTTTTTACCGTATTTCGCATTTAAAAAGTCCGCGCACTGTAAAAAGAAGCGCTTCTTCTGCTCGAATTTTTCCATGTTGTGGTCACGAATAATATAGTCGACTACAACGTGATCAACGCTTCCTGTGATGGAATCCGGATGGTAGAAACCTTCATAGCCATCTGTTGCAGACGGGTTTTCGTGTACCGGCAGAAGGTTTTGAAACTCCTGTGCCAGCAAAATCGCGTTGAGCATTTTATTTTTTGCGCTGCCGGGATGGACGCTGTGTCCGTCGATGATGAGCTTTGCACCGGCTGCGTTGAAGTTCTCGTATTCCAGCTCGCCCAAATCGCCGCCGTCCACGGTATAGGCATAGTCTGCGCCAAAGCCCTCTACGTCGAAGAAGTCTACGCCGCAGCCGACTTCTTCATCCGGGGTAAAGCCGATGCGAATTTTGCCGTGTACGAGGTTTTTGTTGGATAAAAGCTCCTGTGCCATCGTCATAATCTCCGCAACGCCTGCCTTATCATCTGCACCCAGCAGAGTGTTGCCGTCGGTTACGATTAAGTGCTTTCCGACAAAATGAGCAAGCTCCGGGTTTTCCTTTTCGGTCAGGACGATATTTTTTTCAGCATTTAAGACAATATCCCCGCCTTCATAGGCAACGACTCTCGGATTGACATTTTCGCCGGAAACCGCCGGAGACGTATCCATATGGGAAATAAAGCCGATGACAGGCGCTGTTTTTCCTTCCGGAAGATTGGAGGGAATCGTCGCGTACACATAGCAGTGTGCTTTGTCATATACGACATCCTGCGCGCCCATATCGTTGAGCTCCTGTGCCAGAAGGGAGGCGAGGTTTCTCTGCTTGTCTGTGCTCGGGACGGTCGTTGCGCCATCCTGGGACTGCGTGTCAATTTTTACATAACGAAGAAATTTATCCAATACGGTACTCATAATTGATTCCTTTCCGGCTGCAGCATTTTGTTCATAAAAGCAGCCTGCCGTTTATGCGGCGATGTATTTTGGCGTAACGACATTTCCGGATACCGCAAACGGGTCTTCCAGATATTATCCGACGTTATACGCTGCTTAGCTACGAGTCTGTCCATTTCCGCGAATTGTGTATTTGTAGCTGGTCAGCTCCTTTAAGCCCATCGGACCTCTCGCATGGAGCATCTGGGTGCTGATGCCGATCTCTGCGCCAAAGCCAAACTCAAAGCCGTCCGTAAATCGGGTCGATGCGTTGACATAGACGCAGGCGGCGTCCACCTGATCCAGAAATGTCCGGGCATGCGCTTCGTTGTTCGTGATGATTGCTTCGGAATGTCCGGTGTTGTAGCGGTTGATATGCCCGATTGCTTCTTCCAGGCTGCTGACCGTCTTTACAGACAGCTTGAGCGCCAGATATTCTGTTCCGTAGTCGGCTTCTGTTGCAGGCACGCAGCCGTCGATCTCTAAAAACGCACGGTCATCCGCATGGATTTCGACGTCCTTTTCCCGCAGCGCCTGATAGAGCTTTGGCAGGAAGCTATCGCAGATCGACTCGTGGATGACAAGGGATTCGCAGGCATTGCAGACGCCGACGCGCTGTGTTTTGGCATTTAAAATAATACGGATCGCCATATCGAAGTCCGCGTCCGCATCGACATAAATGTGACAGTTGCCGGTCCCGGTTTCGATGACCGGGACAGTGCTGTTTTCCATGACCATTTTGATCAGTCCTGCCCCGCCGCGCGGAATTAAGACATCAATAGATTCGTTTAACCGCATCATCTCCTGCGTCACTGCCCGGTCAGTCGATGGGATCAGCTGCACTGCTGTCTCCGGGATGTTACACTGTGCCAGCGCGCGGTGCAGGCTTTTTTCGATCGCGAGATTGGAGAAAATTGCATCGCTGCCGCCTTTCAAAATTACGGCATTTCCGGCTTTAAAGCACAGACCGAACGCATCTGCCGTCACGTTGGGACGGGATTCGTAGATGATTCCGATGACGCCGAGGGGAACACGGCGTTTGCTGATGACAAGACCGTTTGGACGGGTGAAGGTATCCAGAATCTCTCCGACCGGATCGGGAAGCGCAGCGACCTGGCGAAGCCCTTCTGCCATGTCAGAAATCCGCTTCTGCGTCAGGGAGAGCCGGTCAAGCAACCCTTCCGGCATGCTGCGGCTGCGTCCGGCTTCCAGATCCTTTGCATTTTCTGCAAGAATGTCTGCTGCGTCCGCTTCCAGACATTCTGCCGCTGTAAACAGCGCCTTATTCTTGGTATCCGTATCAAGCCCGGCAAGGATGTAGCGGGCTGCTTTTGCCTGTTTTCCGATTTCTTTCAGATCAGCCATCTATAAGGTTCCCTCCTTTATCGTCGTTCTGTAACAATCAAATCCATGTTGATATCATGCGGTTTTTGCCCATCCAGTATCTCGAACAGCTGGCAGGAAAAGCAGAGCCCGACAAGATAAGGTCTGTCGGCAGCAGGAATTTTACCAAGATAGCGGTCATAAAAGCCCTTTCCGTAGCCAATGCGTGCGCCGGATCGATCAAAGGCAAGTCCGGGAGCGGTCAAAAGCGTCGGAATCGAAGCATCCGGCAAAAAGCGCTTTGTCTGTCCGGGCGGCTCCAAAATATGCTGGTAGCCGGGCGCAAGCTCTGCTCTGTCTGTAATTCGGAAAAACTCCATCTGATCGCCCAGAACCTTAGGAAGAAAAACTTCCTTTCCTGCTGCCAGCGCAGCATCAATGAGAAGTCTGGTCGATACCTCTGATCCATAGGAGGCATACAAAAGTACCTGTTTTGCCTGCTTCCAGACAGCCGTTGCCATCAGATTTTCTGCGATTTCCCTGCTTTTGTGGAAACGGCTCTCTTCCGAAAGCTGTTCCCTGTTCTGTTTTCCGAGTGCTCTGTTACTGCGCGTTTTTTGATCCATAGCGTTCGCCAAGGTTTTCGATCGAACCGTCCTCATTCTGGACGTTGATGTTATTTAACTGATTCCGCAGATTCTGGCGGACGTTGTCAATATATTCCTTCCGGAGCAACGCCTGTTCAGATTTTTCTGCTTCAGTCAGACCTTCCGATGATTTTGATTTTTTATAAAGCTCGTTGATCCGGGCAATTTTCTGTTCCAGTGTCATGTTTTCCTCTCATTTCTGCGCACGTTCTTTGCGCATATCGAGTTTGTGTCAAGCGTGCGCAGACACAAAGCTCTGCTTCTGTTTGCTCAGCCACGCGCACGGCAGCTGTGCAGGTTCTCTACGAAATCCGGCAGATCGAAGGCATCCTGCTTTTCTGCCAGAAACAGCGTTCCATAATTCTCCCCGTCGATGATCCGGTGAATAATCCGGACATCCTTGCTGTTCGCGATCACCATATCAGCTCCGCTTGCGGTAGCGATGGTGGCCGCAGTCAGCTTGGTTGACATGCCGCCGGTTCCAACGCCGCTGCCGGTGGTGGATTTGCCCATCCGCAGGAAAGATTCGTCCAGATGCTCGACCGTTTCAATGAATTTTGCATCCGGATTTGCCCGCGGATCATCGGTATAAAGTCCGTCGATATCCGATAAAAGAATCAGCAGGTCTGCGCCGATCATCGAAGCGACAATGGCGGAAAGCGTGTCGTTATCGCCAATCTCGATTTCGTGCGTTGCGACGGTATCGTTTTCATTGACGATGGGGATGACGCCCATCCGAAACAGCTCTTCAAAGGTGTTCTGCGCGTTGATGCGATTGATATCGTTGGAAATTGTCTGACGCGTCATCAGAATCTGCGCGGTCACCTGATTATATTCTGCAAAAATTTTCTGATAAGTCATCATCAGGCGTGCCTGACCGACCGCCGCACATGCCTGCTTGACTGCGATCGGATGCTCCTGCAGCTGCTCCGGCGTCAGATGCACCGCCTTTTTGCCCTGGGCGATAGCGCCGGACGAAACGAGCACAACGTCCTTTCCCTGATTTTTCAGATTGCACAGCTCCCGCACCAGAACCTCCAGGCGGATATAATCCATATCGCCGGTTTCGGTATGCTGCAGGGAAGAGGAACCGATTTTGATGACAACTCTCTGTTTCTTTTTCAGCAGGTTTCGTCTGGTATCCATGTCTGTATCTCCTCTTTTGGTCATTTGCCGGTTTCGGAAAATGGAGCGTAACAGGAAGTGATTGCTTCGGCAACCCGCACGCCGTCCATCGCCGCAGAAGTAATGCCGCCTGCATAGCCTGCACCCTCTCCGCAGGGATAGACCCCCCGGATATTTGCCTGCAGCGTGTCATCGCGGACAATCCGCACTGGGGAGGATGTCCGGCTTTCGATGCCGGAAACGACTGCATTTGCATCGTCAAAACCGGGAATCCTATGTCCGAACTGCTCCATTCCTTCGATAAACGCTTCCGACAGGCTGTCCGGCAGCACGCTTTTTACGTCTGCAAACGTCCACTGTCCCTTGATTGCAGGGACAAATTCCGTCGGGATATGTCCGGTCGTTGCGGTATCCGAAAAATCTCCGTAACGCTCTACCGGGATTTTCCCACATCCGGCAGAAAATGCCTTTTCTTCCAGCCTGCGCTGAAATTCGATGCCGGCGAGCGGTTCGTCCGAACCGTAATCTGCAGGCGTAACGGAAACAATGATTGCACTGTTTGCATTTGCACCGTTTCTGCCGCTGTAGCTCATGCCGTTTACCGCAATGCGTCCCGGCTCGCTGCTGGCGTTGACCACATAACCGCCAGGACACATGCAGAACGAATAAACGCCTCTGCCGCCGGAAGTCCTTGCCGTCACCTTATATGGAGCAGCGCCTAACGAATCCGGATGTAGTGTTCCATATTGGGACTGGTTGATCAGCTCCTGTGGGTGCTCTACGCGCAGTCCAACTGCAAAGGCTTTGGCTTCCATATGAAGTCCGCTTTCATACAGTTTAAAAAACGTATCCCGCGCGCTGTGTCCGATCGCAAGCACGGCGGTCTCGGTGTCGATCACAGAGCCGTCCGAAAGGATAACGCCGGTCAGCGCTCCATTTTCAGTACGGAAGGTTTCTACGCGGCTCTCAAAACGGACTTCTCCGCCGAGCTGTATGATTTTTTCCCGCATCTGTTTTACGACATTGGACAGAACATCCGTTCCGATATGCGGCTTTGCTTCGTAGAGAATTTCCGGCTGCGCGCCGTTTTCTACAAAAATCGAAAGGACATGTCTGCCGCGTCCGTCTTTATCCTTGATCAGAGTGTTCAATTTGCCGTCTGAAAACGTGCCTGCGCCGCCCTCTCCAAACGAAACGTTGGATTCCGGGTTTAAGGGTCCGCCGTTCCAGAAGGTTTCGACATCTTTTTTGCGCGCTTCCACGTCCTTTCCTCGTTCCAGCAGAATCGGTCGATAGCCGTTTTGTGCGAGCATGTAGCAGCAAAACAGACCTGCAGGACCGCTTCCGATAATCACGGGGCGTCTGCGCAGCGCCTTCGTCCCCGGCTTCGGAAATTGATACGGTCGCTCTGTCACGATGGAAACGTCCTTATTTTTGCTGCGGGACACACAGTTTTGCTCGGAGATGCCGTTTAATGTGATGTCCACGACGTAAATCAAGAAAATGTCCGGCTTTTTGCGGGCGTCGATCGACTGCCTGCGGATCTGCAGGCTGGCAATCTGTTCGGATTTTATATGTAACACCTTTGCCGCCTTGTGGTACAGTTCCGTTTTGGAATGTCCGGCAGGGAGCTTCAGCTGGGAAATTCGAATCATAGGGTTCTCCATATTGATTAAAGTTGTATCTGGCTATTTGGTGACTGCGTTAGCCACGCCGCGTTTTTGCCAGCTCTACGGTAGTTTCATTCCTCGCGCGCAGCCGCCGTTCCCGCGATCTGTCCGCTCGTCCATGCCCACTGGAGGTTGTAACCGCCGCAGCGACCGTCCACATCGAGCAGCTCGCCGCACAGATACAGGCCGGGAAAACGCTTTGCTTCCAGGTCGTCTGTTACCTCCTGTAAGGAGATTCCGCCGGTACAGACCTGCGCGTTTTGCGCCGGATTTGTGCCAATTACGACAGTTTTTAAAGCGCGCATATTCTGCAGCATCGAAAATACCGCGTTTTTGTTGGCAGCTGTTACGATGTCCTGCGCTTTTAGGGGGCTGCGTTCAATAAACAGCTGTGCAAGCTTCGACGGCAAAATGCCCTGTGCCAGAAACCTCACATGCTTGCCGCAGCACGCCTGATACTGTCTGCAGCAAAATTCGTTCCATTTGGAAAGCGGAACTGCCGGGAAGAAATCAATGCTGGCGCTGATCTTTTTGTTCGTTTGCAGCGCTTCCGACACGGCTGCGGAAAGCTGAAAGACCGGAATCCCGGAAATGCCGTAATCAGTCAGTTGCAGTTCCCCGGATTCACAAAGCTTTTTTCTGCCGGGAATCTCTACAGTAATTGCAGCCGGGCAGCGCACGCCTGCGATGGATTTGTAAAATTTTTCTTCACAGCGCAATGCAGTCAACGCCGGAAGGTAAGGATACTGTTTGAATGCAAACGCTGCAGTCAGGCTGCCTGTACCGAGCGCTTCTTTGGGAGGTATTCCCGCCGCTGTCCCGCAGGATATAATCAGCCGGTCGAAATGATACTGTCCCTGATCGGTGAACACCTGCCAGCCGCTCTTTTGCATGCAGAGCTTCTGAATCCTACAGTCACAGACGATGCGAACCTTTTTTCGTTCCAGCTCTTCCCGGAAAAAATCAAGGACGGTAGATGCCTGTCCGCTATAGGGATACAAGTAGCCGTTTTTCTCCGTCAGATAAAGGCCTCGTTCCTCAAAAAAGCGGATCGTATCGGATGTCTGGAAACGCGCAAAGAACTCCGGCAGCCGGTACGGGTCGTGGCTCCGGTAATCCCGCTTCGGAGAAAAATCAGTATTGCCGAGGTTGCACTTTCCGTTTCCGGTCGCCAGTATCTTGCGGCCAATCCGGTCACGACGTTCCAGTATGGTAATTTCCGTATCTTTTATTGAAGTATTCGCAGCTGCAATCGCCGCCATCATGCCGGATGCGCCTCCGCCGATAATGCCGATCTGCCTCATAACCGATTTCAAATCCTCCCTACAACCGTTTGGAAAACGGCAAAACTGTAATTATCATACTACGTCTCGGTTTGAGACACAAGGAATTTTTCCAGCTCTGCTTTGGAAACGCCGTGCCAGCCGTTCAAAATCTGCCGTCTGACCCCGCTTGGCAGGGTTCTTGCGTCAATCGCGGTCTGCAAATATAAAACCCGGCTGTCCTCTTCGTATACGATGACCCGATTCTCTTCAATTTGTAAAAAGAAGGCTTCTGCCTGCTGTAGTTTTCGGTATGTTTTGGAAACAACAATCTGCTGTGGGGAAAAAGAAACCAGCTCCATCCGGAGAAGCCCCTGCTGCAGCTCGGTAAGGGGCGGAGCGTCCTGATAGTGCCGGATTTCATCCTCCACCTCTTTTCTGCTGCATCCAATCAGCCGAAGCGGCAGGGATTTGATCTCTTCTGTCTGCTTTCGGGACACCTGATCGGTATTTTTTACCACAAGCTTCGTATCTGCGCGCAACCGATCCGGTACGCTGACCGCCTGGGTTGCAGACTGCATCTGAGAAAACGGGATTTCGTTCTGGCTGATAATCGCCTGCCTTCCGGGATAAAACCACTGTTCGATCTTATAATGTCCATAAAATCCCACCGCAAAAAGCAGACAGGAATAGAGAAAAAAGCTGATTCTTTTTAAACGGCGCATATTTTCACCTCTTAAAAAGTATCAGCTCTTTTCGGTTATTTTATGCAGTGCAGTGACCATCACAGCAGCCGCATCGTACTGGCAAGCTCGATCAGCACATCTCCCACTGCAAAGCAACGCAGTTCGCGTCTGGTCGCACCCTTTAAAACGACGGTCGACACAAAATAGACGAGCAGTCCGACAACCGCCGAAACGAGCATCCGAACCGGGCTAGCAGCATTTTTCAAAATCACCTGGCTGCACAGCAGGCAGACAAGCGCCATCAGAATGCCTGCCAAAAGAGGCGCCAAAAAAACACGGAGCCAGCTGACTGCTATTTTTAACTGCTGGCGCACCATGCCCAGCAGAATCAGACACAAAACAAATGCAGACAGTGCATCGGAATAAGCGCCCGCATACAGGTCGAGTTTCAGCACGGAACTCATCACGGAAAAACTGACCAGCCGAACCACGACGGAAACCAGCACCGCGATCCAGATGCTATAGTAAAGCTCTGCAGCAAACAAAACGCTGCCAAGCATAAAGGCGAGACCATAAAAGATCACCGTGATCGCCAGAACTTTTAAAATGCTGTCCAGACCATTTAACTCTCCTTTGGAAAACAGCATATGCAGCATCGGCTGTGCCGTCGTTAAAAATAAAACGGCGCAGGGAATCGTATAGAGAGCAGTGCAGCGAAAGGCGACCATGCACTTTTCGCGGCTTTTGCGCAGGCTGCGGCGTTTTAAGACGAGCTGGAACTGCGGCAGCATGGAAACCGCCAGGGCAAATGCGCCGAGCAGCGCAAGCGTCATCAAAAGACGATATTTTCCAAGATACGCACCCCACGTTGAAACAGAGCCGTTCTTTAAATAGATACTGGACTGCCCGATCCGCCCGATACCGGCAAGCACCGCCGGAACACAGATCACAAGCCCATTCCGGAGCAAGGCAAAGGTGATGCTGCGATCTGCTGCAGGATTTGTGGTGCTTGCGTATTCTGCCTGGTGCAGCTCATGGGAAGCCTTTATCCAGGAGATCCCGCAGCCTGCCGTACACAAAAGACTGACGCATAAAACGGAAAACGCTGCGCCGAACGCACCATATGCCGCCTGATAGGACGTATTTTGCAAAAGTGCGCCGACCTTCTGACCGTATGCGTCGAGCGGCGCTGCAATCAGGGGCGCTGCGAAAAATAAAAGCACTCCGAATGTGAGGATCCATCCGCCCGCTGTTTCCCGCTTGCCAAAGGCATCCAGAATGCCGAGCAGCATCCAGAACAGCGTCAGGATAACGAGCGCACATAATAACGCCAAAAACGCCATTTTTGCAAAGGGCAGCGCATAAAATGAGCCGAACAGCACATCTTTTAAGGCAGCGCCCAAAAGTGCCAGAACGACGGATACAAAAAATGCCGTCAAAA
>OHSF01001046.1_pt1 | contig 13340 bp, 15 predicted proteins | sample 1578551 | NCBI WGS metagenome assembly OHSF01 (sample SAMEA3879601, study PRJEB24766) | human gut metagenome | biome: human-associated habitat; feature: feces | place: USA | collected 1985/1987
AACCAAAAGAGTAAAAAGATAATGATATGGTATATTTTCTGTTTCATATTTTGCATTACTGTTTATAATGGCTAAGCGGGGAACGCTGTAAGCGTTAGCCCGGTTTGTTAGTAGCTATTTATTATTCAATCGGTTTCTTTCCAGTATTAGGTTCACTTCCTTTTCTGTATGGGAATATTTCTTTTTTGAAACCATACCTACAAACTCTAAAGAAGAGTCCAATAATGGGGATATATCTCCATCAATTACATCATCAAAATGCAAGAATTTGAGTTTCTTCATTCCTGCCAAAAATTTCAAGTCTTTTAGACTTGAAATACTAATCTGCTTAATCGTATTGTTGGGTACTAATTGGGTTAAATCTTGAAGTCGTTTACAGTTACGTAATCTAAGTATTTTAACTCTTGATAAACGGTTCAAAACACTAATGTCCGTTATGTTATTGCAATAATATAATGATAATTCTTTAAGTCTATTTGAATTACATAAACCTCTAATATCTATCATTTTTCGAGAACGAACAATCTCCAACGTTCTTATGTTAGTTAATTGACATAAACCATTCAAATTTATATTTTTGGCATCCCATAGTGTCAGTTCTTCTAACAAATTCATGCTTTTCAGTTCTTTCAAATCTTCTGATTTGAGATTATAAATATGCAGTCGTTTCAAGTTTATTAAAGTATCTACATTTTCTGTTTGTTTTGTATGATAATACTTCAATTCTTCAAGTTTGGGAAACAAACTGAAATCAATAGTAAAGACCTTGTCAATCCAAAGTCCCAATTTTTTTAAGTGCGGTAAAACACTTAGTTGATTTAAATTGCATGGTTCTATTGTAAAGTCGTACCCTGAAATAATCAAGGTTTCAATAAAATCATATTCACATATTAGACTTACATTTAATGTGTGTTTACAGGAAACACCACTGATGCCGATGTCGTCCGTTGATATTAAAATATCATTATAGCCTTGATTTTTTGCAAACTCTAATCCTTCTCTTAAATAGAGAGGAGATATTATTAACCGATTTACATCTGGTACTTCTTTGAAATGTTCCATACTACTATTTGTTTCTGATTGCTACTAATGGTTCAGCAGGGAACGGCTTGCCGTTATCCTGCGTTGTTATCAACCTATTCTATATTCACCATTTATCTGCAATTTCAAATTCGCCGATTGTTTGGGTACAAATGTCAATGTACGGAATAGTCTTGACTATCTTGATGTTTTCAATATCTTCACTTCCTCCCAAAGCCAAAAGTAGAGAATATCCAAAACACTCGTCATAATCTGGAGTTCCGAGTTTTTCTTGTATTATAGGATAATTTTCTAAATCAAACCAGCCTTTCAAGAAACTTTCATTTACCATTACCTTATTAAAAATCGCACGAAGATTGGCAGGAAGTATTAAATATGTTCCGTATCTGACATTCAGATAAACGACGTAATTATTCAGTCTCGGATTCTTTACATAGGCAAAGAGATCGCCGAAAGCCGTACACATGAATGGTAGAAATGATTGGTCATCCTCCTTTTCAAAACAGGAGTTTATCACATCCTGATAATCGGATGGATTGATGAGCTTAAACAGCCCATTACAAAAACTTCCTAACCCGACCTCCTGCCATAAAGTATTCAGTTCGGGATAAGACAAATCAGCATATTTAGCAATAAAAGTATCATCTACTGCTTGCCTCTTGCTATTGAGGCTTTTTTCTAAAAATTCTTCGTACATATTTCTACGTTTTATGGTTGATAATGGCTGGACGGGGAACGGCGTTAGTCCGTTATCCCGGCTTGTTATGAACTTACTTTACCTCTTGTGCCTTTTTATAATTTGCATAGCGAGCATTTAGAGTGTCCCGCCATTCTTGGCTTGGGCAAGAGTTTATTAACTGAATATACTTATTTTCATCATCAACACAAACAGACTCCACAAGTTTTAATAAACTCCATTGCAAATCATAAAAAGCATTTTCAGGAAAGATTTGCACCAGCACCATAGCTTCATCGAATGATATGGGAAGTTGTATTTGCTCTAATAAAGCATCATAAGTGTTTACTAATTCATCAATACTCTCTGTATCATTGATGCTTTCATTAGGCATACGACCCAAATCTTTCAACTGTAAAATTTCATTTCTCATATCGTGTAATCTAATTGTTCATAATGTATTTATAATAGCACCTGTTAGGTGCACTTTGTTTCGGTAAATAACACCTCATGGGTGCATTTCCTAATCTCTAATAACGGTCAGAACTCCGTTGTTACGTATATCTTTCCGAAAGTCTTTTGCTCGTCACGCACCCGGCACAGTTCCCGGTGCGCCTTTTCCTTGTATTCCAGCAAAGCGGAGTTTTCGGAGCGCAGCCGGGCAATCTCCCTTTCTTGTTCTTCGCTTTTGGCTTCTGCCTTTGCTTTTTCTTCGGCAGCATGGGCGATCAGTTCCGGCGCAGGGAGTTGCTTGGCGGTCTGTTCCCGGACTGCCTGTAATAGCTGGCGAACCGCTTCCGTTCCCTCGTTGTGTCGTTCCATGATCTTTGCGGATTGTTCCAGCCGCCCGGCAACCTTTTCTAATGGGGAGAGGTCAAAAGCTTCACCCCGGAGGTCGAACCCGGTTCTTTGGAAATAATCAACGGATAACTCGACAAATTCTTTGCGAGTTATACCCGTACCGTTTAAATACTCGTCTAATTTTTGGGCGTACTCTTGGCTTATCGCTATGGTGGTAAGCGGTGTTTTCCTCTTTTGCTTGCTTTCCTGTCCTTTTTCCATTGCTGTAAAATGCTATATTCTGTTGCAAAGGTAGTTATAAGTATTGTTATAGCAATTTATCACAAACATTATTGCAATTTATTGCGATTATAGCAAAATAAATCATCTTGCTATTAGCTGGAAGTCATGGTAAACGCCCCCATTTCTTCCGCAGGCTTCCGGACATGGTTCGGTGAATATCACTGTTACGAATATAGCCCCGGCGAACTTCTCTATCTCTGTAACCATTGCCCGTAAATCCCTGCCATAGCCGTTTATTTCGGCTGGTACGATAACTTTATCACCTGTTTTCATACTTGTATGTTTTTTATTCTATACCAAAATCATCCATTAAGCAAACCCGGATGATAGCCCCTATCTGTTTGGCTGGCTTGTCTATATATTGCTCAAACTTCTTTTGTATCTTTTGCGCCACCTGTACGGCTATTTCCGGGTGTAACTGTACGGCGTTCACTACACGCTTAACATATCCTTTGTCACTTTTAGAGAACCTCGAAATAGTGGTTGTTATGTAGATGATCGCCTGTTTTGCGCTTTCGTATTCCAATAGCTTTTGTTGCTCGGTTTGCCTTGTGTAAACGTAGAATTTGTATTCGGTCACTTCCTTGCCTTTGTAGCTCTTTGGCTCGAACTCGAAATATAAATCGCATTGTCCGGCATTGTACAACTCCCGGAGTTCCTTTTGCGGATCGTCAAGTACACGCCTTTTGAAATCGCATCCCCGTTTGTATTTCTTTTCCAACATGAACATTTCCCGAAGCTTTTCGACTGTGTAGAAGAAGAACCCAGCGTTTCGGTATTGGCAGCACAGTTCGTAAAACCTTTGCGAGAATGTGCTTTTGAGTGCGATTGCTACCGTCATGGAGTAACTCGTGAAATTTTGGGCGAGTTCCACGTAATAGGGCAGTACCTCTTTGGAAACTTGCACCTCAAAATACGATTTATTTTTGATATGCTTGACGTAATTGACAAAACCGATACTTAACCACATCTTTTCGTTGTTAATCTCTATATCGCGATTTCTAAGCCGTTTTAGCGCATCGTAGATGTTTTGCATCTTGGTATTGTCGCCGCATTTCTTTAGTTCTTCCTCGTGTATGGTGATAATCAGATCATCGAATAAGTCCCGTCTGCCGTTCTCGTTCTCGATGTATTGCGCCCGGATATTTCGTATAATGGAGTATAGGGCACGTTTTTCGATAAGGTCGAACTTGTAGCGTGCGGTAGTCAGCGCATTGTCTTGCGACAGGACTATATCCCTCTGTTTCTTGTCTTTCTTCTCCATGACTTTAATGCTTTTCGCAAAGGAAATGTTTATCTACGACAAAAGCAAATATTTGACGTAGAATGTTTGTCGTAGATAGCCGTTTTTTTTCGGAAATTTGTCGTAGATGCTCGGAAATTTGTCGTAGATGCTCGGAAATTTGTCGTAGATGCCCTTTGTAATATATTGTAGTACAATGTGTTGCACTATGCCATAAAAGTAACTAAAAAGAAACTAAAAATTACCGTAAAGCAATGGAGCGTTTTTTTTTGGTTTATAGAGGTCGCTTCGCTCCACTTTTCAGCGTGTTTTTTGATACGACGAATTTCCGGAGAATGGGAGAGAGTGGAAACAAGTAAAGCCAAGTGCAACGGATTAGGAAGATTTTTTGGCGTGTTAAATTTTGTATAAATATGACTTTTAATGTATAAAACAAGAAGTTTCCGGGAGCGAAAACGCATCCCGGATTTAATGTAACTTTTTGTTGTATAGTTAGTTACCATAACGCAACTTTACCCATGCTTCCGATTTCAAGTTTAGCACTTATCCCCATAGCCTTAAAAACTCTTGCAATGGTGGAAAAGGTTAAATTCTTACCGTTTTCAATTCGGGAGATTTGAGCCCGTTGCACTCCTATCAGATTACCTAATTCCTCTTGGGTTAAGTTCTTTGATTGGCGAGCTTGTTTAATGGCTTCACCTATCAAAAAAGAGTTAAGTTCTTCTTCGTAGGCATCACGTTTGGGAGTACCTTTTTCTCCGATGTATTTATCCTCGATTTCTTCGAGTGTATAAAATTTCTTTGCTTCCATACGCTTTATCTTTTTGAATTAAAATAATCTTTTCTAATCTCTTCGGCTTTGGCTATTTCTTTGGGAGGTGTCTTTTGGGTTTTCTTGATAAACCCATGTGTTGCGATTACCAGAGTGTTTATCTTATCGTCCTTATCCCAAAAAGCAAGAAGCCTGTACTTGGTTTTGTTATAGAACGTTCTGAATTCCCAAATATCCGTATCATCCAATTTCTTGAATAAATCTGGATCAAGTACAAAGGTGGATTTACGAATATTGCTAATGATCTTCTCACGTACCTTGTTGGGCAATCCGTCTAAAAACTCTTGGGCTTCGTTGGATAATTTGACCTTGAATCTTGATTTTGCTTCCATATAAAGTTTTTTAGTGTTGCAAAGATAATATTTTGTTTCCATATAGCGAAACAAAATATTGATATTTTATGCAGCCTGTTGTGCCGTTTTGATGTGTTTTTTTGTTTGTGGAATAGGTTCTTTCTTTGTGCCTCGCTCCGACTTCTCCCCGTCCCCCTTGTACGAGCTTTCGCCGTACCGCAGGGGAGGGTGTTCGTCGATTGCTCGGCAGTCGAAAGAATAGCAAGAGGAAACCGGGCTTTACCCTGTTTTTCCTCTTGCCCTACGTGGTTACGGCTGAATATCAGCCGTTTAAGTTTTTTAACCGCAATTAGTTTGAAATTGTGGTTAAAATCATACCTTTGGAAATCAGAGATTTAATAATATAAACAGCAATTAAAACCGCAATTGTATGGATAAGGAAACCACCACTTCTGTCACCATTGACCGAAAAACGTTTGCCCGGCTTGATAGGCTGGCAAAGTCCAATAATGTATCAAAGAAAGAGTTCCTTTCCTGTGCGCTGGAGTACTTCGAGAAGTACGGCATCAACCCGGTTGAGCATGAGAGTCCGGCAAAGGAAATGCAGAAACTTATCAAACGCTGTGATCAGGTGATAGCGTTCATCAGAAAGCAGGAGCAGGATTTCTTGCGTCCGGCTTGTGAAGCCATGGGCAGTACAAGTATGAGGGTGACCATGAGCATGGACTCGATACTTACGGAAAAAAAGTTCAGCCAATACCAAAAAGACAATGACCTATTCATGCGTGACCTTGCAAGCCTTGCCGGGATAAGGGAGCAGGCTTTGGACCGGGCGGAAAAGGCAGTCGGTCAGTCGAGGGATATGCTTCTGAAGAACCAACAAGCCATTTATGCAAGGCTGGACGCTGTGACGCAAAGGCAGGAGAAGATCTTCTCCTATATCGCAAGCTATATCGATGCGAAAGGAAAAGCCGGGCTTTTCGATGATATAAAAGCCTTGTACAAGAACGAGAAGAACAAAAGGGAAAAGATATGAACGTGAAGATACAGGGAAGCGGTAACGGCACATATGCCAATACAGGCAGTTGTGTTGCGGTGACGAACTATCTCCAGCATGAGGATTTGGAGAGGATGAAGAAAGGGGAGGAGGTGCAGCCGTTCTTCAACCAGTTCCGGGACTACGTGAGCGCAAGGGAGGTCACATTCAAGATAGACAACAACAAGGCTAAGTTAAGCCGGACTGACGCAAAGTTCTATGTTATCACTGTCAGCCCTTCAGAGAAGGAGCTGCGCTGCATGGGCAGAACTCCGCAGGAGTGTGCGGAAGCCTTACGGCGGTACATACGGCAGGATGTGATGAGAAACTATGCGGAGGGCTTCGGAAAAGGCTTGAAAAGCGATGATGTGGAATATTATGCAAAGATCCATTTCAACCGGGACGGTGAAAGTGACAGCGATATGCACGCACATATCATCGTCAGCCGGAAAGACCGGAGCAACACCAGGAAGTTAAGCCCTAAAACGAACCACACCGGGAAGAAGAACTGCGGCAACGTGAAGGGAGGTTTTGACCGGACGGATTTTTTCCGGAAGTGTGAAAGCTCTTTTGATCGGCGCATGGGGTTTGACCGGGAGCCGGAGGAAAGCTTCGACTATCTTAATGCCGTCAAGAACGGAAGTCCGGCGGAAATAGCCCGGCAGGTGGAACGTGCGGAACGCATCAGAAAGGAGAAATGGGACAAACTCAAAGCAGAGCTTCAATCCCGGCAGGAGCCGGAGAAGTCGAAAAATCAACAGGTGGAGAAAACGCCGGACATCGAGCAGCCTATTCCCAAAAAGAAGCAGCAGGAGGAAGATCTGGAACTCCTGAAGAAGCCAAAAAGGAGCAGAGGTTTCGGAATGGGCATGTGATTTTTCTATTTTCCGGCACAAAGGTAGCTCCGCACGCCGCATTTGTAAAGGGACGTTTCACTCTCCGGGTAAAAAATACCGCACGAGCGAAGCGAGCACAGGAGATTTTTTACCCTTCGCCCTTGACAAATACACTGTGCTTCGCTGGAAGGTGTTTAGGAAAAAAGAAAAAAATGTTGTTCTTTGGTGAGTGTCCGTTTTGTCATTTTGTTACCGGGATTTGTCCGCATGGTGGAGGAACTGCCCCGATCAGTTAGGCACGTAATATCGTTTTGTAATAGTCGGTGGTCTGTTTTATGGTATACGCTCCGATATCGCTTTCTTTTTGCTTTTTATATGTGCAAAGGTCAAAAGCCCCCAGCGAAAACCCCGCCGGAGGCTTGTTATAATCTGTTTCTTATCTGTTATTTATCACCTGTATCTAGGAATAAAGAACAGAAGCCTTGTTTATGGAACTGATAGAACATTTCAATATGTTCGGGTGTGTCATTACAATACTTCGGTAATTTTTTAGTGAAGTATTGACATAACTGTTATATGATGATTAAATTATCTCAATATTTTACGCGGATTGGTCCGGCAACAGAGTTGAATAAAAGGTCGCCGTTAGCAAGATACTGAATGATGGCGTAGGCACCATTGGCTCGGTTGTTCTTGCCCAATATGCTGCGGTGACGTGTGGCACCACTCTTCCAGTCAAGTCCTGTAACTTCCCAGCCCGAAGCATCGTTCCAGCCACATACAAATACCATCTCTGACTTGATACTTACGGCAGGAATCATACTTACAGAACTTACATCGCTGCGCGTCCACTTACTCTCCCACTTTTTCTCCTTTGTATTCCAACGTACACACTCGGCACCTTGAGGGCCTTTGACAATAGGACCAATAGCGATTACACCAATAATCTTGTCGTTTATTTCCTGATTGGTAACATTAATATTGTTTACAACAAAGGCGTCATAGCCGCCTACTACAACAGACTGCTCAGACTGTATCCACTCTGTTGATGTTCCAAGACCACATGTAACCTCGTGCACTCCGGCTATACGCTTGTCGTATCCTGCCACTTGCTGTGCGTCTGAGGGGATTTCGTCACGCCAGAAAGCTACCAGTTTCATACGCTTAGAGCCATCGGTAATAACTACCAGCTTGTCCTTGTCTTGGCCAAAGCCCATAAGTGTAGGCGTTGAACCAGTGCCATGTCCGAGTTTGATACATGGTGCTTGCGGACCACCGTCGTAATAGGCTTGCCATGCACCATCAGCCTGGGAGGTGGAGATTTTGCCGTCCTTGCAGATGAGTTTCTGCATAAGGCCTTTTCCGCCTGGTGTGCGGCTGTTACTTGCTACGTAAACACCGCCATTCTCGTCGATGCAGATAGAGTTGGTGAGAATCTGGTCTGATGGAAGAGGGTATGAATCTTCGATTGTAGTAAGAGCACGATTCAGCACAAGAAGTCCGTTCTGAGCAGCCACAACAAGGTGTCCGTCATAGGTCATAGTAGCGCCTACGAGTGTAAAAGAGCCGAAGGTAAAATTCGTAAGTCTTATCTGATGATCCAACATGATACCATCCTTGGGATTATTAGGATTGGCAAGGCGATAGCGTGCCATTACCTGACCTGCATTGGTGTAAGCATAGTTATCCTTGTCGCACAAGACATAATTACCGTTGGCCATAGACATTTGTGGCACCGGACCCAATATATCGGTAACCGTCTTGGAAAGTTCGTCGTAAGTAGCATGATCGGCAATTATACGTGTCAGTTGCTCCTGGGTCTTCATTGTAATCCCTGGCAAGCCAGCCTCGGCAACCCTTTCAAGTTTGCCGTCGCTTATGTCAAGATACGACACGCGGTCGCTACTCATACCCCACATATAATTGGGCGAAGTCGAAGCAAGAGTCATCAAATTAACAGGACCGCTCCATGTCATCTGACACTTGGAAAGATCGATATTGAAAGTTCCATCCTTGACAGCAGACGAGAAAGCATCAGTCTGAGCCGAATTGAAGTGCGTAATACTATACTCTTCCTGTGCAAGCCAAGGGTTAGGTTTGGGTTTTGCAACTTGTGCCAAAGGCACTTCGGTAGTGCTGTCGCCATCGCCATCGCCACCAGCATCAGGAGAAATAGAATCTTCGGAACACGAAGCTAAAGACATAGCCCCTATGACACACACCATTAAATAAAGATAGGTTTTTTGCATAGTGAATTGTTTTTGAGAATTTATATTTGAATAGTTTGAATTTCCTCATGCAAAGATACAGGAGCATCAACCATCAAAAACCTCAAAGACATCACTTGTGTGTCACTCTTATAGAAAGGATACGTCACAGTAAGAAAGGTTACACTTTGCCTTATTATGTAACCTTCGTACAAAAGTTACACCTTACATTCAGTAGCAAACGCACACATAACCAGTATATTACCGTTGACGGCGCCACTCGGCGGGAGTCAAGCCCGTCCTTTCCTTGAACAGACGCTGAAAATACACACGCGACGAGAAACCGCACTCCATAGAAACAACCTCGTTACTATATTCGGGGTGTGCAGCCATGAGTGCCTTTGCCTCCTCCACGCGAATACCCGAAAGCCATGTACGGAAATTCTTACCATATATGGAAGTCAGATACGAAGCAACGTCGGTAGGATTAACCATTATGCGACGAGCAAACGAGGATAATGTCAAGTTGCTATCTCTAAAACCGCCCTCGCTTCGCCATTTGCTTACCGCCATATCTATTTCGGCAATACGCTCAGGCCCAATCTCCCTAAAGACTTTAGCAGCGGCTATCTCGTCGTTAGTCTCGGTAACAATCTCAGTTACTCCCTCGGACATACTAAATCCAAGCGCCGTAAAACTAACAATAAACAGCGAAAGCGAAATCAATCCCAAAGGTCCAAAGACAAAGAGCAGCGGCCGCGACAATATATAAAGAGGCGAAATTACAGCAAAAGCACACACCACAAAAAAACCAAAGCGCATAGTGCGCAGGTAGGCATCTGCAGGATTACCATGTTCACTGTCGAGCCGACGTTGAACATTACCAAGTTCCCTCAGCGGTGCCCATGTATAATACAATAGAGTAAAGAAATGAATAGCATCAGCAACATATAGCATAGGACCAATATGCAGACTGCCATTTGAAATAACACCTGCGACTATGCACAATACCATAAGAGCATATCCAACAACGCCATAGCGCATAAAACTCCAACGTCTATGCCCAGCGCGCAGAATATTAAGCTGCGACCATGACAACAAAATAGCCGAAGGCGAATAAAACAGCAGATTAAACAGAACACCCACATCGTTCCCCTGTTGTCGCCAACCCAACCGCATCTGACACATGTAGTGTACAACAAACAATAGTAATGCCACAACAATCATCCAACGCGACTGCTCAAACTGTCTGTTACGGCAAGTTACATAGTAGCGCGACACAAACACAAAAAATGCAAGCATGGCCATCACAATCATGCAAGTATATTGAAGAGCAATAAGGTCTAAGCAAGTATCCAAGATTGTATGTATATTAAATAATTTAACGTGAGTTCGACGAAATATAAGTGCCTGAAAAATGGTGATTAGCGAAAAATTGTTGTAATCTTAGAGTGTTAAATATCAAAAGTTTACAGACAATAATTGCTATGATTACCGAGGACAAAGTTACTGAGATTTTCTGTATTACGGATGACTTCTGCAAAGTTTTTGATGTTGTTTCTCGGTCAATACCACACTTAGCCATGAATGAAGCTGCATTACAAATCGCACCTATAACCTTTTCTTGTTCAATAGCACTTTTAATAATTGGCATAACCTTTTCTGCAACAGGTGTATTCCAACCAAAACCGCCAATTAATACCAATGCTACATAATCATCAGGCATTGTGTCAAACGAATAATCGGGTAATGTGCGGAATCCACCAATCGAACTTATTGGTTCTAAGGTGGGTGCGACAACCTTATTGACATATTTTGGATTTTTTTTCATGGCAAAATCATCAGCTGTAATAGCCTGTGAAAAGTACACAGCTTCATGTGCTGCATAATCCGGCAAAAGGATAAATAAATAAAATTTCTTTATTCATGATTTTTTTATTTATAAATGTTCTTTTATAACTCTATATTTACTTTTATCTTCCCTATGGTTTTTTGTTCATCACGTATCCGGCATAGTTCCCGGTATGCCTTTTCTTTGTACTCCAGCAAAGCGGAGTTTTCGGAGCGCAGCCGGGCAATCTCCCTTTCTTGTTCTTCGCTTTTGGCTTCTGCCTTTGCTTTTTCTTCGGCAGCATGGGCGATCAGTTCCGGCGCAGGGAGTTGCTTGGCGGTCTGTTCCCGGACTGCCTGTAATAGCTGGCGAACCGCTTCCGTTCCCTCGTTGTGTCGTTCCATGATCTTTGCGGATTGTTCCAGCCGCCCGGCAACCTTTTCTAATGGGGAGAGGTCAAAAGCTTCACCCCGGAGGTCGAACCCGGTTCTTTGGAAATAATCAACGGATAACTCGACAAATTCTTTGCGAGTTATACCCGTACCGTTTAAATACTCGTCTAATTTTTGGGCGTACTCTTGGCTTATCGCTATGGTGGTAAGCGGTGTTTTCCTCTTTTGCTTGCTTTCCTGTCCTTTTTCCATTGCTGTAAAATGCTATATTCTGTTGCAAAGGTAGTTATAAGTATTGTTATAGCAATTTATCACAAACATTATTGCAATTTATTGCGATTATAGCAAAATAAATCATCTTGCTATTAGCTGGAAGTCATGGTAAACGCCCCCATTTCTTCCGCAGGCTTCCGGACATGGTTCGGTGAATATCACTGTTACGAATATAGCCCCGGCGAACTTCTCTATCTCTGTAACCATTGCCCGTAAATCCCTGCCATAGCCGTTTATTTCGGCTGGTACGATAACTTTATCACCTGTTTTCATACTTGTATGTTTTTTATTCTATACCAAAATCATCCATTAAGCAAACCCGGATGATAGCCCCTATCTGTTTGGCTGGCTTGTCTATATATTGCTCAAACTTCTTTTGTATCTTTTGCGCCACCTGTACGGCTATTTCCGGGTGTAACTGTACGGCGTTCACTACACGCTTAACATATCCTTTGTCACTTTTAGAGAACCTCGAAATAGTGGTTGTTATGTAGATGATCGCCTGTTTTGCGCTTTCGTATTCCAATAGCTTTTGTTGCTCGGTTTGCCTTGTGTAAACGTAGAATTTGTATTCGGTCACTTCCTTGCCTTTGTAGCTCTTTGGCTCGAACTCGAAATATAAATCGCATTGTCCGGCATTGTACAACTCCCGGAGTTCCTTTTGCGGATCGTCAAGTACACGCCTTTTGAAATCGCATCCCCGTTTGTATTTCTTTTCCAACATGAACATTTCCCGAAGCTTTTCGACTGTGTAGAAGAAGAACCCAGCGTTTCGGTATTGGCAGCACAGTTCGTAAAACCTTTGCGAGAATGTGCTTTTGAGTGCGATTGCTACCGTCATGGAGTAACTCGTGAAATTTTGGGCGAGTTCCACGTAATAGGGCAGTACCTCTTTGGAAACTTGCACCTCAAAATACGATTTATTTTTGATATGCTTGACGTAATTGACAAAACCGATACTTAACCACATCTTTTCGTTGTTAATCTCTATATCGCGATTTCTAAGCCGTTTTAGCGCATCGTAGATGTTTTGCATCTTGGTATTGTCGCCGCATTTCTTTAGTTCTTCCTCGTGTATGGTGATAATCAGATCATCGAATAAGTCCCGTCTGCCGTTCTCGTTCTCGATGTATTGCGCCCGGATATTTCGTATAATGGAGTATAGGGCACGTTTTTCGATAAGGTCGAACTTGTAGCGTGCGGTAGTCAGCGCATTGTCTTGCGACAGGACTATATCCCTCTGTTTCTTGTCTTTCTTCTCCATGACTTTAATGCTTTTCGCAAAGGAAATGTTTATCTACGACAAAAGCAAATATTTGACGTAGAATGTTTGTCGTAGATAGCCGTTTTTTTTCGGAAATTTGTCGTAGATGCTCGGAAATTTGTCGTAGATGCTCGGAAATTTGTCGTAGATGCCCTTTGTAATATATTGTAGTACAATGTGTTGCACTATGCCATAAAAGTAACTAAAAAGAAACTAAAAATTACCGTAAAGCAATGGAGCGTTTTTTTTTGGTTTATAGAGGTCGCTTCGCTCCACTTTTCAGCGTGTTTTTTGATACGACGAATTTCCGGAGAATGGGAGAGAGTGGAAACA
>OHSF01001088.1_pt1 | contig 12884 bp, 9 predicted proteins | sample 1578551 | NCBI WGS metagenome assembly OHSF01 (sample SAMEA3879601, study PRJEB24766) | human gut metagenome | biome: human-associated habitat; feature: feces | place: USA | collected 1985/1987
AAATTCGCGTAACCCAAATCTTGCGCAATGGCGTTCTTTGCGCTCTCAACGGCGGCGTTGGCGGTGTTGAGAACTGAATCGGAATATCCTTTCAGCGTATCTTGAATAGCTTTATTGGCAGCTTCTACGGCTGTGTTGAAATCCGCATACGCACTGTTAAATGTTGAATATTTGCTGTCAACATTGTTTTTTTCAGTTGTGGTGGTCTTGCCGTCCGCAATGGCTGAATTGATTGCGCTTATCAGGTTATCAATACTTCCCATGAGCGTGACCTTGGCATTCAGAAGCCCGGTCTTCGCCGTTCCTGAGAGATAGGCGTTTGTGTACAGCTTGTTATATGCTGCTTCCACAGCGGCTTTCGTGTTGTTGACCGTGTTGATGTATTTTTCAATCGCCTTTGCCTCCGCTTCTGAAATGATACCGTCTGAGAACGCACCGTCCACATATTCATTCAGGTCTCCGATAGCGGTATTGGCGTTCTTTGCGCTCTCAACGGCGGCGTTGGCGGTGTTCTGCGCCTGATTTATCAAACCGTTCACTGCTCCCCATTCATCAAGTTCATATAAGCCCGATGAGCCGGAAGTGAATTTTATTTTCCCGGATATGATACCTTTCAATAAATCAAAATAGGTGTTTCCGTCTGTGGAAACAATTTTGTCAGTAGTTATGCGCCCCGGTAAGATTTCAGTAAAACCGTATAGAGTGACAAAACTTCGCTCTTCATTATATTCTGAGTTCAGAACACCGACAAGAAGATGATAGAAGCCTGAAACGCCCTCTAATTTGATAGCATTTTCAGACAGGATAAAAACGCCATTTTGTTCCGTCTTTGAGACTTTGGCATACATGTAATATTTCTTTTTACCGTCATCAAGCACTGCGCTTGTGTAAGCGGTTATGTCCCAAAATTTGTATTCCGAGACCTTGTGCGATGAACTGACCGTATTTATTCCAAGGGTCATGTGCTGGATGATACCCGCCGCCGCTGTCAGTTGTTTCGTCTCGTTATCATAGACGATTCTGTGCGTAACCGGGACGGGATTTGTCTTTGAGTTCACAAAACGGAATTGAAGACTTTCATCGCCCACAAGCATTGACATCGTTTGAACGGCTATCGGGTTGATTGAGTTCGTGAAATTATCGAGCAAGGCTTCTTCCAACATGCTGATTGTTTCCTTTGCATCCCTGAACCGTCTTTTAGTGAATTGAATAGCGTCATGGTGGAGGTCATCAACGATGACTTCCTCACTTATCAGGTCTTTCAGTGTTGATGACACGCTGCCGCTTACCGTTGTGTTTGAAAGTTCAATCACAGGGCTGTGCGGTTTGTTGATGTAATCTTTAATACCTGTTATCCGCACGAGGACACCGTCTTTCTGAAATTGTTCGTCAGAGAAACGAATATACCCACCGAGTTTGATGCGTCCACCGATGTTTACCCAGTCTTTTTTCGACCATATCCCGTCAAGTTCTCCCGTGAATGTGAATTCGAGGTCTTCATTATCAAACAGGTGTTTTATAGCTGCCCGGAACATATCCCATGATGCGCCTGTTTTCGTGGCGTTATCGCAAATGTAAGCCGTTGGGAGCATACATTTGAATACAGCATATTTATCGCCCGCTTTGGGGGCAAATGTGGTGTTTGGCATGGTTTGCCCGTCTATATCTGCGGGAACAATCTCAAAGCGGCGTGCAGCTTTACCTTTGACCGAATCATGGTAATATTTGACCTCAAATTCACGCCCGGCGAGCATACCCGACTGAAAAATAACGGTCATAGTTTCTCCCTCTATCAAATAGTCTTCATAATTCAGGGAAGACGGGATTGACGTGTCAACAAAGTCATAAAAGTTGTTTTCTTCATCAACAACTACAACCGTATTGACCGTACCGACACGTTTTGGGTAAATCTCGGAACAGTCAAGACTGTCTTCGGCAAGCGATGACAGTTCTTTATCGTAACGGCGTATTGAAAACCCCGCTTCATCAACGATATATCGGCGGGCGTTGCTTGCAGTAAAACCGTCTTCATCTTCAAAGTGCTCGCCGTCATAAGCGAGTGTTTGGTTCTTTGGAAGAAGAAGTTCAGATGAACCATACTTTGACGGGTCTATATTATCCGTACCGCCTTGAACAAACAAAATTTCTGTTGGTGGATTGTCACCCGTATTTGAACGTCCGACACCCGGTTTGAACCCGTTGCCACGTCCATAAGACAGCGGGAGAGGGTTACTTTTGTTGTATTCAATCTTACGTAACGACACACATTTCCCCACAAATTCATATTCAGTCTTGAACGTTGAAGCCATGCGGGTAAGAGCGTCAATACAGAAATTATGGTCATAGGCAATTAAGGTTTCAACACCGTCAATACATTCGCCAACCGTCCAGCCTTTGTCACGGCGGTTCATGTTATCAACAAACATTTGAAGATGTTCATGCGGCTTTGCTGTCAACGTGAATTTCAATCGCCCGTCAACCGGGTTTCTGAATTTCCAAAATTTTGCGTTTGCTTCGGGCGGTTCAAAAAGCACCGTGTATTCAAACAGTCTTTTATGTTTCATCTTGAAATTCTCCGGGCGTTTGAGCGTGAACGTTTCGCCTTGAAACTCACAGTAAGAGCCTACTGGGATTTCAACGTGTTCGGGGAGTGAATAGTACAACGTTAAACTATGGTCTCCCATGACAGCCCTATTGCGATAACTGTTATCATCAACCTCGATTTCAAGAACCTTGTTTCCGGCATTATTGTAAATTATCATACTACTAAACTTTGAGTTATTTTTTCCGAATTTCCCCGTGGTTAAACTTTCTTTTTAAAATGGTATGATTATATTGTAATCACTTTTAAAGCGTTCTACGGGGCTAAAAAAAGGCTTTTTCAAGAATAACCATTCTTCCCGTCACATTTTATGTTTGAATAACGTGACGGGAAGCGGTTTTTACAAGTTACAGAATACCGTATTCAAGGCAGTCTGCATCCACTTGCGCTTTCAGGGTAGCACGTTCGGATAGATAGGCTTTGTATGCCTCAATCTTTGCCTTGGCTTCCTCGCTTGATTTCGCCCCTCCAATCATACCGAGGTTCGCTGCGTTGAACTCATTCACAAGTTTTTGTTCCCGGTTGTTGTCCCACTTCTCCGTGATAACTGTTTCAGTTATCTTGTTTGAAGAAAGCGGAGCCCACACGGTAGCTTCTTCACATTTCCATTGTTCCTGAACCGGGGCTTCATCGTCAGAAGCGAGTTCGCTTGGTTCAACGGTGGCGGGTTTTTCAACTTTCTGAATGTTGAAGCGGTAAACGTAACTTCCGTTTCCGACAGCCTCCAATTTGGTCGGCTGATTGTCATAAAATGCTATCATAATAACACGGTTTAATGATTGTTTTTAATAAATGTTTGCTATCACTATGTTTTGCCCAACCGAGCCACGATGCGACAGCCTGTTTGTAAGCCTTTGCGTCAAGCGGAGGCTTGCGGCGGTTAAGCCGTGAAACGGTATGGCAGAAATTTTTCTTTATGCTCTTTCTAATAAGTTTCTGATTGCGATAAAACTTATAACCGACATAATCAAGCGCACGCCCGCTTCTGTCGTAACGGTTCTTTGCGATAGGGAATATTTGATAATTGCTTTTGATATTCAGTTCAAGTTCTTCCTCTATATAACCTTTGATGAACTTGAAAACCTGATGGAGAACATCCTTGCTTTCCGCAAAGAACGGTATATCGTCTGCATATTCAACCGCTTCGATATGCGGCTTCTCTTTCAGTTTCAATGCCATTCTGACAAGTTCAGGCAAGCACTCGTTTACCCAGTGCATGAAATAGCACAAATTCAGGTTGGCGAGATACTGACTGAGATAATTCCCGATTGGAAGTCCCTGTGCGCTGTCTATGATTTCGTCAAGAAGCCACAACAGGTCAGCGTCCTTGATTTTACGGCGTATCAGCCTTTTCATCACGTTGTGACTGATTGAGGGATAATACTTCTTAATATCAATTTTCAGGCAATACAGGGGTTTTCCCTCAAACTCCCTTATTATCTTATCAACCTGACGGGCGCACCCCTCTATACCACGTTTCTTGATACAAGAATAAGTATTGTACGTGAAAGTTTTGACCCATATCGGTTCAAGAACATTCATAATTGCATGATGTACTATTCTGTCAGGATAGTACGGAAGACGGAATATAAGCCTTTCCTTTGGCTCAAAAATCGTGAAGACATCATAAGGAGAGGTTTTGAACGTCTTTGTCAGCAAGGCTTCATGTAAGGCAAGAATATTCGCTTCACGGTTCTTGTCGTGAACCCTGACCCCGTAAGTATGCGTTTTACCCTTGCGAGCCTTTCTGTCAGCTTCCCGCAAGTTTTCAACGGATATTATTGTGTGATATAAGTTTCCTATTCTTTTCATATTTCTGCTTTGCTTTTCTTAGTCAGAGCCTTCGGTAGCCCATACAACGGGCGTTCCTACCAACACTTTTAGGAGGTTTGCTTGAAATTTTTTGCCAAGTGGCAAGGTTGTCATTCCTTTATTTTGTTTCATATTGTCAGAACCAATTTAAAGCATAGGTGAGAGCCGATGTTCGCATTCGTATTCGAGGGGGTGTTATTCGAGTTCGCATAGGCGAGACCTGCATTCGCACTGTTATTCGCATTACCGCTGAACAGGACACCATAAGAATGACCCACCTTTTATGTTGTTATCTCATAGTCTGCTCATTCAAAATAATATCTGTTACCGTTACTTCTCAAAGTCACCTTTCTTGGGAACTTGTTTAACTCCTTGATTTTCTTCAATACGTAAAGAATATCAGTAGAACCCGTGAAGAACTTCTTCGCATCAGATTCCAAAGCGTCTTTCGTCATCTTGATTTTGACAAGCGTCTGACCCTTTGTCCCTTTACTTTTGCTGAACCTTGTCGGTACTTCTTCAATGAAATCAACCACCCAAAATGTGGTGTTCACGAGTTTTGATTGTGTCGTTTCATCGCAGTTGAAACTTCTGCTGTTTTCGTCTCTTGGGATATTCAGGAAAGCGAGTGTTCCGTCATCCTCTTTCGGTATATTGTTCATTTCTTCAATCATTATTTTTATACTGTTATTATTTGAACCCTGCCCCACAAAGAGGCAGGGAAAAGGTTATCACTCAAAGCGTGCTACGATGCCGTGGGGATAAAGCAAAGGCGAGAGCCGAAGTGCGCACCCGTAGAAGAGGGGGCGCTACTCGAGCTCGCAAAGGCGAGACCCGCAATCGCACCGTTAGACGCATAACCGCCGAACAGGACACCACGCAACACTTCGCCTGAACTTGGAATGTTGGTATAATGGTAATCACAGAAATAAGTCGTAGAACCACCGCCGACAACATCAGGTATGATTTCGCCTCCCTCTCCAAAAATAACAGACTTCACATAAGACTCCGTGCGGGCTTCATTGCCGACATGGGAATAACCCGTATAATTGCTGTCATTGAACTTCTCGGGGTCATCTGTGACGAAAACCTTACTCAGCCCTCCTGCGGCGGCTGACTGTATTTGAATGTTGATACCGTCCGTCCATTGCCAGATATGACCGAAAGGATTTTCAATGCCACGATAACGGGGAACATTGACTTTCTTTATAGAAGCATCATATTCGGTTGGCATGGAGTATTCCTTTATGCCCGTTCTGTTACCGAGTTCATCCGTGTAGCCACAAGGGATAAAGGGATAATAACCGTTGAACGTGTTCCATTTACCGCCGTCAAGTGTTGTAACCCCGTCTCCGAGACCGCCTTGACGATAGCCATCAGCCGTCAATTGGTCATTGAAAGCCTCCTGAGAGTTGAGTGTTGCGTATTCAACAACAAAGAGCCAATATAACATCTTCTGAACGTCATACGTCATGCAGTTCCACTTAGTGCTGCCTGCCTTTCTGTTTCGGGCATACGTTCTGAAATTCGTACGGCTGATTTGTGTAGCTGGTCTTCCGAGAACCGTTTTTGAGAGTGCGTCCCAGTCTGCCTGATTTGCGCCGCCTCGGTAGTCAGCCGTTGTATTAACCACAGAAGATAGCTTGTTCGTACTTCTCTGAACAGTAGCTTCGTATGCCGATACGTACATCAAAGGAACATAACGATAGCCGGGCAGCGGGTAGAGAGAGAATTTGACACGCTCTATATTTCCACTTGTTTCAAAACGGCAATAGAAGTCGCCGAACTCGACCATGACCTGCCCCCGTGAACCGTCTCTGACATGCCCCGTCCAATCACGTGGATTGAGATATTCAACCACGTTGCCGTCATCGTCAAGAAGACAACCTTTCATACGATTGTGCACTGGAAGTGATTTGTGAAGGGCAGTATTTCCAATTCGTGTTACAAAACGCGATGAAACGGTCTTGTCTCGTTCAATGCCGTACATACACTGTTCTTCCATATAAGGCAACATAGTTGCGAGAGCTGCTTTTTTGCTTTCTCCGTCTTCTAAGACCTCACACAAAAGATTGAATGGGTTATTCCCGGAAACATTGGGTAAGTCGCTCAACCGTTTTCCGTTTGTGAACGCTTCAATGATTTCCCTTACTTTGTTTTCTTCATCTGCTGATAGTGCCATAATGATAAATGTTTTATGTGTTAAATAATTTATTTTAATTGAACCTGAATTTGCCGTTTGCGGTCAGGCGCAAAGTTGATTTCGTACAAAGTCTGACAGACAAGGGGATAACCTCAATGTCAATAGTCCGGTAAATACCCGTGTTTTCTGTAGGGATGACGTGTATCCTACTTGTGCCTATTTCATTTACGGTAAGAAAACCGTCAGGGGCAACGGAAACAGCCTTGTCATCGCCTAAGAAAAGGACATTGCTACCTGTTCCTGCCGGGGATAAGGTCGCTGTTATTTTCTGAAAGCCTTTATTCCCTTTCGTTATTTTCTTTGGGAACTCTAACGTCATGCCCGTTGGCTGTTTACGGTCTTTAGCCGTGATTGTCTGTTCCAATTCTTCTAAGCGTGCGAGGACAGCGTTCATTTCAGCCACGCTATCCGTTGCCTCTGCCGCCGCTTCTTCTGCGGCTACCGCTTGTTGTTTCGCATTCGTTGCTGCGGTATTGGCTTCTGTTATAGCATTGTTCGCACGCCCCGCCGCCGTGTCTGCCGCCACTGCTTTTTCATTTGCCAATGCTGCCGCTTCACTGGCTTTTTTTGCGGCTTCTGTGGCTTTTGTGCCTCGTGCAAGGCATTTCCACCAAGCGGTTTCAGTGACGGCGTGCCCTTTGTTATTGCCTTGTAATGACAAATAGGAACTATCTTCCGTGTCAATAAAGTCAAACCGCTTGTAAGTCTTTTCGGCGTTATAAGAACCTGCGTCTGTGAACGCCACTTTTCCTAAAGGTATCTTTGTCATATTCGTGTAACTTTAAATTATCCAACATTCAAATAAAGTTCTCCCGTCTGTTCATCAAACTTGATAAGTTTGTCGCTTACTTCATCTTCAAATTCCATGTATAAAACCATGTCATCATCGTCTATGCTGAATGTCGGGTACAGTACGCCGCCTTTTGCGAGAATACCTGTATCGACATACTTTTTCTGAGCTTCATCCCATTTCCACCAATTACCGTTGTCACCCATTTTCGGGGGATTGTCAGCTTGTTCCTTTGCCCGGTCTGCTTGTGTGTTAGCGTTCCCCGCTGCTGTATTTGCCTTTGTAGCTGCATTGTTGGCAGAGGAAGCCGCACTGTTGGCTGAATTGGTGGCGGTCACGGCGGCTTCCTTTATCTCTTCTAAATCTTCACGGGCATTGTCAGCATTGGAAGCGGCGGTATTAGCCTTTGAAGCCGCATTATTTGCGTTGGTTGTGGCGGTGTTAGCCGCTGTGGTTGCCTTATCAGCGTTCCCCGCCGCCGTATTTGCTTTTGTAGCCGCATTATTTGCAGATGAAGCCGCACTATTGGCAGAACCCGCTGCGGTGTTCGCACTATTGGCGGCTGTCTCAGCTTTTTTTGCCGCAGCTACTGCATTTTCATAGGCGGTCTGAATGTGTTCCAAACTTACCTTGACGCTCGTTTGAACCCCGTTTATCAGCTTAACGCCGATTGTGTATAATCCTTTCAGATTATCGGAAAGGGTTAATTCGCTGATTTTAATTCTTTTCAATCCCATAATTTCATATTATTTTTCGTAAGTCAATCGCAAACTCCCCGTCTTCTGTCACAACCAAATCCCGTGTTTCCGTGGCAAGCACAAATTCATCGTCTTCAAGCCTGAATGATATGAAACACAAGGTTATGGTAAATTTAAGCCATATTTTATCTGAACCGTAAAATTCAGACACGGAACAACTTTTATAATGGCAGGGGTATTCATAGCCTGTTTCATCAGAGTATAGCATTCGTTGTTCAGGTTGCACAAGGTTATAAAGCAACGCATCATAATTGCGCCACAATTCGGTTAAACTGGCGGCTTTCATAAGGCAGTTTATCTTTACGTCCTTTGCTTTATAGGTCACTTTCTCTCCGTCATATAAAGCCCCGTTCAGCTTTTTGATATTACGCAGGAGGCAGGTCTTGACATCAGGGGATTTTTCAATCTCATCAAAAGTCCCGTCCAACACGATAACCCCGTAATCTGAGAACGGTTTTCCGTCAAGTTCATAATTATCTGACCCGTAAAGAGAGCTTTCAGGCTCTTTGTAGGCATATTCGCTCAAAGGGAAATCATCGGCAAGTTTTATCGTTATAAACCCGAGAAGCGTTGCCAAATCCGTGTTCGGGTTTGACACGAGGCGCAGGCTATAAGAACGTCCTATTTCCCTGAAATCAAATGTATGATAGGCTTTATCTGATAACAGTTCAATAAAGCCTCCCCAACGGTAATCCTTGCCTGAGAGAACAATTTTCAATGAAAACTCCTTTGTGTTCAATGTCGGTTCAGAAAGGTCAGGTTCTATACCGTCTTCTTCCTGCCAATCGTTACTTGTGACAGCTTTCAGGGGAGGGTACGCCACAAGTTCGTTGTAGCCGCCCTCCTGAACGTATATGCCGTACTCTGTGAACGCATCTTTACCGTCTATGTAAAATCGACCTGACATCATAATATTACCGCATTTCCTGATACGTTACGAATTTGTTGGCAACCCGTTGAACCCTTGACGGAAACAACCGCCCAGCCCGAAGCGTTGATGAACGCCTTAGCCCCGTGAAGAAGAAAGACTTCATGGCGTTCAAGCGTGTCACAATTTACCGTTGCGCTTGTGCGTCCGATAAGAACCGCTTTTCCGGGGTTTTTCAGCGTGATTATACCCGCATCAATGTAAACGCCATATTTCTCAGGGTTGAACGGTTTGAACAGCCTGAAAGTCGCTATATTCGGGAAACGATGTCTTATACAGAATTCCATCCCCTGCGGGCTTGTGAACAGCCGTATGAGGCTCTGTAAATCTTCCGTCCCTTTAAACATCTCACACATGCGGTATTTCTCCGCCATATTTGGCAAGGAACGACTATCGCATTCTTGCCGGGCTTGCTCTTTGACGACCCTCCATTGGGCGTAAACCTGTCTGATAATTTCTTCCATATCAATTCTTTAATTTTATGCCTTTCAAGGCGAAATCGTTAACTGTGTCTTTGGTCTCTTTGACAGAACTTTCAATGTTTTCAATGTGTCCCGCCATGTTTTCTGCGTGCTTTTCAATGTTCAAAACTGACTTCAAAATCATGTTCACGACAGAAAGAATGATTTTCGTGTTCTCGGATATTGAGTACGTGTGCCCCTGAATGGCTGTCGCACGTCCGCTCAGTTCATCAACACTTTCTTGCGAAGCCGTGGCGATTCCTTTCTGAGAGGCTTCACGGGTTGCGTCTGCCGTTACCTCAAACATTGATTTGACGTTCTCAGGCAGGTTTTCCCATATCTTGGCGAAATCTGTCCCGACAGCGTTCAAGTCAGAAGCGAAACCACTCATAGATTGGATTACAGCGTCAAGACCGACAAACTGACCGTCTTTGAACCATTTAGCCTTATACTTGTCAAAAATCTCCCCGAGAGGTTCTTCAAGGAACTTTGATACAAGCATACGTTTCATAACGTCAGCCACAATATCTTTGACCTTATCGCCCCATGCCTCGGCGTAATCTTCGCCCGCCTGAAACGCTTCAAAAAAAGCGTTCCCGAGTTCTTGGGCAATATCGGAACTTGAACCGCCGATGATGTCCTCCACCATGTCATTGATGACAGCTACCGCCTGTTGTCCGAGTTCTTCAATCTGACGCTCCCATTCTTCTATTTTACCGTGGTCGGTTTTCTTCTTGTCTTCTTCATTCCTGATTTGTTCTTGAATAAGAAGCTGTTGCTGCGCAAGATTTCTAAGCTGTTCTTGGGCGTTACTGTATTTCTCACCCCCGAGAGCCTTGTCAGCCGTGTAAGCGATATTTGCATACGCCGTGGCGAGTTTCTCTGCGGTTTTTTGGAGCAGTTCTGCATTGTTTGAAACATTGCTGAACAGGAGCCGCCAAGCCCCGGCTACATCATTGACAGCCTTTTTGTTTCTCAAAAGTTCTTTGTAAGTCTCTGATAAAGCCATTCTTACACGCTCAACGGCTTTCCCGCTGTTTTCTTGTAACCGTACAACATCTGCGTTGTCGAGTTCCCATTGAAGCTGGTCTATTCTGTCCTGCAGGGCTTCAATTTCTTCTTGCTTCTTGTCATCATTGTTGAACAGGTTCACAATTTGCATCGCTATTGACATGGCAGCCGATATGATAGTCAGGATGACAGAAGCCTTTTCAACCGTCTGAATGGCTGTTGCCGCCGCTGTCGCTGTTCCCTGAATACCCGTGGCAGACATATTCACGAGCTGAACAATGCCGTTTATCATTGACAAAGAGGCGGTCATAATACTACCAGCCGTTGAAATGATTTCGCCCGCCACGCCTCCAACCGTATCGCCGATACTCTCAAACTCCCGTTCGCATTCTTGAAGCGTCTTGTATAAGTCTTCCCACTCTTTGATTGAACGTTTACCCGGACTGACATCATTCTTTGCCTGTGCTTTCTCGACACTCTTTTGAGCTGTTGCGACTTTGGCACGGGCTGTAGCGATTTTATCAGAAGACCCACCGTTTTTTTCAAGTTCTTCAAGTTCCTTTTCGGCTTGCTCTAATACCTGTTTCAACTGTTTGAGGGTCAGTTCGGCAATTTCATCGCACCATGCCTTGTACGTTTCCTCACGTTGGGCAAACTGTTCATCCACGGCTTTGTATGCTTCCTGTTCTGCACGGTCAAGTTCATCTACATTTCCCTGCGTGACCCCCTGACGAAGTTTTTTGTTCCCGTCTTTATCCGTTTCATAGAGGCTTTCACGTTTCTTCTCGTATTCTTCTGTTATTTTCAGGCGTTGCTGCTCATAGGTCAAAACGTCTTGCAGCATATCGTCAAGAGCTTGTTTATTACCCTTGATTTTGATTTCCTGTGCAATCTTTTCATAAGACTTTAACATTGCCTGTTGCTCGGAAGACAAGTCGGCGGTAGTCAGGTTCAGGGAAGCACGGTATTCAAGTTCTTGTTCTTTTGTTGCTTTGGGGTTCTGATTGAGCCATTCAAGCACTTTTTTGTCCTTCAGGTCTTCAATCATTTTTTGTGCCCGTTTCTCGTTCTCCGCAATGAGACGGTCATAGTTCAACTGAACTTGTGCAACGGTCTTTTCATAACCGTCTTCAAGTTCATTAATTTGAGCCTGCCGAATATCTATTTCAGCCTGTGAAACGGCTTCTGAAACTTTTGTTGAATACTCCTTGATTTTAGCCGTGCGCTGGGCTGTTTCATCGGCGATTTTCTGCTGTTCCTTAGCCTGCCTTTTTTCCTCGTTCTTCTCCTGTGTAGTCTTCTGTGTTGTACCCGCCTGTTCAAACAGCTTTTGAAAGTCAGATGAAACAGAAGTCATTTTCTCAGAATACTTGTTTATACGAGCGTCTATTTCGTTCAGAACAGGGTCATTGGCGATTGTCTGTTTGAACGCTTCACGGGCTTTCTTCGCACCCGCTTCCGTGTAAACCCATTCCCCGCTACGGTCAACATATTCGTAACCTCCTTGTGTCGTGTGAGAATATCCCGGCACTTTGCTCCCCGGCTGAATCTTGTCCATTTGGTCTTCAAGAGCCATTTGGCGTTCAACCCTCTTTGCGTAGGCTTCATCAAGACGGGATTGCCATGCGGCGGCTTCCGCACGTTTCTGAAATGCTTTCATCATCAAGGAAGTGTTCTTGACAAAGATGTTTTCAGCATCATTGACGCTGTTGACGGCAATTCCCAATTCTTTGAACTTCGTCTGACTTTCTTTTATCCACTCACGCTTTTCATGGGCTGACTTGCATTTCTTGTATTCGTCTTGAAGACGTTTATACGTTGAAATGGCTTTGCCCGCTGATTCGCTAACCTGTTTGTTGAACGCTTCGGCTTCCTCACGTTCCTTTTTCAGAGCGTCAGCGGCTTCGTCCGTTGATTTTCTGAAAGCAAGGAAAGCTGTCACGGCGGCTGCAAGAACAGACAGAACCAAACCAAGCGGATTTGCTTTTACAGCCATGTTGAAAAGCAACATAGCGTCTTTGGCTGAACGTATAGAGGTTGTTAGAGACAGAAAAGCACTAACAGTTCCCCAAATGTTCATCAATTTATGTGCGGCTGCGACAGCGATAACGGCGGCTTTATATGCCCCGTATGTAGCGATGATTGTCAAAAGGATGTTACCGACTGTTTCCCAGTTCTCAATCAGGGTTGAGACAAGACCAAGAGAGGTGTTTATTACCCCCTCCTGTGACTGACCTATGGCATTGAACATTGTGTCGATTGCGTCCTCAATGTTTGAAATCTGCCCTGTGATTGTCTTTGACTGAGCTTCCATAAGAC
>OHSF01001099.1_pt1 | contig 12738 bp, 9 predicted proteins | sample 1578551 | NCBI WGS metagenome assembly OHSF01 (sample SAMEA3879601, study PRJEB24766) | human gut metagenome | biome: human-associated habitat; feature: feces | place: USA | collected 1985/1987
CAAGCGGCTGGTTTGACCAGAAGGGCGGCGATATTTTGAGCCTGCATTATTATTTTCTGAAATTAAAATTCAAACCGGAAAGCAAACGCGCGGCGGCGCTGACCGAATTCGGGGGATATTCCCTTTCGATCCCCGGACACAGCTGCTGTAAAAAAGTATACGGCTACAAAAAATTCAACTCCACCGGTACGCTGACCTACGGCTATATCGACCTGATCCGACAGACGATTCTGCCCGCTGTCAAGAAAGGCATCGGCGCGACCGTGTATACACAGCTTTCCGACATTGAAGAGGAAACAAACGGAATTTATACTTACGACAGAGAAATCTGTAAAATTGACCCCGACACGCTCCGCAAATGGAACCGGGCGCTCAAAGAAGCTGGAGAATGTAAAACATATGCCGACCATACTACCGATCACTGATTTTCTTGACCCGCAGCTGGACATCTATGCCCGTCTTTCCGAAAATCAGCTGTTAAACCGCTGCGACCCGCAGAATGGAATTTTTATTGCTGAAAGCCCAAAGGTCATCGAACGCGCGCTGGACGCCGGCTGCATCCCGATCTCTTTTCTGACGGAGGACAGACATCTGGAAAATCAGGCGCTTCCGTTTCTGGAACGCTGCCCGGATATCCCGTTTTTTTCCGCCCCATTTGAGGTGCTCACACAGCTGACAGGCTTTGCCCTGACCCGCGGTATGCTCTGCGCTATGAAACGTCCGAAGCTTCCCTCTGTGGAAGAGCTTTGTCAGGCTTCCAGCCGTCTTGTTATTCTGGAAAATATTATGAACCCTACCAACATCGGCGCAATTTTCCGCTCCGCTGCCGCTCTCGGCATGGACGGCGTACTGCTGACCTCTGACTGCTCCAACCCGCTTTACCGGCGCGCGATCCGTGTCAGCATGGGAACCGTTTTCCAGATTCCGTGGACCTTCCTGGACAGCAGCTGGCCGCTTCCGGGGATTTCCGAATTAAAAAATCACGGCTTCCACACCGTTTCAATGGCGCTTCGCTGTGATTCTGTTTCGATTGATGATCCAAAACTTTCTTCCAAACAAAAGCTCGCTGTCATCCTCGGCTCCGAGGGGGAAGGACTGTTGGATGAAACCATCGACAACTGCGACGACACCGTCTGTATCCCGATGTTCCACGGAGTGGATTCCTTAAATGTTGCCGCTGCAAGCGCAGTCGCATTCTGGGAGCTGGGGAAAAAATAAACCAGGTCTCAAGGCAGCCCGTCGCGCGCCTCAGTTCAGCAAGAGATAATCTGCTGTTCAAACCGTATCAAAATGGTTCAAAAACCCCGGAAAATCAAGGTTTAATAGTGATAAGGTACTATTTAGCTTTGCGAGGGGCAGAGAACGGTGTGACCTCAATGGTCACGCCGTTTTTCTGCGTCCAGGGGTAGATTTCGCAACAACAGGCTCGGATATCACAGGAATCTCTACATCATCCACGAAGTTGAAATAGATTTTTACCTTCTGTACCCGCTTGCCGCTGGATTTGTCCGGTGGAAACACCTCAATTTTCTTGATATACTCATTGACTATCGTAGGTGTCAATTTCTGCACATCCACATACTTCTGTGTCAGGGCTACAAAGGCATCCACATCTGCACTCATGGTTTCCTGCGTTTCCAGCCATTCTTCCGTCACTTCGATTTCGAGTTTTAACCGCTCCTGCACCCTGTCCCACTGAGCCTGTGATACAATAGCATCCTGCGTATCCGGCAGGATGAACATATCCTCCGGGGAATTGGGAATCCGCTGTTTCAGCTTGTAGGATTTGGAATAGGTCTTGAAATTACAGGTACAGCCTGTGTATTCCATCCGTTCCAGAATACCAGCAACGGATTGTCCAGCCCAATGATACGGTCTTTCCGGCATCGGTTTTCCTTTGCGCTGGGCATACAGGGCTTTTGTCGTCAGGACTTTTTGATCTTCCAAAATTCTGGCTATGGCATCCGGTCCTTTTCCTGAAACAGTCAGGTCAAAGATATATTTGACGATAGGAGCCGCATCTTCGTCCAAAATCCAATGATCTTTGTCCGCAGGGTCACAACGGTAGCCGTAGGGCGGCTTGCCCATGTGCTTGCCGCTGATTCCTCTTTGGTGGAGACTAACACGGACTTTCTTGCTGGTATCACGGGGATACCATTCATTGAACAGATTTCGGATTGCAGCCATACCCTCGCTGTCGCCCCGTTCACTGTCCACCCCGTCATTGACGGCGATAAATCGCACATCATAGCTGGGGAAGATAATGTCTGTGTACTGTCCAACAGTCAGGTAATCACGCCCGAAGCGGCTCAGGTCTTTGACCAGCCAGCAACCGACAAGGCCTTGCTTTACGAGGTCGAAGCCCTCCTGTACGCCGGGACGATTGAAGTTCGTCCCGGTATAACCGTCATCCACCAGAATTTTCAGGTTGGTGTACCCATGTTCTTTTGCGTATCTGGTTAAAAACTCTCTCTGAAAACTTGTAAAAATGCAAGTCCGGGACGGCAGTGTTCACACAAAATTGGTTGATATTGTTCCGTAAATAGAATATAATTGAAGCTACTATGAATCAGGAGGGACGATACAGAAATGAAATACCTGTCTACATTTGAAGTTGCCGAGAAATGGGGGATCTCTCCCCGGAGAGTTGGTATCCTCTGCAACAATGACCGCATACCGGGCGCACAGCGGGCAGGAAGCCGCTGGATCATCCCGGAGGACGCTGAAAAGCCGACAGATGCCCGCATCAAAAGCGGAAAATATATCAAGCAGAAAGCTGACAGACAGAAGGAAGCATAATGGCAGATACTTATTTACCTGCCGATGTCCGAAAAAGAATCATTGATGTAATGAGAGAACGTAAGTTGACACAGCGAGAGCTGGCACTTCGGATTGACGTGAACGAAAGTACAATCAGCCGCTTCCTCAGCGGAAAGACTGAGAAGCTGAGCGAAGAAAGCGTTATCCGTATCGCCAGAGTGTTCAATGTCTCCACGGATTTTATCTTGGGTACTACCGTAATCCCGGACAAAAAGAACTACGATATTTCAGAACTAGGGTTATCTGTTGAAGCTGCAAAGAATCTTTATACCGGAAAGGTCAACAATGATGTAGTCAACCGTCTGCTGGAAAATCCCCGCTTTGCCATGGTTACTTATATGATTGCACAGCATTTGGATGATACCCTTGCAGGTGGATATGCCGCACAAAACCAGATGTTTGCTACCGTTGGCTCTCTGCTGCTGGGACAGAATCAAACTCCCGAAGCAGTACAGGCCGCAAGAACCGCCAATGCTATGAAAGTTCCCACTTATCAGGCAGACCAGACCACGATTCAAAACACTTTTATGACAGTGGTTAAGGAAATCAAAAAGGAAGCAGGCAGCGATTTAGCCGCAGCAAGGGCAATATAGCTGATTCCAGAGTGCAGAATCCGGAGCAGATTTACATTGCAAAGGAAACCCACGAAGAAATCCATACGGCTCTGCAAATGATTGAGGCACGAGAGAAAGCCTACCTCTGGTATCGCTTTGGCTTTGCAGATGATATACTCCATCCCCTGAATGAAACTGCGGACCACTTCCACCTGTCAGAGAGCAGAGCGAAGTCCACGGAAAAGCTGGCTTTGGATAACTTCTGGCTGGAGCTGCCGTGGTGGTATTGATTGAGTATAAATGAGATATTTTACAACACGAGGTTATTTTGATGAAATATAAAATTGCAATCTGCGACGATTCGGATGCAGACAGAGAATATGTTTTGAATATGGTGAACCGTTGGGCAGCGGGAGCTGGTCAGGTGGTACATACTGATACTTTCACGTCTGCTGAAAACTTCCTATTCCACTATGCTGAGGAAAGTGACTACGATATTCTGCTCCTGGATATTGAAATGGGTGATATGGACGGTGTGACGATGGCGAAGCAGCTTCGCAAGAACAACGATATTGTTCAGATCGTGTTCATCACGGGCTACTCCGACTATATCTCGGAGGGCTACGAGGTAGCTGCACTCCACTATCTGATGAAGCCTGTCAAGGAAGAAAAACTCTGTTCTGTCCTTGACCGTGCTGCTGAGAAACTGCAAAAAAATGAAACGGTATTGAATTTTGAGATCGGCGGAGAAATGCTGCGTTTGCCGATTTATCAAATTCGGTACGCTGATGTGTTTGGAAACTATGTTACAATACACGCCTTGTCTGATACGACGGTAAAAATGACCCTCGGAGAACTAGAAAAGCAGCTCGATGAACGTTTCTACCGTGTCGGGCGTTCTGCGATCATCAATCTGACGCAGATCAGCCGTGTAACCAAATCAGAAATTAAGCTCGTTGACGGAACTGCCATTCCTTTGCCCAGAGGAGCTTATGACGGTATCAATCGAGCGATTATTAACATGAGGTGAAGCAGATGGGATTATTTTCAAAGCGCATAGAAAAACAAATTGAATCCTATCAGCACGAGCTGATTGAAACGCATTATCGTGAAGTTGATAATATGTATCGACAGATTCGTGGTTGGCGGCACGATTACCGCAATCACATTCAGACGATGAAAGCCTACGCCGCCACAGAAAATTGGGAAGCTATCAAGAACTATCTTGACCTGCTGGACGAAGATTTGACTACCGTGGATACGGTTATCAAGACAGGTAATCCCATGACGGATGCGATTCTGAACTCAAAAATCTCTTTGGCAAAGTCCAAGGGTATTGCGGTGGTTGCGGATGCCCATATTCCCGTCAAGCTGAAATCCTCTGAGATTGATTTGTGCTGCATCATCGGCAATCTTTTTGACAATGCCATCGAAGCAAGTGTGAAGCTGCCGGAGGAACAACGGCTCATTCGTGTCTATATGGATATGAAGAGCACCCAACTCTATATTTCCTTCACCAACTTCACCGCAGATAAGAAGTTGAAAAAGGAAGGTAGACTTTTCCGCAGCACCAAGGGAGAAGGTCACGGCTTTGGCTTGGTGCGTATTGATGCCATTGTGGAACGGCTCGATGGCTATATCAGCCGCAATAGCGAGGACGGAGCGTTTACAACGGAAATACTGCTTCCGCAGGTATAAAATTGCAATTCATCACCTGGAAATGACGATTCGTCCCCAAAATCATCTGGGGACGAATTTTTGTGTTATCCTATGCTCAGAAAGGATGATGGTTTTATGGTTAAGGAAAAAATTCAAAAGGCCAAAAAGCCAAAATACAACACCCTCCAAAATGTAGGCTGGATGGTGAAAATAGCTTGGAAAAACGGCAAGCGTGTTCTATTATTTTGCGTCCTTACCGCTATTTTGGAAGTGCTGTTCAATTTAGTTCAGTTATACATTGCTCCGGAGGTGCTGGCACGAGTTGAGCAGAAAACTCCTTTGTGGGAACTCCTAACGACTATCGGAGTATTTACGGCGGCGCTTTTTATCGTGCACGGATTTAAAGAATATATAAGACAAAACACACTATTTCCACGAGTTGATGTGCGTTCTGCCGTCATTGCTAAAATTGCATGGAAGTGTAATGTTACTTCGTATCCAAATACATTGGATGCAAATTTCGTTAAGCTGCGTGAAAAGGCACATATGACGTGTGAGGGAAATAGTCAAGCCACCGAACACATCTGGCAGACAATCACTATGCTGCTCAAAAATGTTGGCGGGTTGATCGTTTATCTGACAATTCTTTCCCGTATAGATTTCTTGCTTCTTCTTGTTGTGATTGCTACTTGCGTTGCGGGATTCTTCGTTTCCAGATACACTAATAACTGGCGCTATGCCCATAGAGATGAAGAAGAAAACTATTTTCAAAAGAAATATTATCTGCGTACTAAGTCCGAATCTGTGGAGCTGGCGAAGGACATCCGAATCTTTGGCTTACAGAATTGGCTGAATGAGCTTCTGGATCAGATTCATAATCTTTACCTAGACTTTACTCTGCGCTGTGAGCGTGTCGAAGTTCTTGCTGATATTACAGAATCGGTACTCACGATGGCTCGTAACGGTATTGCTTATGTGTATCTCATCAACATGGCGCTGAATGAAGGGTTGAGCGTATCGGAATTTCTTCTGTATTTTACGGCTGTTACCACGTTCACCACTTGGGTTATGGGTATTATGCAGGAAATGAGCACCCTCCACAAGGAGAGTCTTGATATTTCCTGTGTTCGTGAATTTTTGGAATATCCTGAGCCGTTCAAATTTGAGGAAGGCAAAGAAATTCCTGCTGCGGATGGATACGAGTTGAAACTGGAAAATGTGTCTTACCGTTATCCCGGCGCAGACAAGGATACCATTCACGGATTAACTTTGACGGTACATCCCGGTGAAAGGTTGGCAATCGTTGGTCTGAACGGTGCAGGTAAGACTACCTTGGTCAAGCTTCTGTGCGGATTGTTAGACCCGACAGAAGGTCTTGTTCTGTTAAACGGAAAGGACGTTCGTGGCTTCAACCGCAGAAGCTACTATGATCTGTTTAGTGCGGTGTTCCAGGAGTTCTCCGTATTGGATGTCACGGTAGCCGAAGAAATTGCTCAAACCACAGAAGGTATCGATTATGACAAAATTGCGGATTGTGTGGAAAAGGCGGGCTTAACAACTACAATCGAGAAGCTGCCAAAAGGTATGCAGACTCATGTGGGACGTGAGGTGTACCTGGATGGCGTCTTGTTCTCCGGCGGTCAGACGCAGCGATTGATGTTGGCAAGAGCGCTCTACAAGGATGGACCGATTCTGCTTTTGGATGAACCTACAGCGGCGCTTGATCCCATAGCGGAAAACGATATTTATATGAAATACAGCGAGATGACGCAGGGAAAAACATCTATGTTCATTTCACACCGTTTGGCATCTACCCGCTTTTGTGACCGAATTATCTTTGTTGCGGACGGTGGCGTAAAAGAAGAAGGCACACACGAGAGTTTGCTTGCTTTGGGCGGCGAATATGCAAATCTATTTGAAGTACAGAGCCGCTATTACCAGGAAGGAAAGGAGTTCTGAATATGAAAGAAAAAGTAACAATACGCCATGCAGTTTCTTCTCATTTGCGTGGCATCAAGGAACTCCACAAGGTATCTCCTAAGTTCTTTCCACTTTTGACATTGCATTGCTTCTTCAGCGCTATTTTCCCTTATATCTCGGTTTTCTTTTCAGCACAGATATTGACAGAACTCGCAACCCTGCGCAGAGCAGACATCCTATGGAAATGGGTAATTGCAGGGGTCTTATGTGTTGGCGTTGTATCTATCTTGAAAGCCTTTCTGCAACGTCGTTATAACACTCTGCTTAATGATCTGTGGGGAAGAAAAGAAATTTTGTTTATTCACAAAATGTTTTCTCTCGACTTTTCAGAACTTGATAAACAGGAGAACCATGATCTTCGAGCACAGATCCAGCAAAACGAAAATTGGGCCGATTGGGGATTGATGATGGTTCAAGAAGTATATGAAAGTTTTATGATAAGTGTGATTGGTATTTTCAGCGGAATTGCATTGACAATCACCTTGTTTTCCTCACCTGTGCCGAATGATTCCGGTTGGCTTGCAACATTAAATAATCCTTTGTTTATACTTTTCTTTGCGGTTATTATGATTGGTGTCAGTATCCTTGCCGGTAAACTCAGCGCAATTGCAACAAAGTGTTGGAGCAACTACGCTGAAGAAGCTACCTTTGGAAATCGTTTGTTTAGGCATTTCGGATTCATTGGAATGGATAAGGAACGTAGCGTAGACATCCGAATGAACAATCAGCAAAACCTTGTTCGTGCATATTGGAGTACCAATTCTACTTTTGGTGTGAATGGTCCTATCGGCAGACAAGCACAAGGAAAAATGGGGATATATGCCAGCTTGGGTGTGTGTATTACTACTCTCATCACCGGCTCTATCTATGTGTTTACTTGTCTAAAAGCTTGGGGCGGTGCATTTGATGTCGGAAGCATTACGCAGTATGTGGGCGCAGCTACCGCAATGGTTGCCAATGTGTTTTCTTTAACAGGTTTGCTTGGAACATTGGAGACAAACACCGGTTACTTGGATAAGACCTTTGAGTTTCTTGACATTCCGAACGCTATGTACCAAGGTAGCCTCACTACCGAAAAAAGATCTGATCGTAGATACGAAGTGGAATTTAAAGATGTGTCCTTCAAGTATCCCGGCAGCGATATTTGGGCGCTTCGCCACGTGAATATGAAGTTCAAGGTTGGCAAGCGACTTGCTGTCGTGGGCGAAAATGGCAGCGGCAAAACCACATTTATTAAATTGCTGTGCCGCCTGTACGATCCACAAGAGGGGCAAATTCTACTTAACGGCATCGACATTCGCAAGTATCGCTATGACGATTACATAAACATCTTCTCCGTGGTGTTCCAAGACTTTCAGCTTATAAGTCAGCCTTTGGGAAACAATGTTGCGGGAAGTATGAACTATGACCGGGAGCGAGTACGCAAGGCGCTGTTGGATGCAGGCTTCGGTGACAGACTTGCTACGATGGAAAAGGGACTTGATACAACACTCTATAAGGGAGTATATGAAGATGGAGTTGACGTTTCGGGCGGTGAAGCACAGAAAATCGCCATTGCCCGTGCGCTTTATAAGGATGCACCGTTTATTATCCTCGACGAGCCGACCGCAGCACTTGACCCGATTGCGGAAGCGGAGATCTATTCAAAGTTCGATGAGATCGCAGGTGATAAAACGGCTATCTATATCTCTCACCGTCTGTCCTCTTGCAAATTCTGCGATGAAATCGCTGTATTCCACGAGGGTGCTGTGATCCAGCAAGGCACACACGCCGAACTGGTAGCAGACGAAAACGGCAAGTATTATGAACTTTGGAATGCGCAGGCACAATATTACACAGAATAACTACAAAGATGCCCCTGTCCAACAGATTCGTACCATCGGACAGGGGCTTTTGGTTCGTTTTGTTTAGTTGTCCATACAGAATTGGATATGTACTAGGAATTTGACTGAAGAAAATGTTTTGCCCGTGAATGTGAAGCCAACATAACAAAATAAAAACAGATGAGAAAGAGTGGCAGTAACCATACCCCAATCCATTGTCCGAGAATACCGAACACGGCTGGTGCCAACATAATCCCCAGATACGAAGCTGCCATCTGTATTCCCATAATGTTTTGAGAAATATTTTCTCCAAAATTCTCAGGGGTTAAATAGTTTAAGTTTGGAAATAACGGCCCGTTACCAAAGCCGATCAAGAAAAAGCCTATAACGGATGTTGTCAGGAAAGGCATAAAGAGCAAGAGAATTCCTGCACCAAGAACAATTTGCCCCAATCGAATGATTTTCCAGCTATGTAGCCGCACAGCTAATAAACCGGAACAAAATCGTCCAAGCGTAAGGCCAATATAATATAACATAACTACTTGAGCCGCGTTGGCAATCGGCATATTTTTATTTTCAACGAGAAATGTACTGCACCAATTACCACAGGTATATTCTATTCCGCAAGATGTTATAAACATACAGCAGATTTCTTTGACTCCTGGCATCCGGACCATTGTACGAAAAGAAAGACCGGATGCATGGCGTACAGAAGCAGAAGATACCGAAATCTTAGTTTTGCCCCAAAGGGTTATTGTGGCTATCAATAATAATAGAATTGCAAATTGAATACTGGCGGCAGTTTGGTACCCGGTGCGCCAGTTTCCTTGTGATCCAATAATTTTTGATAAGATATATGGGCTGGCCGATACACCTACACCGTAGAAACAGTGTAAAAAGCTCATGTGTATTGCGGAATAATGGAGGGCAACGTAATTGTTAAGTGCAATATCGATTGCTCCTGCGCCTAATCCAAGAGGTAAGGCGCAGACGCATAACAAGTAAAAGTTATTAGAAAAGGAAAATAGCAACAACGCAATTGCCGTTAATGCCGTGCTGAATATACAAATAAATCCAGTTCCAAATCGAGCAAGCAACCGTGAACTTAAAAGACTGGAAATAATAGTTCCGCAGGATATTATGATTGTTACAAAACTTCCATAGGAAATGGGCAAAGTTAGTTCAGAGTAAATAGCTGGCCAAGCTGTCCCAAATAGTGAATCAGGAATTCCTAAACTAATAAACGCAATGTAAATAACAAGTAATAAGAGCGTCGTCATTTCATATCTCCTTGTTGTTCAGAGTGATTTATACATTTTGTCTTTTTGTACGACTTTTAGCATCGCCGATTTTAAGAATAAATCCTACTGGACAATCAGATTATGGAATAATTTTTCTATTTATCGGCGGCAAGCCTGCAAAAACACCTTACCACACCAAAACCTCGCAGCCATCCTCTGTTACCGCAACGGTAACCTCCCACTGTGCGGACGGCTTGCCGTCATCTGTATAAATCGTCCATCCATTATCGGCGTCCTGATAAATTTCAGCTGTTCCGGCGTTTACCATCGGCTCAATCGTAAATACCATTCCGGGTACCATCAGCATCTCTGTCCCCTTTGGCGTTACATAGCTGACAAAGGGATCTTCATGAAATTCCAGTCCAACGCCATGTCCGCCGATATCCACAACGATACTATAGCCGTTTTCCTTTGCATGACGGTTGACCGCATCCGCCATATCCCCCAGAAATGTCCACGGTTTTACCGCCTTGATGCCCTCTTCCACGCACTCCTTTGCAACCCGCACGAGCTTTTCCTTATCCGGCGTCGTCTTTCCAATGATAAACATTCTCGAAGAATCGGAGAAATATCCTTTGTAAATCGTAGAAACATCGACGTTAATGATATCGCCCTCTTTTAAGATCACATCCTCACTTGGAATACCGTGGCAAACCTCGTCGTTGATGGAAGTGCAAACGCTCTTCGGGAAGCCCTCGTAGCCGAGTGGAGCCGGGATGCCGCCCAGTTCGCGGGTTTTGTCGTCAACCCATTTGTTGATCTGCTCTGTGCTGATTCCGGCACAGATATTCTCTGCCACATAATCCAGAACGGCGATATTCACTTTACCGCTTTCCCGGATGCCCTCGATCTGCTCCGGCGTCTTGATTATATCATGTCCCGGCACAATATGTCCTTCCAGCTCAAAGCCATGAATCTTTTCATCGAACCGCATGTGGCAATTCTTGTACTTTTTACCGCTGCCGCACCAGCACGGGTCGTTACGTTCCAGTTTCTTACTCATTTTCTGTGTTTTCCTCCAGTTCTCCGGCTTCAATTCTGGCAGCTTTTTCTTCCAGATACATCCACCGCTCCATTTTTTCTTCGAGCTTTGCAGAAGCCTCTTCCTTTTGCTTCGACAGCTCGTTTAAACGGACAAAGTCCGTCGCCGCCTTCAGAATATCCTCGTCCAGTCGACAGACCAAATCTTCCAGATCCGCCATCTCCTGTTCAATCGTATCATAATCCTTCTGTTCCTGATAGGTAAATTTCAGCTTCCGCGCAGGCTTTTTCCAGGTTGCCCTTGCAGACTCGCCCCTTTCCCCTGAGGTTTCTTTTCTGCCGCCGTTTCCGGCTTCTGTTATACTGTCAAATTCCTGCGTCTCCATACTTTTACGCAGCGCATAATCGCTGTAATTGCCTTCGTACTGCTGCAGATGTCCGCCCTCTTCGAAGGCGAAAATCCGGCTCACCGTCCGGTCGAGAAAATACCGGTCATGGGAAACGATGATGACGATCCCCTCAAAATGATCCAGATAATCCTCAAGCACTGTCAGTGTTGTGATGTCGAGGTCGTTGGTCGGCTCATCCAAAATGAGAACATTGGGCGCGCCCATCAGCACCCGCAGCAGATTCAGCCGCCGTTTTTCCCCACCGGAAAGGCGCCCGATCTCCGTATACTGCTCGCTTCCTTCAAACAAAAAGCGCTCCAGCATCTTCGCCGCAGATACGCTTCCCTCCGTCGTCGGCACAAATTCCGCAACCTCACGGACGTAGTCAATCACGCGCATATTCGGATCCATATGTGTCACTTCCTGCGCATAATAGCCGATTTTCACAGTCTGTCCAACGATAATTTCCCCACTGTCGGGCTGTTCCTTTCCGGTCAAAAGCTTCATCAGCGTCGTCTTTCCACATCCGTTTGCGCCAATAAACGCGACACGGTCATTTTTCAGAAAAATATACGAAAAATCGTGAATCAGAATTCTGTCCCCGTATCCCTTCTCCACATGACGGGCTTCCAGGGTCGTCCTGCCAAGGCGCGTGGAAATGCTGCCGAGCTCCACCTGTCCGTCCGTCTCCGGCGCCTTGCGATTTTTCAGCTCTTCATAGCGTTCCAGACGCGCTTTCTGCTTTGTCGAACGCGCCCGCGCGCCGCGCTGTACCCATGCAAGCTCTGTCCGAAGGATATTCTGGCGCTTTAGCTCCGTTGCCTGTGCCATTTCTTCCCGCTGCGCCTTTAATTCCAGATAACCGGCATAGTTCGTGTCGTAAGAATAAAGCTTTCCCTTGTCGACCTCTGCGATCCGATTGCACACACTGTCTAAGAAATACCGGTCATGAGTAATCATCACCAACGCCTCTTTGCGCTGTTTTAGCTGCTCCTCCAGCCAGTCCGCCATTTCATGGTCCAGATGGTTCGTCGGCTCGTCCAGAAGCAAAATATCCGCTTCCTTTAATAAAACGCTCACCAGCGCAAGGCGTTTTCTCTGTCCACCGGATAGCTCGCCCGATTTCTGGTCAAAATTCGAAACGCCCAGCTTCGTCAGCATCGTTTTCGCCTTTGTCACAAGCGCCGCCTCATCCTGATGATCCCGCTTCTCTGCCTGTCCGGATTCCGGT
>OHSF01001116.1_pt1 | contig 12575 bp, 13 predicted proteins | sample 1578551 | NCBI WGS metagenome assembly OHSF01 (sample SAMEA3879601, study PRJEB24766) | human gut metagenome | biome: human-associated habitat; feature: feces | place: USA | collected 1985/1987
TTCCGCCGCAAAGCGCGCTGGGATAGACGCGCAAGCGTCGCAAGGGGTGCAGCCCCTTGTGCGGAACGGAGTGACGCAAAACAGCCCGGACATTTGTCTGTCCGAGCTGTCTGCCTCGTAGAGCGCACATACTCCCGTCAGGGGAGTATAGAAGTGCGCCCTTTGTTCCAAAGGGATTTATGTACTCAACTCCCAAGGTAAATTGCCTCATCAATTCTGCAAATAGCTTTACGAATATTTGAGGCAACAAGTGATGACGATTTTTCATATTCGTCATTGTATATTCTTAACATTGTCGCACGAATATACTGATCATGTTTAGCAAAATCCTCTTTTGACAAGCAGAAAAGGGCATCAATACAATACCCCACATCTTCTATCGTTTCTGGAATAGACCCTGTTAGCCACTGTTGACGATAGCACTCCTTCTTTACTCCAGCGCTCGTTGCAGATGACGGCAATCTGTTCTGAGGAATAACTTTTCCTTCGAGTCTTTCAATAAGTTTTCCTTTTGCAACACCTCTGCTTGTGGTACTCTTGACCAATGAAATAGCATCTGAAGTTATAATCGAAGCTCTCTGAATGAAAAAGTATATCGGGTAATTTGCGGAAGTTGCAGAACATATCCTTTTGATATATTCTATTGGTTCATCAACTTGCTTGTTTTCCAAAAATACTCGAACAATATCACTGGGTTCAATTGCCCGCACAACTTTTCTTGCCGTTTCTGTTACAATAACTTTTCCGGTAGAGATTTCTGTAATATCACCAATTAGTCGAAGCGTAGGAGTTCCGCCTGTTTCAACGAATTTACCCTCCTGAATAAAAGCGAGCTTTTGGAGGAGTTCACTATCAATTACTACAGAACCATTGGTTCCTGACAGATTACCAGATTTCAAATCCAAAAGTGCAGCGTTTGAAACGCCGATGCGCACAGCCTTTTTGGCAAAGTTTAACCATTGACGTTCTTCGTATCTTCGTGCTTCATCAATAATTGAGGCTAATTCTGCATATCGTATTCGTTCAGAGCGCCCTCCATAACGATAATAAATATCGCCTTCCTTTAGGGAGTATTTAGCATTTTGAGCATCATAATGCTTCTTACAGATACAGGGTTTGCGCATTAACGGATAAACATATATAACTCCAAAACTCATATCGTGAAATTCAAACGTGCAATGCTCCCATTTGATTTCGGGAGAAAAGTAGTCAAGCAGTGCTTTCGTGAAATCCTCAACCTTGAGTTCTTCGAATTGAGAAAGGCTTTTATCTTTAAGACCTAACAAGCGCCGAGGTTTATCTCCAATACCGAAGAGAATATAACCTCCCTGATTATTAGCGAAAGCTGCCATTGCCTTAAAGTATTGTGCCATATTGCCATGATTGTATGATTCCTTAAACTCTATAGTTGTCCCTTCACGATTGATAATGCGTGAAGGTTCTTTAGGACTTACACGAAAGATTCCCGTCAAGATTTCAAGCGACAAAGGATTTTTCATTTGATCAGCCTCCATAAACAGCATTATCTGTATCGCGGTTTTCAACAATCTATCATTATTGAAATTGTGGGCATGGCATATTGTGTATATTAAAAGTAACCCAAATCAAGTACACTGCCTTCAATCAAATCTTCGTTTTTCATTTGAGAAAAAATGTGATCAACAAATCGCTTGAATACACTTGCGGAATATGGGTTATTAGTGAGGTATTCTGTATACCACTCTCGATTTGCTTGGCGTCCGGCAAACGTGCTAAACTCTTTTCGAACGTTTGAGCTAATTCGCTTTGCTTTTCTTACGATCAGTATTTCATCAATGTCTGTTGTTGCAGTACTGATAGGAGTCATATCGAGGAAATCACAAAGCAAATAATACTTGGCACCTGTTACAGCTAACTTTATATCATGTGCAGTGGCTGAGGCTTCTTGGTACATAGTCTTATCAAGATTGGTTTTCAGTTCAGCCATTACATATCCCAAGTGTGTTGTTACTGTTACTGTTTTTTCTACATCAAATGTTGGAGTATAGGATGATCTCAAATAGAGTTTTCTACTCATTGAAAAATCTTGATCTTTTGTTTTGATACTAAGGCCCCCACCTATTGACGGGGAACTAAGACTGGATGCAAAGTACGCAGAAGAAAATGTGGCTGTTTGTGAGCCAATATCTACATCACAAACACCAAACTCTTTGATAATACACTTACGGACAAAGATTGGAAGAAATTCTTCTATCACAGTATTGTCCAGTTTTAGTTGCCCTTTCTGTCGGTACAAAAAATCTTCGGGGCTATCAAAAATCAAATCCACATCTATGTAGAACTTATAAGAATTGAGCAAATCTATCATTTTCTCTATCAGTTCGTCAACCGTGGGCGCATCAACGCTGTCTAAAGCACTAACCCATTCATCGTATTTTTGCAGAGCAACTTCCAATCTTGGCTTATCACTGCTCGGTAGTTTTGTACTTTCCAGTGCTGCAATTATTTTTTCACCATGTGTTCCTCTTGGCACTTGTTTACGCCTCCGATCTATTTATTTTATCTGATTTTTTTATTGCTTCAGCGATGAAGCCTATATTCTTACTATCTGGGAACCGTTGTGCTTTTTCAAATAGCATTTTTACAGCAATACTTCGTGCAGCAGAGATAATTTCCTCGTCACAGAGAGAAAATTCTGTCTTAGAATTTTCAAAATGGAGAATATCCTCGTAAATCAACTGTCCAAACCTATTTTTAAATACTCGCTCTTGTCTAAGTAAAAATGGCAACTCAAAAATTTGAGTGGCTATTTCAAAAATCAATTTACTATTACAAAAGGAATAGCCCAATACATTAGATTCTCTTCCCACAACATAGATCATGCGAGCACCATCTCTACAAGTACGTATAGCTTCATCAAAGGATAATGCCATATCAATGCAATACTGAATAACTGTCAGCAAACGATTGCCCCTATTCTTTCTGTTAGAGCCTAGTTCGTTCTTCGCTATAGCCAAAACATCATATCCTAGTGCCTCGACAGAGCGACGATACTTTTGATGATAGTTAAAAACATTGATATATGGAGGAGATGTTATTAGCAAAGTGGCCATATCATCTTCGTAATTCAGATAACGAGAATCCCCCATATTAATCTTTATAGGTGCTGACGAGAACGGAACTTCAAGAACGATTCCTTTCAGTCCGTCCCATTTTTTCTGAAGTTGAGAAACAGACAGCTCATTATTGAACAAGTCCATTAGTATGATTAGTGTACTTAGCAAATTTGCCAAATCAGTATTTCGATTGTTCTGAATAGCAGCAATAATTGTTGGAAGTATCTTTTCTGCGTTTGATATAGTAGTGAGAATTTGATCAATGGCATGAATTAATGCTTGCCGCTCTGGACGCGTTCTATTGATTAGCTCGTATGTTTTTGCCATGTAATATGCAGAAGGATTTAACTCCGCACCATATGCAGAAAGTCCCTTGCGTCCCGCCTCATATAATGTTGTACCAGATCCCGCAAAAGGATCAAGGACAATATCTTCATCATGTGCGTAGCTATTCAACAGGGTTTCTATGAATTGTGGAGAAAATTGCCCGTTCCATGCAAATAAATTGGAGCGAGTTTTGTTCTCTATGTTAAGTTCACATTGAGGTATCGATGTTCTATCTATAGGAATCGTTTCAAATGCTGTTATTGTACTAATCATTTCTGCCCTCCGGCGGCTCTTTAGTAAATTCCAAAATATCGTCTACGCCGCAATTGAGTGTATTACATATTTTCTCTATTGTATCTAAAGAAAGATAGCTATCTCGTTTCAGCCTAGTAATGATATTGGCGCTAAAACCAGCTTGTTCCATCAATTCTGCATTGCTTACATCTTTATCAATCATTAAATGGAATAACTTCTTATATGTTACTGCCATAGCGTCGCCTCCTTATAGTTTATAAAAATTATATCACGCAAACGTGAATAAATCAATGCAATGATTACACTGACTTCTTTACTTTGCTATTTATTCCACCTGCTTGTGCTCGCTCACTCGCCGCCCTGCGGCGTTCCTCGCTGTATGGGGCAGTCAGACGGAAGCTCAATCTGCCTTTTTCAATCTCAAAGGTTAGCCCGCCTTGCTCGTCATCGTCGGTTTGGCGGCAGCATTGCGGGTACTTTGCCGCAAATGCCGTCAGCCGCTTTTTGAGATCGGTGTTGTGGGTCTGCACCTCGATCATGCGGCTATGCTCGTCAAAATAAATCACCGTTGTCTTTTGCTTCTTGGTAAGTCCTGTTTTCATAAATCCTCCTGATTTTTATAAAAATATCCCGGCTCTTGAACCGGGAAAGTGATACGATTTTTCGATGGAAAGTCCTCAGACGATACGGAGTAGGTTCGGAACTCCGCTATCGGCTGAATTGCTACTTTTCCGGCTCTTGACCGTGTTTTCACGCTTTTCGGTTTGTGCGGCTTTTCAGCCACTCCATCAGCTCATTTTTCATCACCAATTTGCGCCCTCCGATCCGCAAGGTCGGGAAGTCCGGGCTGCTCAAAAGGTTGTATGCGCCCGCTTTGGAAATCTGCAACGCTTCGGCAAGCTGTTTTGCGTCCATCACATCGGGCATGGCTTCAAACGGTTCTTTGCTCATAAAATCTCCTTTCCCGCATGAAAAAGCAGCAGTCACCATCTCGGTAACTGCTGCCGCTTCTGCGTCTGTTTACTTGTCCAAAAACTTCTGGTACTCCGCTGTCACATAGTCCTCATAGGCACCAGCAATTTTGGCGATCCGCTTATGGACTGCGCTGGCGGTCTTGTAGCCAACCTTGTCTGCAATCTCCTGTTCGGTCAAGCCGTCCATGCGCAGCTTCAATATCTCCCGGTCTTTCTCGGTAATGCTCTGCTCGGCAAAGGCGGCAATCTGCATTTCGGAGATAACCTTTTGCTCAAACTCGCCGCGAGGATTGGCTACCTCAAAAATATCGCCGTCCTCATTCTCCATCATCTCGTCAAGAGAAATAGCCTTGCCGGAGCGGTTATGATGCCACTTTCGCATGAAATCCGTCTTGACGGTGCTGCTGGTGGTTTCGTAGTCCTCCACGGTTCGGTTCTCCCAGATCGCGTCAATCATCGGCTGCCAGTTCTGTTCCGCAATCACCATGTCGGTGACATTGCCGACCAGATTGCTGAACTGCTGATAGGTCAGCCACGGCACTTCCACGCCCTGCGGGATGTTGTAAAGGTTCTGGAAGCCCAATCCGTTCTGCTCAAGCTTCATGCGGATGTAGGGGATGATGCTGTACGACAACCGCCACAAGGGAAAATACCCTGCATACTGATTCCAGTTGCCGGGAATATCACGGTAGTTGCCCTTGCGATCTTTCACTTGAAAGAACTGCCATGCGCACCATGCGTAGCAGTCCCACACCAGCAGCTTGAACATATCGTCGCATACGATGTGGTCATATTTGTCCGTCCGCAAGACCTCATAGGGGCAGCGGGGCAGTTCATAGGCTGGCTTCCACTTCTCCGCAAGCTCTCGCGGCAGGCTGTAAAACAGCGTCAGCCATGATTTGTCGCTGTCCTGCGGTATTTCGATGATCTCACCGGGCAGCACCACAAGAAAACCGTTCGGGCCTATCTGCTTGTCCATCAGCGTCACCTTTCTGTATTCAGCCCTCTACTATATATGGCATGAGAAGGGCTGAATTGTTCCAATGCTTCCAAACCTTTTTGAGATTTTTTGAAAAAATCTCAGAACGGATGGGATAGGATCGATTTAAGGTAATTATACCTGAAAGCTGTGAATAAATCCATTGCTTTTCGTGACGGCAAAAAAATAACGGGTACCCGGCTTTCACCAGATACCCGTTATTTCGTTCCCAACCCTGTCTGACAGATGCCATAATCGTAATTTTTAGAATTACTGTCTTATGAGCACCCATGCGAAGCACCGGGATTTTTCGTTATAGCAAGCCCCTTCGGGCATTTTCACTTTACCGCTCCATAATGGGATAGCCCTGGGCACGCAGAGTCTCATATATCTGCTGCACATGGAGGGCGTCCCGGGTCTCCACCAGCAGGTGCACCACGCAGGAGCCCACCGGGGCCTTCAGGTTGCCCCGCTCGTGGTTCACCTCCAGCACGTTCACGCCCATGTCGGACATGATGTTCAGCAGAGTGGCCAGGGTTTTGGGCTGATCCGGCAGCACCGTGGCGAAGTTGGCGGTGCGCCCGGCCTTGGCCAGGCCCCGGGTGATGATCCGCTCCAGCATGGTCACGTCCACATTGCCGCCGGACAGTAGGGCGCACACGGTCTTGCCCCGCAGGTCCATCTTGCCGTACATGGCGGCGGCGATGCCCACGGCTCCCGCACCCTCGGCCACCAGCTTCTGCTTCTCCAGCACCGACAGGATGGCCCCGGCAATCTCGTTTTCGCTGACGGCCACCACCTTGTCCACATACTGGCGGCACATCTCAAAGGTCAGGTCCCCGGGGGTCTTGACCTGGATGCCATCGGCAATGGTGTGCACGCTGGGCAGGGTCAGAATATGCCCGGCCTCCAGGGACTCCACCATGCTGGCGGCTCCGGCGGCCTGTACGCCGATGACCTGGCAGGAGGGCTTCAGATGCTTCACGGCATAGGCCAGACCCGAGATCAGTCCGCCGCCGCCGATGGGCACCAGGATCACGTCCACATCCGGCAGCTGCTCCAGAATCTCCAGACCGATGGTGCCCTGACCGGCCATGACCCGATAGTCGTCAAAGGGATGGATAAAGGTCAGCCCCTGCTCGTCCCGCAGGCGCACGGCCTCGGCATAGGCGTCGTCATACACGCCGTCCACCAGCACCACGTTGGCCCCATAGCTGCGGGTGGCCTGGATCTTGGAAATGGGGGCGGCGGCGGGGATGCAGATGGTGGCGGGGATCTTCATATCCCGGGAGGCAAAGCCCACGCCCTGGGCATGGTTGCCTGCGGAGCAGGCGATAACGCCCCGGCGCTTCTCCTCGTCGGACAGGGTGGCGATCTTATAGTACGCGCCCCGCAGCTTGAAGGCCCCCGTCTTCTGCAGGCAGTCCGCCTTCAGATAAAAGTCGCAGTCCGGCACCAGGCCCGGCGCGTGCAGCACAGGGGTCTGGTTGATAACGGGGGACAGCACCCGGCGTGCGTCCTGGAGCATTTCCATAGAGATCATATTGTTGCCTCCTTGTTTCTGTTCTATATACAAAATCCTATTTTTTGTTCCTATGCCATGTACTACCATGATACCCTCTCCCGCCGCGATTGTCAATTCCTCTTTGGGCAGAGAGCCGCTTTTTTCGCAATATAGACGGAAAAAAGTGACCCGTCCGGCCCTTAAGAGCCGGACGGGAGGGATAAATCACCGGTTTATCTTCTGTCCATAGGCACATAGGCCCGGCCTGCCATCATCTGCACCACCTTGGCGTTGGCTCCGCCGTGGCGGGGACCCTTCAGGGAGCACAGGGAGGCCGTCATGGCGGAATAGGTGTCGGTGCCGGAGGAAGTGACCACATGGGTGGTGAAGCTGGAGTTGTTGCCACCACCATGCTCGGCATGGATGACCAGGGCCATATCCAGCACCAGGGCCTCGGTGGGGGTGAAGCTCATGTCCGGCCGCAGCAGATAAAAGACCTCCTCAAAGCCGAAGCGTTTGTCCGCCAAAGCCCCCTGCACCAGGTCCCGGACGTCATAGCCCCGGTAGTACAGCACACCGGGGCATGGGATGGTGTCCTGACCGTCCACGGTGCAGCCCTTTACCTCGGATATGCGGGTGAGGCTGGTGAGGACGCCCCGGCCCGTGGCGTCCCGCAGTCCCCGCTTCACATCATATTTTTCATAGAGCTGCCGGTCAATGTGGGCGTTTTTGCAATTCTAACACGATAAACTTGCAAAACCAATACGCAGAATGAAAATATTTCTACCAATATGCAGGATTCAATGAGCAATTATGCAAAAATTCCGCGGCAGAGGCCCTCCCCTGCCGCGGAATTGAAAACCGGGCAAAGCTGTGCTATACTATATTACAACTGTGCGAATATCTCGCCGATGGGGCCGTCGATGGTCAGGTCCGCTCCCACGCCGCTGCCGGTCTGGCCCTTGTTCACCACCACCAGGTGGCGGCCCCGGAAATACTGCACCAGCCCCGCTGCCGGATACACCACCAGGGACGTGCCGCCGATGATCATCAGGTCCGCCTGGCGGATATAGTGGACGGCCCTGGCCAGCACGTCCTGGTCCAGGCTCTCCTCATACAGCACCACATCGGGCTTGATGTCCCCGCCGCAGGCGGGGCACCTGGGGACGCCGGTGGTAGAGAGGATGGTGTCCAGGCCGTAAAAGGCCCCGCATTTTTCGCAGTAGTTCCGCAGAACGCTGCCGTGCAGCTCCAGCACCTCCCGGCTTCCCGCCTTCTGGTGCAGGCCGTCGATGTTCTGGGTGATCACGGCCTTCAGCTTCCCCTCCTGTTCCCACTGGGCCAGCTTCCGGTGGGCGGCGTTGGGCTGGGCCCAGGGGGCCAGCATCTTGGCCCGGTAAAAGTCGTAAAATTCCGCCTTGTGGCGGACATAGAAGCTGTGGCTGAGGATGGTTTCCGGCGGGTATTGGAACTTCTGGTGATACAGGCCGTCCACGCTGCGGAAATCCGGGATTCCGGACTCCGTGGACACTCCGGCCCCGCCGAAAAACACCATGTTGTCCGATTCCGCCACCCACTGCCGCAGCTTTTCGATCCATTCCGTCATCCGTAAGACCTCCATTTCTTGAATTTATAAGGAGTATGCCATGAACATTCAGATTTTCGGGGCCCGCAAGTCCTTCGACACCAAGAAGGCGGAGCGCTGGTTCAAGGAGCGCCGCATCAAATACCAGTACATCGACCTGGACAGCAAGGGCCTGTCCCCCGGGGAGTACCGCAGCATCCGGGCCGCCGTGGGCTATGACGCCCTGGTGGACCGGGACAGCCCCGACTACCGGGAGCTGGGGATTGACTATCTTCTGCCCCAGGCGGCGGAGGAGAAGCTGCTGGAAAACCCCTGGCTGTTCCGGGCGCCCATCGTCCGCAACGGCCGCCAGGCCACCGTGGGCTACTGCCCCGACGTGTGGAAAACCTGGGAATAAGGGCATTATACCACAAAAATCTGCTGGGGGACAGCCCCGGCGGAAAAATGCGCAAAAAAACAGGTCCGCTCCAGCGGACCTGTTTTTTTTATGGAGTGAGGCGATTACTTGTTGGCCAGAGCCTTGTCGGCAGCAGCCATTTCCTGGAAGATGCCCTGGTGCTTCTTGGCGGTGACAGCCTTGATCACCAGCAGGGTGCCGATCATCAGGACGATGGCGATGATCATGCAGACCACGACGTTCTGCACCAGACCGGCGATGATGAAGCTGACGAAGGACACGGCAGCCACGGTGACGCCGTAGGGAATCTGGGTGGACACATGGTTCAGATGGAAGCAGTGGGCACCGGCGGAAGCCATGATGGTGGTGTCGGAGATGGGGGACAGGTGGTCGCCGCACACGCCGCCGGCGCAGGAGGCAGCCAGACCGATGGACAGCAGGGTGGACTGATCATACCAGTCAAACACGGCGCAGACCAGGGGGACCATGATGCCGATGGTACCCCAGGAGGTACCGGTGGCGAAGCCGATGAAGCAGGCCACGATGAAGATAACGGCAGGCAGGAACTTGGCCAGGCTGCCGGTGCCTTCCATAATGCCGCCGACGAAGTCGCCCACCATCAGGCCATTGTCACGGCACAGACCGCACAGGGTCCAGGCAAAGCACAGGATCAGAATGGGGGAGATCATCTGGATGAAGCCGTTGGGGATGGACTCCATGGACTTCTCAAAGCCGATGAGGCCCCGCAGCCAATAGTACACGAAGGTGAACACCAGGGCCACGATGGAGCCCAGGCACAGGCCGGGACCGGCGGAAGCGTCGGAGAAGGCCATGACGAAGTTCTGATAGTTCTCGCTTTCGGGATCGAACACACCGCCGGTCCAGATCAGGCCGATGATGCACAGGGCGATCAGCACGACAACGGGCAGCAGCAGGTCCAGCACGGAGGAATGCTTGGCGCCTTCCTCGTAGTCGTCGGCACCCTCGAAGGGACGCTCGGGAGTGGTGAACAGGTCGTTCTTCACCTGGGCATTGTACTCATGGGTCAGCATGGGACCGTAGTCAATGTTCAGCACGGAGATGGTGATGACCATGATCAGGGTCAGGATGCAGTAATAGTTCCAGGGAATCTGGCTCAGGAACATGCTGATGCGGGAGCCGGGGAAGCCGTCGGGCACATAGGAGGCAACGGCGGCAGCCCAGGAGGACACGGGAGCCAGCATGCACACGGGAGCGGCGGTGGCGTCGATGATATAGGCCAGCTTCGCCCGGGAGATCTTGTGGCTCTCGGTGACGGGACGCATAACGGCACCCACGGTCAGGCAGTTGAAATAGTCGTCGATGAAGATCAGCACGCCCAGCAGCATGGTCAGCAGCTGCGCACCGGAGCGGGTCTTCACGGCCTTCTTGGCCCAGCGGCCGAAGGCGGCGGAGCCGCCGGCCTTGTTCATCAGGTCCACCATGATGCCCAGCATCACCAGGAAGATCAGGATGGAGATGTCGATGGCGTTGATCATGCCCACGCCCTCACCGGCGCCGACAAAATTCACGACCATCTGCCAGGGGTCAAAGTTCGCCAGCAGCAGGGCGCCGGCCAGGCAGCCCAGGAACAGGGAAGAATACACTTCCTTACTGATCAGGGCCAGGGCAATGGCCACGACCGGGGGGAACAGGGCCCATCCGGTAGCGATGAAGCCGCTGCCATCGTTGGTGACCTTCGCGATGACCAGAGCGATCACAACGATCGCCAGCGCAATAAAATACGCTATTTTGGTACCTTTCTTTTCCATTAGAGTGATTTACCTCCTCAGATTTGGTTCTTTTATGTTACCGTTTTTGGGCCGGATTGTCAAGATTTCAGCAACGGGATTCTGAATGGGAATTTGAACAAATTATGAACTTGCAATTTGTTCGTTCCGTCAAATATTCCAGTGCTTCTCACTTTCTTTATGCCAAAAGCGCCGTTTTTTATAAGAACTATATAAAAAATGTGTTAATTTTTCAAAGTTTCTTAACGCGTTCTTAGCGGTAAAAATCCCGTTTTTGCGAGGAACGGCTCCCTTCTCCGGCCCGAAATATAAACCAAATTTCGTTTATGTCCTCATTTCGACAGTCACGCCGCGCCCAGAGGCGCGGTCCCGCCAAAAGCGCATAAGCATACAAAAAGCGGGCAGGAAGCGCACAGCGCTCCCTGCCCGCAAGGGTCAGGCTTCAGAAGTTGAACACCACGCCCACCACGGCGGAGGCCAGGATGAACACGATGGGGTGCAGGCCCTTGGTGGGCTTGACCCACCGGGTCAGCACCAGGATCACCGCCGCCAGGGCCAGGGCCTTCCAGTTGACGATGGCCAGGCCCGCTGCCCCGGTGTTCAGCAAGGTGATGGCCACCACCGACAGGCCCGCCGCCGCCACCATAGCCGTGGACGCCGGGCGCAGACCGTAAAACGCCGCCTCCACATAGCGGTTGTGGCGGAAGGCCTTCAGAAAGGCCGCGATGATCAGAATCACGATGACGGACGGCGTCACCAGGCCCAGGGTGGAAATAATGGCCCCGGGAATGCCCCGGGTGACAAAGCCCACATAGGTGGCCATGTTCACGCCGATGGGGCCAGGGGTGGACTCGCTGACCGCCAGCATATCCGCCAGCTGGGGCCGGGTGAACCAGCCGGTGCGGTCCGCCATATCGTACAGAAACGGCAGAGTGGCCAGACCGCCGCCTACGGCGAACAGGCCGGTTTTGAAAAATTCGTAAAACAGCTGCAGATAGATCATGACCGCTTCGCCCCCAGATTCTTGATCAGCAGCCCCGCCACGGCTGCCGCCAACACATAGATAATGGGCGAGAGCTTGGTGAACACCGACAGTGCCAGGATCACCAGGAAGATCACCAGGCCCCACACGTCCTTCACCGCGCCCTTCCACAGCTTCAGCACGGCGTTGAAAATCAGCACGCACACGCACACCCTGATCCCGGCAAAGGCGTGCTGCACCCAGGCCAGATGGGAAAACGCGTCGATGACCCCGGCCAGGGCCGCAATGATGATAAGAGACGGGAACACCACGCCCAGGGTGGCCGCGATGCCGCCGATGATGCCCCGGCGCTTCTGGCCGATAAACGTGGCGGTGTTCACGGCGATGACGCCGGGGGTACACTGGCCGATGGCAAAGTAATCGGTCAGCTCCTCATCGGTGGCCCAGCCCTTGTTCTCCACCACCTCCCGCTGCAGGATCGGCAGCATGGCATAGCCGCCGCCGAAGGTCATGACCCCCACCTTGGCGAAGGTCAGAAACAGAGAAAGCAACTCCTTCAACAAACACACCTCCCGAGATAAGCGAACAGCCGCCATTTTCCGGGAAAGACGGCTCCCGGCGATACTATACCCCTTTCCCCTGCGGCTGTCAATCGCCGGGGCATAAAACTTCATGCACTGTGCGGCGCACCGCGAAAACAGGCAAAAT
>OHSF01001121.1_pt1 | contig 12504 bp, 7 predicted proteins | sample 1578551 | NCBI WGS metagenome assembly OHSF01 (sample SAMEA3879601, study PRJEB24766) | human gut metagenome | biome: human-associated habitat; feature: feces | place: USA | collected 1985/1987
CCGAGTGCCTGCATGAAGATTTTAGATCACTATGGCATCGACTGCTCCGGCAAAAAAGCTGTCGTGATCGGCAGAAGTCCCGTCGTTGGAAAACCAGCCGCCATGATGCTGCTTCAGAAAAATGCAACCGTAACTATCTGTCACACGAAAACTACAGATATGCCATCCGTTGTAAAAGAAGCAGACATCGTGATCGTTGCTGCCGGGAGAGCCGGTGTCATCGACGCAAAATATCTGCGTGCCGGTCAGACTGTCATTGACGTAGGGATCAACGTAAACGAGGAGGGCAAACTCTGCGGCGATGTAAACTTCGCCGACGCAGAACCTGTTGTGGATGCGATCACTCCTGTTCCGGGCGGTGTCGGAAGTGTCACAACCTCCGTACTGGTTGAGCACGTTGTGGATGCCGCTCTCCTAAAGGCTGGATTAGACATCTTATAATTGTGCTGCACCAGTACATCATTTTTCTAAATAGCAACAGGTCACTGCACTAGAAAAAAGTCTCAACGCAGGCATAGCTTTCTACGTTGAGACTTTAAATCTACTCTCCAATCACAACTTACAGTCCTTTTATAGCCTAACAGAACATCATACTCATCTATGATAATAATAACCTTTTTGATCTACAAACCAGTAGTATCCAACTCTACGATCATCTGACCGAGTTTCTGCTCTTTTAACAGATAACACATATAGATTGGAAGATATGTCACAGTTCCTTCTGTTTCTACATTTCCAACGGAAAAAACATAGGCTTTCTCAAGATGATAATCCGGTATGTTCATAAAATTATCCAAAGCTTTGTGTGATTTATATGCCTTACCAGACTTAACTTCAATCGGAACAACTTTTCCATTCATTTCTATCACAAAATCCATTTCACCAATATTTTTCTTTTTACAGAAATATGGTGTAAAACCATTCGCCGTTAATTGCTGTGCGACAGCATTTTCAAAGTGTGCTCCGTTGTTCACTTCTCCGTTTTTATTAATTAATTCCATTTTTGTTTCTGCCGGATATGCACTTGTCAACAATCCAATGTCGCTCGAAAAAAGTCTGAATATATTACTGCTCTTGCTTGCTAAAAGTGGAATAACTGGTGCCTCAATATTATAAACCGGCAACGCCACACCTGCATCTTTTAACCACAAAAAACTATTTTCGTATCTGTCAAATTTCAGTTCTTTATCCAACATCGTAAATACAAACTTTTTATTCTGCTTATTTAGTTCAGCAGGAATAATGTCATATATGGACTTTAACTTAAGCTTTCTGTCCTCAATCTCATATTGGGAAAAATCCTCTTTATAAAGCGTTGTTATATCACGTTGTACTTTGTCAACCTCTCGAATATCTTTTGTTTCTATATAAGTTTTTACAGCATCTGGCATTCCTCCAACAATAAGATAAACAAAAAACATAGACAAAAGCTTCTGATGTACAAATTCGTCCACAGGACTGGCGTTTTTAAATTTTTCATTTAGCATATCTAATGTAGTTACTGAGACATTATTCGCCATCATAAATTCTTCGAAATCCATAGGGTACATCTTTAAAACAGTCAGGTATCCAACCGGAGCCGAAGCGATACCTTTCAGTTCTACCCCTAATAAGGATCCGCTCATTACATACTTAAAACTTCCCTCATCTACAAGAAATTTTATTTTAGTTACTATTTCCGGGCATTTCTGAATCTCATCAAAAAAAACAACCGTTTCATGCGATTTGCAATCTTCTGGCATGATCATTTTTAATTTAATCAAAAAATCTTCCGCACTCATCTCTGCATTTAAGTAGGAAACCATATCCGGCTGATCAATAAAATTCACTTCAAACTTAGTATATCCGCTCTTTTCAATTTCATCTCTTATGAGCCATGTTTTTCCTATCTGTCTTGCTCCTGTCACTAATAATGCCTTATTTGAATTTTTAATCCATTCACCAATTGCAATTGAATCTTTTCTGTACATAAATTCATACCTCCAATTACACAATACACTATCTGCCCCGTTTTTTCAATCATTATCATTACAATTTGCCCCGTTTTTAAATTTAATATAATTATATTTTGCCCCGTTTTTAACATTGCTATTCACCAAGTCTGCCCCGTTCATCAAAAAAATCCGCAGGTGCGCTCTCACATCCTGCGGATTTTTTTCACAATGTAATTATTTTACAGTAGAAACGATCAGACTCATCTTCCCCTGCATCTCAACTTTTCCATAACCATTCGGCAGGATAAAATGATCTCCCTTCTTCACCGGGCTGCTGCCCACGATTCCATCTCCCTCTAAAACAGATACTAACAGGAACGGATACTTCTGCTCAAATTCCATCTTTCCATTTACATCTGCCTTAAAGATCGTATAATATTTGCAGGAATACAGCTCATTCAACTGATTTTCTGGCAGATTCAGTGCGGATTTTACGCTGTCATCCACAGATTTTGCTGGAACTGTGATGACATCAATACTCTTTTCCACATGAAGCTCTCTTGGCTTTCCGTTCGAGAGACGGTCATAGTCATAAACACGGTAAGTAATATCACTGTTCTGCTGTGTCTCTAAAATTAAAAGTCCACCCTTGATTGCATGAACCGTTCCCGGATCGATCTGGATAAAATCACCTTTTTTCACCGGAATCTCACGGATAAATTCTTTCCATCTTCCCTGATGGATCATATCGGAAAGTTCTTCTTTCGTCTTTGCATTATGTCCGATAACAAGTGTTGCTCCCTCCGGTGCATCCATGATATACCAGCACTCCGTCTTTCCAAAAGAACCATTTTCATGCACTTTTGCATAATCATCATTTGGATGTACCTGGATACTTAAATCGTCTCTTGCATCAATGATCTTCGTGAGAAGCGGGAAACGGTCACAGTCGTAATTGCCGAACACTTCCGGATGTTCTTTCCATACAGCAGATAACTTCATGCCGGAAAATGCGCCGCTTCGAACGGTTCCGTCTCCGTTTGGATGTGCGGAGATGCCCCAGCACTCGCCGATGTCATCACCCTCTACCGGATAGCCGAACTCCTCTCTTAACTTTGTACCGCCCCAGATATTGTGCGTACATACCGGGTCTAAAAATAAAATATCTTTATTTGCCTGATTCATACTAAGTATTCCTCCATTCGTTTCTATTACTTTCTGATACCAGAATGCCGAATCCTTTACAATGCGCTGCTGCGTTGTAAAGTCTACATAAATGACACCAAAACGCTGTTTGTATCCATCGGACCACTCAAAATTATCAAGAAATGTCCACAGGAAATATCCCCTTACATCTGCACCTTCATCGCTTGCACGCTGCATGGCTCCGATATAGGAATCCAGAAACGTGATACGGTTTGGATCATGCACCCTGCCATCTGCGCTGATATTATCATGACAGGACATGCCGTTTTCCGTGATGTAAAGCGGCAATGGATAACGCTCTGTCAGAAATTTTATACCATAATAAAAAGCTTCCGGCGTTACCGGCCAGTCTGCTCCTGTCTTAGGAAATCCCGGTTCACGGTCCACAAATTCCGGTTCACCGTTCTCTCCTGCACGGACATAGTAACCATTGTATATATTCTGTCCCATAAAATCAAGTGGCTGATGGATCAGCTTCATATCTTCTTCCGTGATCTCTGGCAGATACTGCGCAAATTTCTCCAATCCTTCTTTCGGATAATGCCCTAAAAATACAGGATCCGAAAACCATGCTACATTCCAGGTCCAGTTATCCATCGGATTATAGAAACCAAAATATACTTTTTTCGCAGCTTCAATGTCCTCCGGTTTATCCGTATAAGGATAAGCGACACCTCCGGTCGGTGCGTATCCGACTTTGATATCCCGGACTGCATATTTACGCAGATTGATAACAGCCTGGCCATGTGCCTTCATCAGATTGTGTGCGATCTGGAAAGTATCTTTGATTGACATTTTTACTCCCGGTGCATGTACACCGCTTAAATGTCCAAGTCCAACCACACACTGCGGTTCATTGATCGTGATAAAGTATTCACAAATATCGGAAAAACGCTCTGCAACTACCTTCGCATACTCACCAAACCAGTCTGCCACTTCCGGGTTCAGCCAGCCACCCTTTTCATAAAGAGCCTGCGGAAACTCCCAGTGAAACATGGTAATATATGGCGTAATCCCATTTTCTTTCATACATGTGATCATATCACGGTACATCCGGATCGCTTTTTCATTGACACGACCGGTTCCTTCCGGCAGAATACGTGCCCAGTTTAATGAAAAACGATATGCCTTGATACCAAGATTTTTCATCAGCGCGTAATCTTCCTTATAATGATGCATATGATCACAGGTCGTATAAGCATTCTGATTTTCGAAAATCCTGCCTGCCTCCGTAAATGCATCCCAGACTGTTTTTCCTCTTCCATCGTTTGCATCGGTTCCCTCTACCTGATAGGAACTGCTCGCAACACCCCAAACAAAATCATCCCGAAACATTCTTCTTTTCCTTTCCCAGTGAATTATTTTTCAGAGGAACCAATGACAGACACCAGATAAAATGGCACTGCATCATTCTCGTGTGTCTCTGTCAGACGCACCTCCACTTTATGTACTTTATTTTCGCCATGTTCTAAGATGGTGTCAAGTTCTAATTTATCACCCCAGGTCTCATCAAAGTTCGCATCCAGACGGACTGCATGTTCTGCATCGCCGTCCACAATGATCTCTGCAACCGGTGCCGGAAGTTTTACGGATTTTCTGTACTGTACTGAAATATTGCAGCCCTCAACATCAAGTGTGATGGAATCACCTTTCTTTGAAGCTGTCCATCCGTGTTTGAAACAGTCGGTAATATCTCTCTGTGCGGACGTATCTGCGACAAATCCATGGCAGACTACGTTTTCGTCGCTGTTCTGATGACGGATGGATTTCTCATAAGTATTTTTTGTGAGAGGTGTCGGATAATCCGGTTCGCTCTGTTCCGTTGCATCTTCTGTTTTTACTTTATCTAAAAAGTATGTAATCACCGATGCGACAAGTGCATGTCCGGCATCATTCGGATGCAGGTCATCCGGTGTGATCTCACGGTTTTCGATGCGCCCGGCGACAACTTCCGGGTAGATCGTACTCTGCATGCTGACAGCCGGAAGATTATAATGTCTTGCAATGCGTCCGTGCATCAGCTGCGCATTGGCACCGTTATTGTAAAATACGTTGTGCACTAAAAGAACTGCCGGTTTTGTCTTACTGGTATATACTTTTCGCACCAGTCCCTCATAGGTCTCCATAAAGTGCTCCGTGCTGTCATCGTTGACGGAAAACTCGATGATGACAAAATCCGGCTCTTTGGAAAGCAGATCAGCTTCTGCGCGCGCCACACCAAACTGTGAGGTTGTTCCGCCGATTCCTGCATTGATGTAAGTAAAATCAGCCTGTGGAAATGTCTTTTTCCACCACTCATAGACATGGTATGCGTAACAGAGTTCCGGTTTGGAAGAAAGGCTTCCCTGTGTGATCGAGCCGCCTAAAAATGCGATGTTTAAAGCTTCGCCGGCTTTGGCGCGATCCATGACTTTTTTCAGGCGGTATAAGCAGCCGCGGTTGGCAATGCCGTTTTCGTATTTAATTTGATATTCCATTTGATGTTCTCTCCTTTTTTGCTGTTTCCGGGGCGAAACTAAGATTCCCAGACTGCATCCCCTAATGAGTTGATATACGCCGCAAGCTCATCCGACATCTGCTCTGCTTCCGGGATACGGATGTGTCCCGGCGTGCCGGAGCCATTTTTTGTGTAGAGAAAATGATGGACTCTCTCACTGCCGATGCGGGTGCAGACTTCGTCGATGGAACGGTCCCAGCTTTTATCATGACAAAGAATGGTTGTAGCTAAAATGATCTGCGCCTTCGGATAAAGCTGCATCAGTTTTTCGATGAATGCCTGATAATGTTTTCTCCAGTTTTTGGATTTTTCACTGTCATAATCTTCTGCCATATAGTCTACCGGGTGATTGTCGTTTTGTCCGATTGCAACAACGACTACATGTGGTATATATCGTGAAAAATCCCATGGTTTGGTCGGTCCAAGATCCGGGTGGTACTCGATCTTGTCATAGCAGGACTCGACACCTTTATAGTGCGGTGCTGCAAACCAGCCGGTATCATCTAAAAGTGAGATTCCACCCTGTGAAGTGTCGTGGATCTGCGCATTTAATTTCCGCGCCGTCATCCACGCATACGAATACCAGCTGTTCGAATATTCCCCATCATGCTCCGGATCCGGCTTTCCAACATATGCCACAGCCTCCGAAACTTCTCCACAGGAAACACTGTCACCAAAAAATTCCATTTTCCGTTTTGGTTTTTCCGGCAGTGGCAGAACTTCCGCTCCATCATCAATCTCAAATCCATAGAACGTAAAAGTATGACAGGAATCCATACGCTTAAATAACAGCAGTTCATGTGTTCCCTCTGAAAGTCCCTCCGCCAAAGTATAAGTCTTTTTCTCTTCATCAGACGACAAGGTAAAACGCTTCTGTTCCCCGTCTATAAAATATCCAGTTCATTCGTCCAGCAGGAACGATGGTTTGCGATCACTGCCTTTAAGGATGTTCCGGTAAATTTCATTCCAATTGAGCTGCACGCATAGACAAGAACCGGTGCAAGCCTGTCATCAAAATCAATTCTTCCGCTGTAAGATAACATCTCATTATCTGGTTTAATTATCATGTTCTGAGTTCCCCTCCAAAAATCAAATATGTAAGCAGACTGCCCGCTCCGCGGACATTCCATTATGATAAAATGCACGTTCTGCGGACACTCCATCACACGTTTCATGAATTACGCAACAAGGCTGCCGCAATTTTCATTGCATCTGGCAGCCTGTGTTACGAATCAATTTTATGCTATTAAGGATGAATAGCAGCAATTTTAGCGTCTTCCGATCTCGGTATCTTCCGGTGTTACGACACTGTTTTCTTTGATGTAATCAATGATATCATCAAGTTCTGTAAATGCAAGACCAACATAGCTGTCTGCAGCACCGTAGTAAATTGCAATTTTTCCGGATTCGGAATCATGGATTGTTGCACATGGGAAGCATACGTTCGGAACAAATCCGCGCTCCTCATACCATTCTTCCGGTGTGAGTAAGAATGTCTCACAACGATATTTTACGATAGATGGATTGTCAATGTCTAAGATTGCTCCACCGATGGAATAGACATAACCGTTACAGGTTCCGCTTACTCCGTGGTAGAATAACAGCCATCCTTCGGATGTTTCGATCGGGGCAGCACCTCCACCGATCTTTAAGGATTCCCACCACTCAGAGCCTTTGCCCATCACATGTCTGTGTTTTCCCCAGTAAGTAAGATCCGGGCTCTCGCTCACGAAAATATCACCGAACGGTGTATGTCCATTATCACTCGGACGACTCAGCATCGCGTATTTACCATTTATTTTCTGTGGGAAAAGCACACCGTTACGGTTGAACGGTAAAAAGGCATTCTCACACTGGAAGAACTCTTTAAAATCAAACGTATAGGCAATACCGATTGTCGGTCCATGATAACCGTTACACCAAGTAATCCAGTAACGGTCTTCAATCCATGTGACACGCGGATCGTATTTATATTCCGACTCGATCATCTCTGTATTGCCTGCCTTGAACCGGATAGGTTCGTGATTGATATCCCAATGGATACCGTCCTTGCTGAAACCGGCAAAAATATTCATCTGTACCGCTTTGTTATCGCAACGAAATACTCCGGCAAAACCATCTCCAAACGGTACAACTGCACTATTAAAAATACTATTTGATGAAGGAATATGATAACGTCCGATAACGGGGTTCTTTGAATAACGCCACATCACATCCGTACAACCGGCAGGGCGTTCTTCCCATGGCATATTAAATCTCTCGTTCATAATCTTTTTATATTAATATATTAATGTTTATTTTTTAGTATCCGGATAAGTAAACGGCACAAAATAAGTAATCAGGAAAGCCGGAATAGTGGCAAACAAAATAAAGATGAAGAAGTCGCGATATCCCAGCCAATCGCTGACAAATCCACTGACCATTCCCGGAAGCATTACTCCCAAATTCATGATGCCGGAAGCAAAGGCATAATGCGCCATTTGATGTTTTCCGGGAGCCACCTGCTGCATCATAAACAGCGTAAGTCCTACAAAACCGAATCCATATCCGAAATATTCGAGGACAATGGCACCGCCTATCAACATACCGCTTGTAGGTTGGTAAATAGCCAATAATGTATAAGCAATAAAAGGTAGATTGAAAGTACAGCAAAGAGAAAACAACGTTTTTTTCAATCCCCGATGCGAAATATAATAACCGGCCAATAAAGAACCCAACACAAAAGCTGCTGCGCCATAAGTGCCATAATAGATACCGATCTCCTGTTCACTCAATCCTAATCCGCCAATCTCTCTACCCGCTTTCAGAAACAACGGCACGATCTTCATCACAAAGCCTTCGGCAAAACGATAAAGAATAATAAAGGCGATATAATACCAAATATGTTTTTTCTTGAAGAAATCAAGAATGACTTCCACCAGTTTGTCGAATGTTTCCTTAAACGAAGTAGCCTCGGAAGTTGCAGCACCGCCGGAAGGGAGCATTCGTGTGTGATAAAGCCCCAATGATATCATTACGATCGCCATCACAAACATTACGATCATCCAGGCATGAACATTCGCTTCATACACCACTTCACCGGAAGCTCCTTCAACTCCTCCAAACCGTTTAACCAGCCATCCTGCCAGATATACCAATCCACCGGAAGCCACAATCTTGGCTATATTGTAAAAAGCACCTTGCCAACCGATGTACTTAGCCTGATCGGACTTACTCAGTTCTGTCATATAAACCCCATCCGTTGCAATGTCATGAGTAGCTCCGCTAAAAGCGATCACCGCCAATAACGCAATGGAGCAGGCAAAGAAATGAGGAAGCTGTAATGACAAAGCAACAAGCCCGAAACCGACTCCTGAAGCAATCTGCGTGAAGACAACGAAGAACTTTTTAGTTTTAAACATTTCCAAAAACGGACTCCAAAGAAATTTCAGGGTCCAAGGCAACATAATCAACGAAGTCCAAAGAGCAATTTGTGCATCGGAAATATCAAGTCCTTTAAACATCAGGACGGAAACCATATTCAATACAACAAAAGGCAGCCCCATCGCAAAATAAACAGTAGGAACCCATGAAACAGGGTAAAAGGCTTTTCTATTCATTAATAAGTGTTTTATCGGTTAACGATTTTAATACATTTATATATAATACAACCGAAGCCGATAAAATACTAACCGGCACACGTCACTTTTTTATTAAAAAGTATTTCATTTGCTTTTCATCTCTAAAATCACTCTCAAAATTCCGTTCGGATAAAACCGTCAATATAGAAAAAAGACTATCAAAAAGCAAATAACATCAGTCATAAAAAACATCCTTGACTATCTTATGAACAATACTGCATTTCCCTCCCCAGTTCCACCACTATATTTGCACCGGCAAAACCAGAATAAGAACAAAATTCGTACAGTAAAACCATGAAAACAAGAAAACAAGTAAAAGTGCTATTAATCGTACTTATAGGAATATTTATTCCCTACCCACAAAAGGCACACTCCCAAAATTACGTCCCTATGAAAGACGATACCAAAATGGCGGTCAAACCGAAGATAGAAATCAAAGCCTATTCTTTCCACCTAAAACAAATCCGTTTGTTAGACAGTCCGTTTAAAACAGCAATGAACGCTGACAGAAAATGGTTGATGGAAACCCTTAAACCCGATCGTTTCTTACATCGTTTCCATGCAAACGCCGGACTACCCACTAAGGGAACCATTTATGGCGGTTGGGAAAATACCGATCAAAGCGGTTTTTCATTCGGACATTATATATCTGCCCTGTCCATGTTATATGCAACCACAGGAGAAGAAGACATTAAAATACGTCTTGATTATTGCATTTCCGAACTGAAAAGATGCCAAGACAAGCGTGGGACCGGTTATGTGGGTGCCATCCCCAACGAAGACAAACTGTGGGATGACGTATCCAAAGGAATTATTGATGGACGCAATTTTAATCTGAATAACGTATGGGTACCATGGTATAATCTTCATAAACTATGGTCAGGATTAATAGATGCCTACATTTTTGGTGAAAATGAAACAGCCAAAACCATTGTTATTGCACTTACCGACTGGGCATGCGACAAATTCAAAGATCTGACTGAAGAGCAGTGGCAAAATATCCTTACTTGTGAACACGGTGGTATGAACGATGCCTTATATAATGTATATGCCATTACAGGAGATACCAGACATTTGGAAATAGCCAATAAATTTTATCACAAAAAAGTATTAGATCCACTATCGAAAAGAAAAAATGAATTAGCCGGACTGCATGCCAATACGCAAATCCCCAAAGTAATCGGCACTTCACGTTCTTATGAACTTACCGGCAACCAAGACCATCATACCATATCCAGTTACTTTTGGCACACGGTTACCCACGAGCATTCCTATTGTATTGGAGGTAATAGTAATTACGAACATTTTGTAGAACCGGGGAAATTATCGGGAGAATTATCGAATAAGACAACCGAAACCTGCAATACCTACAACATGCTCAAGCTCACACGCCATCTTTTTGCATGGAACCCTTCCGCAGAACTGATGGATTTCTACGAACGTGCATTATATAATCATATTCTTGCTTCACAAAATCCCGAAACAGGAATGGTTTGCTATTGTGTTCCGTTGGCAGCCAATTCACAAAAGAACTACTGTAACGCTGAAAACAACTTTTGGTGCTGTGTAGGTACAGGATTTGAAAATCACGTAAAATACGCTGAACAGATATACTCACACAATGAAAATGAGCTGTATATCAACCTATACATTCCTTCCGAATTGGACTGGAGTGAGAAAAACATGAAACTGAAACAAACAAACAATTTTCCGGATACTGACAACACAACCATTACCATTACAGAAACAGTACCCCAGACACTGACTTTTCATGTACGCTTTCCCAACTGGGTGCAATCCGGATATAGCATAAAAATAAACGGAACAGAACAAGTATTCAACAGTACCCCCGGTTCATATGTGTCTATCACCCGAGAATGGAAAACAAATGATAAAATAGAAATTAATCTTCCCAAGACCCTCACTAAAGAACAGCTATTAGGAGACAAATATAAAACCGCATTTCTCAATGGTCCTATTGTATTGGCAGGCAAAACAGATATTACCCAAACTCCCCCCGTCTTTATTCGCCATGAGAATAAAAACATTTCTGACTGGATGACTCCAGGTACCACCCCCGGTAATTTCTGGGGCAAAGATGAATCAAATAAAGAGGTTAATTTCCTACCTTTCTATAAAATGCATAATACTCGTTATACAGTGTATTTCGACTATTTCACTCCTGAAGAATGGGAAAAAAAACGTGAGGAATACAAAAAACAACAGGAAGAAGAAATGGAATTGGAGCGTTTGATGGTGGATTATTTCCGAGCCAATGAACAACAACCGGAAATAGATCACAATTTTAAAGGAGAAAATGTGAACAAAGGAACAGGCATTTCCGGTGGAAAATGGTGTTCAAGTAAAGGAGGTTATTTTTCTTTTGAGATGACAGTAGACCCTGATATCCCCGTCGATCTGTCGCTTATGTATTGGGGAAATGATGGCGGTAAAACCAATCAATTTGACATTTTAATAGACGGTGAAATAATTGCATCTGAAAGTTTAACAGCCAGAATCAAACCTAATGAGTTCTTCCGTATTGCTTATCCTGTACCATTTCACTTGACAAAAGGAAAAAACAAAGTGGTTGTAAAATTACGAGCTATCAATTCCAATAACACAGCAGGTCCTATTTATCACGCCAAAATATTTAAAAAGAAATACATGGCTGAAAAGACAGTAATCATACATGATTATTTGTTACCTAAAGAACCCTACCTGATTGAACACAACTTTAGTTTCACCGGTAATAAAAGAACTGGTATTAACATGGGACACCCTTGGGTGGATGCCAACCAAACAAATGCAAGCATATCATTCGATATGAAATGCTCGGCAGATAAAGCCAATATTTTACAACTAACCTATTGGGGTGGAGAAGCTAACGAAAGAAAATTCACTATCCTCATAGATAACCAAGAAATAGGCAAGCAAGAATTATTGCAAAATAAGCCCAATGAAATATTTGAAGTTCTCTATCCAATAGCAAAAGAACTGACAATAGGAAAAAGCCAAATAACAGTCACCCTAAAAATGACACAACGAGCTGCTGGAGGATTATACTATGCATATACATTTTCGGGAGGATCAATAACTGATATACATACAATAGAAAAGGAACGTCAAGTTCCTTTCTCTGTTAGTAACAATAACTCGTATATCACTATCACCAATCATTCCGGACAGGATTTTACAGGAACAGTCACACTGATCAACACAACAGGTGTTATTTTTTATAAAGAAA
>OHSF01001123.1_pt1 | contig 12493 bp, 10 predicted proteins | sample 1578551 | NCBI WGS metagenome assembly OHSF01 (sample SAMEA3879601, study PRJEB24766) | human gut metagenome | biome: human-associated habitat; feature: feces | place: USA | collected 1985/1987
AAAAGGACAGACAGGTTCAGGATATGATTACAGTTGGATACGCTGCTACAAGAGCTGAAGGCTTACAGATGCTTGCAGAGTACAACAATAATCCATTCGATACCAAAGCTGCCAAGATGACCTTCTCTGATGTATATGAAGAATGGTCCAAGCGTAAGTATCCTACTGTATCCGAATCCAATGTCAAAGGATATACCGCATCCTATAAAGCCTGCGGTACCCTCTACAACAAAGTTTTTAAGGATATTCGATTAGTGGATTTACAAAATGTCATTGATACTTGTGGTAAGAATTATCCTACTCTCAGGAAAATCAAAGTGCTTTTCAATCAACTTTATGATTACGCCTTGAAAAACGATATTTGCAACAAAGATTATTCAAGTTTTGTGGATGTGGCACAGTACAAAGACCGCAATCCGAATAAGTATGACAGAAACAAATTTGAAAAGGATGAAATTGAGAGAATCTGGGAACAGAAAGATGATAAGTATTATCAGATTGTTCTGATGCTTCTCTACAACGGAGTCAGAATTTCCGAATTGCTTGATTTGAAAAAGGAACATGTTCATTTAGGTGAACAGTACTTTGATGTAATCAGCAGTAAAACAGAAAACGGCATCCGAAAAGTACCCATTGCAGATAAAGTTCTTCCCTTCTACAAGAGTTGGTATGAATCATGCCCTGACTGTGAATATCTGCTTCATACGGAAGACGGAAAGCATTTCACCTACAGAAACTATTATGACAGCTACTTCCAGCCATTAATGGAACAGTTAAAGATTAATCGCACACCGCACTGTTGCAGACACACATGCGTGTCCATGTTGGCAGAAGCTGGCGTAGATCAGACGATTATTAAGAAGATTGTGGGACACTCCGGAGCTATGACACTTACAGAGAAGGTATATACCCACTTTGATATTAAGGAGTTAGTAGATGCGATTAATAAGATTTAACAGAAAAGGACATTCCCAGATTGCTCTGAAAATGTCCTATACATATCATTGATATATTTGTTGCATACTTGTTGCATATGTGTTGCATTCCATTGAAATTCCAGCACATCTGACAACTTTCCACAACCTCTGTAACCCTTGTAAAATGGGCTTTTCTTGATTTCTCTGTATGAGAAAAATTATCTCTTTGAGAACTGTGGAGCACGACGAGCTGCTTTGAGACCGTACTTCTTTCTTTCCTTCATTCTTGGGTCACGAGTGAGGAAGCCTTCCTTCTTGAGGAGAGGTCTGAACTCATCGCTAGCCTGAAGAAGAGCTCTTGAAAGACCGTGTCTAATTGCACCAGCCTGACCTGTTACTCCACCGCCTGTTACTGTGCAAACGATATCGTACTTATCCATTGTATCTGTTACAGCAAATGGCTGACGAACGATGAGCTTGAGTGTCTCAAGACCGAAGTAATCGTCAATGTCTCTGCCGTTGATTGTGATCTTACCTGTACCCTCGTAAACACGAACACGGGCAACAGAATGTTTTCTTCTACCTGTGCCATAGAAATATGGCTGCTTTGATTCGTACATCTAAATTGCTCCTTCCTTACAGTTCGTATTTAACAGGCTTCTGAGCAGCATTATTATGCTCAGCACCCTTGTATACTCTGAGTCTCTTTGCAGCAGCTCTGCCAAGTGTGTTGTTAGGGAGCATACCCTCAACAGCAATTGTCATAGCTCTGTCTGACTGATTAGCCATCATATCTGAATACTTGATCTCCTTAAGACCGCCGATCCAGCCTGTGTGCCACTTGTAAGACTTCTGATCAAGCTTCTTGCCTGTGAGAACAGCCTTATCTGTGTTGATGATGATTACATGGTCGCCGCAGTCAGCGTGTGGTGCGTAAGTTGGCTTGTGCTTGCCACGAAGAATGTGAGCAGCCTTAGCAGCAACTCTACCGAGTGACTGACCTTCAGCGTCGAGAATATACCATGTGCGAGTAATGTCGCCTGCTTTTGGCATATAAGTTGACATATTATTTCCTCCATTCAGAATTATAAAAAGTCTGTTCACAGCCGCATTTTCGCCCTGTGAACTCACAACGTTGTCTATTATACAACAGCTTTTCACGATTGTCAATAGTCAAAACGTCGAATTTTTAATTTATATCCCTCATTCTCTTTAAATCTCTTCGTTTTGCTCCGTTTCTCTCGATTTCTCACAATTCATTTCACTTTTGCATTTTACACTAATATACACAGTAATATGGCGTAAACTAAAGATAATCATAGCATAAGCAACGTATATTCAATATTTATCTATATACGTTAGAATATGTGCTTATATGTCTGTATTTGCATTTTCAGCATATGCTTTTCTTCTGCACCAAAATCCTGCAAACCGTCTGCTTTACTGTATTTTCAGCTTTATTCATCTTCGAATGAAAAAATATCCTCTACAGATACACCAAATACCTTTGCAATATCCATTGCAAGCTTTAATGACGGATTGTATTGTCCTTTTTCAAGACGTATGATGGTTTCACGCCTGACGCCCACTTTTTCGGCAAGGTCACCCTGCTTCATGTCAAGCTTGGCACGATATTCCTTGAGTTTTGTTTTTAGCTCCTGCATTACTCGTCCTCCTCATCGGTGCTGAGCTTGCCCTCATGGTGGAGGAAAAATCCGCTTTCAAGGGTCATATAACTGAACCAGAATATAAACCATACTTGATATAGTCTGTCGCTGTTTATCTTTATGGTTATACTTCCTTCCCAGAACATTGATATAAAGATCGCCACTGCTAATATTATCAAAAACATTTTTGTGATACTTTGATGTGCCTTGAGCATATTTTCTTTTGCCATTTCATCCTCTTTGTCAACTTTCTGACAGCTTGCATACAGCCATATTACTGCAAATAATGCCGTCATAGCAGCCAACACAACGAATATCACTGTCGCCCATGTTGTATTATCAAGCTTGTAATGCTCCGCAGTGTTTTCAAATATCTCTGTGACAAGTATTGCAATTCCTGTTACCATACGCTTTTTGTGATATTCTCTCAGAGTTATCTTTTTATTTTCTTTTTTCGCTTTCATTTTTATCCCTCTAGTTCTCATCATCATCGAACTTACTTTCAAAATACAGCCCTATAAAATTGTACACCGCATAGCAAAACCATATCAAGCCCGTTATAACATATTCGTTTAGTGTGACCTTAAATCTTCCTAAAATATCGGAAAACAAAGTCATAACTGAAATAAACAGGCAGGCAATCGTGAACAGGAACGTTATAAAAGTCTGATTGACCTTTGCTGTTGTCTGCTGAGTAAGCTCGTCATTTGTATCTCTTTTGCCGACCGTGGATATCATCTTTGTTATGCATATGGCGATTAGCGCAAGCGTTCCCAAAGATACGATAAGGTTTATCACATTGGTAAGTGTGTGCCCTTTCTTTATCGCAGGCAGCACCTTTTCCATAACCCAATAGAATATCCACATCGCTCCACCCAGCGTGCCCAAAATACCCATCTGTCTGTAATACTTTCTGTATGATATTTTGTCTGTTTTTATCTCCGTTTTGTCATTCATTTCTACATCTTCTTTCATTTGTGATTTAAACATATACAAGGTGATTTATTTATCACCTTATGTGACAATAATATCACTTTTACTTTGCAAAGTAAAAGTGACAAATTTATCACCTTTGTGCATATACACTAATCGTGCGGGATCAGTTTGTACACATTTATGTACACTGACAACAAAAAGAGCGGAACAAAGTCCGCTCATGAAATTATTCTGTTTGTGAATTTGAACTTTCTTCGTTGCTACTGTCGGTGTCGCTTTTATCTTCTGTGAATATTTCTTTGCATACAGCACTAAATTCATCGTCACGTAGTGAAACTTTATTTTTTATCACGTCTGTAATGGTGAATTTTCTGTAGGTGAAGCCGTCATATACTATTAAAAAGGAAATAGTGTAGTTATCAGAGCCATGTTTGCCTTTTACTGTTACTGTGTAGTTGTGACCGTTCTTTGTGCAATCCCACTTTGCGTCCTCGCCTAGATAAGAAGCTATGCACTCACCGATTACCTTTGATGAATTTCCCGAAAAGTTGTCAAGGCTTTGCACATAACTGTTCTGTGCGGATACGAGCATATAGTTGTTGTCTATTTTTATGCTCTGCGTAAAACCATTCATGAACAGTGCAGCGATAATGAAAAATCCACACATTATTGCTTTATAACGCTCTCTGCCGCAAAGCTTTTCACGCTTATAAACATAAAAAGGCGTTAGCCATACCCATTTGAAAAGGTGTGCCGCATCAATGCCATGCTTTATAAGCTGTTTGCAATCTGCAATGGAACAGCCTATCATGAACAGCGGAACAAGTATCCACAGGAACGCTCCTGCGGTGGCAGAGTTTGCATAGTTTTCAAGAAACAAGCCGATAAGCGGAACAAAGCATATGAACCATATCAGCCCATTGTTAAGGGACATTGCTTTGGCAGAGTTTGAGTTGCTTTCGGTCTGCGGTGCATTTATTGTAATATCCATTTTGTCCTCCGATTTTTTAAGCTACTTATATTATATAATATTTTTTTCAAATAATCAATAGCTTATGTTTTTGTTTATTAGTAACAAAACAAACGTTCGGCATTGTTCTGAAAAATGTTTAATTAATGTATTTACAAAATCGTTGACTTTGTGTTATAATATAATTTGTATGTAAAAAATTCTTCAGATCCGTAAGAAAGGAAATGAGAAATGGCAAATAAAAAGGAATATACAAATGAAGATATAGTATCCCTTAAGGGGGAGGACAGAGTAAGAAAGCGTCCTGCGGTAATATTCGGCTCTGACGGACTTGAGGGCTGTAAACATTCTGTTTTTGAAATTCTTTCAAACTCTATAGACGAAGCTCGTGACGGTCATGGCGATAAGATAATCGTTACAAAGTACAATGACGATTCTATCGAGGTGGAAGACTTCGGACGTGGTTGTCCTGTTGACTATAACCAGCGTGAGAAAAAATATAACTGGGAGCTTGTTTACTGCGAGCTTTATGCAGGTGGCAAGTATAATAATAACGGTGGAGATAACTATGAATATTCGTTGGGTCTTAACGGACTAGGTGCTTGTGCGACGCAGTATTCATCTGAGTTTATGGATGTCGAGGTTTTCCGTGACGGATATAAATATGACCTGCACTTTGAAAATGGAAGAAACGTTGGCGGTCTTAAAAAGGAAGAAACAAAGCAAAAAAAGACAGGTACAAAGACACATTGGCGACCTGACCTTGAAGTTTTCACTGATATAAAAATTGAGAACGAATACTTTGAGGACGTTCTGAAAAAGCAGGCTGTAGTAAACCCTAATATCACATTTATCCTACGTATACAACGTGAGAACAATTCTTTTGAAGAAAAGACGTTCTATTATGAGAATGGTATCGCCGATTATGTTGCAGAGATAGCAGGTGAAAAGCCTCTGACCTCGGTGCAGTTTTTCACAGGCGACCGCAAGGGTCGTGACCGTGAGGACAAGGACGATTACAAGGTAAAGCTTTCTGTAGCGTTCACTTTTTCAAATCAGATAAAACTTCTTGAATATTATCACAATTCAAGCTATCTTGAGCATGGCGGTTCGCCGGAGGACGCTGTAAAGAGTGCTTTTACATCTCAGATAAATGCTTATCTCAAAAGCAACAATAAGTATCTGAAAAACGAGAAGCCTATTACTTTTCAGGATATCGAGGATTGCTTGGTGCTTGTTTCAAGTTCGTTTTCTACACAGACTTCATATGCCAATCAGACAAAGAAAGCTATTACAAACAAGTTTATCAAGGAGTGCATGACAGAGTTCTTGAAGCACAATCTTGAGATATACTTTATTGAAAATCCTGACGAAGCGGTGAAGATAGCAGAGCAGGTTCTTGTAAACAAGAGAAGCCGTGAAAAGGCTGAGAAGTCAAGAATAGACCTGAAGAAAAAGCTTGCAGGATCTATCGACCTTTCAAATCAGGTGCAGAAATTCGTTGACTGCCGTTCAAAAGACCTTTCTCAGCGTGAGCTGTATATAGTGGAGGGCGACTCGGCTCTTGGTTCTGTTAAAATGGCAAGAAACGCTGAGTTTCAGGCTGTTATCCCTGTAAGAGGAAAGATACTCAACTGTTTGAAAGCTGACTATGATAAGATTTTCAAGAACGAGATAATCACAGATCTTATAAAAGTCATAGGCTGCGGAGTTGAGGTCAAGACGGGCAAGAACAAGGAGATATCTATGTTCAATCTTGACAACCTACGCTGGAACAAGATAGTTATCTGTACTGATGCCGATGTTGACGGCTTCCATATCAGAACGCTTATACTCACAATGCTTTACAGACTTGTGCCGACCCTTATTGAAAAAGGATATGTTTATATTGCGGAGTCACCGCTCTTTGAGATAACAACTTCTGACAAGACCTATTTTGCATATGACGAAAATGAAAAGACAAAGATACTCAAAATGATAGGCAATAAAAAGTTTGATATCCAGCGTTCAAAAGGTCTTGGAGAGAACGAGGCGGAGATGATGAGCCTTACGACAATGGACCCTGCCACAAGACGTCTTATAAAGATAGAGCCTGACGATATCGAGCAGACACAGTGGATGTTCGATATGCTCTTGGGTGACGATCTGCAGGGAAGAAAAGATTTCATCACCAATAATGGTGTTGATTATCTGGATATGGCAGATATTTCATAATTTGCATCTGAAAATATATTCGGCGCAGAAAGGATAGATTTTATGGCAAGAAAAAAGGCAGAGCCTAAAAAGACTGCTAAACCAAATAACAACGCATATATCGAGGGTGCAGGACTTGTTGCAGATGAAAAGATAACAATGTCCCTTGAAAAGAACTATATGCCATATGCCATGAGCGTTTTGGTATCAAGAGCGTTCCCTGAGATAGACGGCTTTAAGCCCTCACACAGAAAACTGCTTTATACCATGTATAAAATGGGACTTTTAAACGGAAAGCTCACAAAGTCTGCCAATATCGTTGGTGCGACCATGAGGCTCAATCCTCACGGCGACGGTGCTATATATGAAACCATGGTAAGACTTTCACAGGGCAATGAAGCGCTTTTGCACCCATATGTAATGAGTAAGGGTAACTTCGGTAAGGCATATTCAAGAGATATGGCGTATGCTGCCTCTCGATACACTGAGGCAAAGCTCATGCCTATCTGTCAGGAGCTTTTCGGAGATATAGACAAGGACACTGTTGATTTTGTTCCTAACTACGATAACACCACCACAGAGCCGACCTTGCTTCCTGCTACTTACCCGTCAATACTTGTTAATGCAAACGTTGGTATAGGTGTTTCTATGGCTTCATCAGTTTGTCCGTTCAATCTCAGCGAGGTTTGCGAGACAACTATCGGACTTATGAAAAATCCTGATTTTAACGCTCTTGAAACGCTGAAGGGACCTGACTTTCCGGGCGGTGCTTCACTTCTATATGATGAGGAGGAGCTTGATAAGATATACCGCACAGGAAAAGGCTCTGTTAAGCTGAGAGCAAAATATCAGTATGACAAGGAGTCAAGGTGTCTTGAGATCGTTGAGATACCTGCCACTACCACAGTTGAAGCAATAATCGAGAAGATAATCGCCCTAGTTAAGGCAGGCAAGATAAGAGAGGTATCATATATCCGTGATGAAACGGACATTAACGGTCTGAAAATAGGTATAGATATCAAAAAGGGCGTAGACCCTGACAAGCTTATGCAAAAGCTTTATAAGCTGACGCCGCTTCAGGACTCGTATTCATGCAATTTCTATATACTTGTTCACGGCTATCCAAGAATAATGGGCGTTTATGATATAATTAAAGAATGGGTAGCGTTCAGAATGGATTGCGTTCGACGCAGAACAAGCTTTGACCTTGCAAAGAAGAAAGACAAGCTCCACCTCCTGAAAGGTCTTGGAAAGATACTCCTTGATATAGACAAGGCTATAAAAATAATCAGAGAAACGGAAGAAGAAACAGAGGTCGTTCCTAACCTTATGGTTGGATTCGGCATTGACGAGATACAGGCAGATTATGTGGCTGAAATAAAGCTCAGACACCTTAACCGTGAGTATATCCTCAAAAGAACTGCCGAGACTGAGGATCTTGAAAAAGCTATTGCAGAGCTTGAAGATATTCTTGGAAGCGACAGAAAAATAAAGAATATCATCATTTCCGAATTAAAGGAAGTTTCAAAGAAGTATGGTCAGCCAAGAAAAACTCAGTTCTATTATAAGACTGATATCGAGGAGATAGACATAGAGGACGATATCCCTGACTACGCCTGCAAGCTTTTCCTATCTCAAAGCGGTTATTTCAAGAAATGTACTCCGCAATCACTGAGAATGGCAAGCGAGCAGAAGTATAAAGAGGGCGACGGCCCGCTTCAGGAAATGGAAAGCACCAACAAAACGGAGCTTCTGTTCTTCTCGGACAAGGCGGCTGTGTATAAGACCAAGGTATCGCAGTTTGCCGACACAAAGGCAAGCTCTCTTGGCGACTATATTCCTGCAAAGCTTGGTTTTGATGACGGTGAGGGCGTTGTGTCCATGGTGAATACTGTAGATTATTCGGGCTATATGATATTCTGTTTTGAAAACGGAAAGGTGGCAAAAGTGCCGCTCAATGCCTATGAAACAAAAACCAACAGAAAGAAGCTTGCCAACGCTTATTCTGCAAAGGCTAAGCTTGTGGGAATGTTCTTTGTGCAGGACAACGCTGAGATAATGCTTCGCACAACTAACGGAAGAGCAATGATATTTGATACTGCGCTTCTTATGCCTAAGTCAACGAGAGATACTATAGGCGTTCAGGTCATGACACTTAAAGCGAAGAATGCAGTTGTTGATAAGGCATTTATCGTTGACGATGAGACAGCAGCAGGCCTTTCAAAATATCGCAGCAAAACGATACCTGTTGCAGGCTGTTTTGCCAAGGATATCGAAGACCCTGACCAGATGCACTTCTGATATATGTTTTTTACAGCGGATAGACTTCTGTCCGCTGTTTTTCATTTGTTGACTTTTTACAGAGATTATGGTATACTTATTTTGAAAAAGTGTGCAAATGCACGGATGTTGCAAAAGGGAGTTGTTTCTATGGAGTGTCCTAAATGCCACAAGTCAGTTGACGATGATGACATTTTCTGTCCTAACTGTGACACAAGATTAAGACCAGACAAAAATACATCTATCATGAAGCGTTTCAAAAAGCAGAATAAACCGCTAAATGTGGAAATAGTGGGCGAGAAAAAACATAAATTGTCTGAAAGCAAGCTCAAGCTTATTCTTATAACAGTGGCGGTAGTGCTCCTTGTGGTGCTTGTCGTCCTTATCGTTGTGAATATTATAAGCGGAAAGGGTGAAAACACCGCTGAGAGTATTTCTGAATATATCGGCGTAGATGTTGCAAAGGCTCAGAAAAAGCTTGATATGCACTTTAAGGACGAATCGGCTTTTCAGGGAGTGAACAATGCACTGAATTTTGATTATATCATTGAGTCTGATGACAGTGTTAATGTTGATGGCATAAATTATCCTGAATGGGCGGCACTTGTTACTGTTGATGATGAAGAACGTATACAAACTGTAAAATATTCAAATTTCAAGGTGCTTAAAAACAATGCAAACGGTGAAAAAAAGAGTAAAGCTATCAACCTTGATAAGTTTGAACAAGGAGCAAAGTGGAACAGCTTGTCAGATGCCATAGACCTTGAATATTACGGCATCGTATGGTCAAAAGACACTAAAAATTATATATACCGCTATTGGTATGAGAATGACGCAGGCGATGATCAGCCTGTGGTGCTTAATGTAACGTTCGATACGGATAATAAGTATCTGTATTATTCTTCTACGCTTATTTATCCTGAGTATCTGTAAAAGGGTCATAATGTTACAAAAGAAATACAAATTGTTGCGTAAATTCTACAATTGCACAAAAAAACTTGACTTATGCTCTGTTTGTTGCTAATATAAATTGATGAATAACGTAAAAAGGAGGTTCGGTATGGATCCTAGTACTAAATTATGTATGGGCTGTATGAACGAACTTGGTTCTGACGGTCGCTGTCATTATTGTAGCTATACCGACGATATCCCGCATTTACAGGCTTATCTTGCACCGAGAACAGTGCTTGACAACAGATATATAGTCGGAAAAATGCTTTCATATAATGGTGAGGGTGCGTCTTACATTTGCTACGATATGGTTGGCAAATGCAAGTGTGTGGCAAGAGAGTATATGCCTGACACTCTTTGCGAAAGAGATAGCGAAAGTCAGCGACTTGTGGTGAATCCAGATTGTCTGGCTAAGTATAAGACATTTATGTCTGAGTTTGCAGACGTTAACAAAGTTCTTTCACGCATGAGAAATCTTCAGCATATCGCCACGGCAAAGGATATGTTTTGCGAGAATAATACGACCTATGTCATACTCGAATATGTGGAGGGCGTGACGCTAAAGAAATTTTTACAGTCAAATACAGGCTTTCTCACATGGGAACAGGTCAAAAAGCTTTTTGTACCATTGTTTACAACATTGAGCATTATACATAATGCAGGTATTATACACAGGGGAATATCTCCTGAAAATATTATTGTTACAACTGATTGTGAGCTTAAACTTACAGGCTTTTGCATAAGTTCTATAAGAACATCTAATACGGGGCTTTCTCCTGAGTTCTATTCAGGATATACCGCCCCTGAGCAATATTCTTCGTTAGAATGGCAGGGCACATGGACTGACGTTTATGCACTTGCTGCAGTTCTTTATAGAATACTAACAGGCTGTATGCCCCTTGACGCTTATACACGTACAAAGAATGATACTATGGTCGAAGCTTGCAGAGTCAATCCGAGAATACCACAGCATATCTCACGAGTTCTTTCAAGAGCTATGAGAGTTCGTGGCGAAGAAAGAATACAGACAGTTTCAGAGCTTGTTACTGCACTTTTTGAGCAGCATACAACGCATATGGAACACCCTAAGGGTTCAACTCAGACTATTCCTATACAGCATGTTCCAAGACAAAGAACGCAGTCAAGGCAAATGCCACAGCAGACTCGTGAGGAAGAAAAGCCTAAGAATAAAACGGCTACGATAATAGGTTGGACGGTGCTTGTGATAGTGCTTTTGCTTTCAGTTTTTCTGCTATATGAGTTGTTTTCAGGTCCGTCGGACAGCAATAATGATTCGTCTGAGGATAAGGTCATTTCTTCTGATGATGCAGATGCAGTTGACAGCGAGGTGTTCGTTTACAGCACCACAGTTGCTACGCCTAAGGTGACTGATGCTGAAAGTCAGTCAGAATATGGCTATGGCGCTATAATGCCTAACGTTGTGGGTCTGGAATACAATACTGTTGTAAAACAGCTTGGTGAGGATTTTACTATCAAGGCTGAATATTATTATTCTGATGTTGACGATAAGGACGTTGTTAAAGAGCAGAGCATACCAGAGGGTACTGATTTTGATCCGTCTTTGAAAAATGAGCTTGTTCTTAAAGTATGTGCAGGCCCTGAAAATGTTCCTGTTCCTGATTTCTCTGGTCTGTCAAAGAAGGCTTACCTTGAGTTACTTGATTCTTATAATATCAAGTATAAGGTCGTTACCGATTTCTCAAGCTCTGTTTCTGCAGGATATGTTATGGCGACAAGCGTTAATGTTGGAAACACTGTGAATGTTAAAAATGGTGATGTGCTTACAGTTACAGTTTCCGCAGGTCTTGTGACTACAACAAAGGCAACAGAGCCTAAGCCTGATACGAACACAGGCAGCTCTTCTGAAACAACAGCAGCTCCGGCTGTTGTGCCTGCTGAATAACGAAAACGTTTAATAAAATGTTAAAAAATAAACAAAGCCCTTGACAATTCAGGGGCTTTGTGCTATGCTCATTATAGATTATTAGGAAAGTAACAGGATAAATTGTTTCCTGGTTTGGAGGTATTTTACATGGCTAAGAAAATTGGTGTACTTACAAGCGGAGGAGATGCTCCGGGAATGAACGCTGCTGTCAGAGCAGTATGCAGAGCTGGTCTTGCAAAGGGTATGGAAGTCGTAGGTATCCTCAGGGGATATAATGGTCTTCTTAACGGTGAAGTTATTGAGATGAATGCAAGAACTGTTTCAGGCATAATCCAGAGAGGCGGTACTTGTCTTTATACTGCAAGATGTCCTGAATTCAGAGATATCGAGGGCGTAAAGAAGGGCAGAGATAAGTGCCTTGAAATGGGTCTTGACGGTATCGTAGTTATCGGTGGTGACGGTTCATTCAGAGGTGCGGCTGACCTTTCAGCACAGGGTATCCCATGTATCGGTCTGCCTGGTACTATAGACAACGATATTTCATGCACAGAATATACTATCGGTTATGACACAGCTATGAACACAGCTATGGAAATGATCGATAAGATCAGAGATACAGCACAGTCACATGACAGATGTTCAGTAGTTGAGGTAATGGGCAGAAACGCTGGTC
>OHSF01001133.1_pt1 | contig 12382 bp, 8 predicted proteins | sample 1578551 | NCBI WGS metagenome assembly OHSF01 (sample SAMEA3879601, study PRJEB24766) | human gut metagenome | biome: human-associated habitat; feature: feces | place: USA | collected 1985/1987
GCGTTTATGCGACCAAAGCCAATATGGCGGTTCGCGTTGAATTGTTTTTTCCAATAAACGGAAATATTGTTCAGTTACCTGAAATTGGGGCAGGTTTTTCGTTGAGTCGGCTATTTTTAGAAAGCGAGCCTTGTAATATCCTCTTTGAGGACGGTATACGTCCAGATAAAAGATTACGCAATCTGCTATTCTGGAGATTCGCTCAGCACCGGTAAACACCGGTGTGTCATGATTAAGGAAATCTGTCCAATAATGGATGTTATTGTATCCGGGAACTTGGTCTGATATGTAACCTACGATACTTTTTTGCCCCTTTTTTTTCCAGCCTAAAATGGTTCGGAAAGTGTCGTCCATTTGTATGGATGTAGCTCCGAAGCGTCCGCGCATGTATAGGAAAAGCCGGTCAAAAGCCTTATTCTCCAATGGATGATAAATTTGTGCGCTAATCCCTGCATTGCCCAAATGCATAGGAAGCGAACTGATCCATTCCCAATTACAATAATGCCCTAAGTATACCGAACAAGAACGACCTGCTTGGAAAGCTTCTGTAATCTGCTCGATTCCTTCGAAATACATTCGTTTTTGCATCTGTTTTTTACTCATGGAGAATAATTTCACCGTTTCCATCAGATAATCACAGAAATAAGAATAAAATCTTTTTTCAATGCATAAAATCTCATTTAAGCTTTTCTCCGGGAATGAAGAGATTAAGTTTTGCCGAACGACTTTCCGCCGGTAACGGATGCAATAATAAAGAGGAAAATAAAGCAAATCAGAGAATATATAAAGCAATCTCAATGGCAATAAAGAGATGATATACCAAAAGGCAAAAATCAAGTAATATAGAGAAGATTTCATACAGCCGAATTGATCCATAAGATTCTATACTTCCGCTTGAATTGGTTCAACAGAACCAAACAAGTATAACCGAAATTTGAAATATCGGACAAAACTAAAGAATATTTCTTATACGGACAACCCTTTGGTGTTTTTATTTGGCTTTAATTGAATGAAAACTTAACATTGTATCTTCGATCTCATTTTTCGAAAGAAGTGTATATCTTCTGATTTTATGTTGATATAGCTCGTTTCTTACTGCCTTTTTGTAGAGAAATAAAGGTAACCCAAAAAGATCTTATGACTCTCTTTCTGGGTACGAGGTGAATTCGTTTTTTTGTCTTGCTATTTTGCAATCGGAATTACCATGTTCCATGACCGTGTTGCATTATCAAATCCTCCGGGACCATCCATTGTTGCGAAAAATATATAGGCAGGTTTGTCATTTTCAAACAAGATGAACGGGCGTTCTAATTGTCCTTGAGTTGTAACTGTGCCATCTTCCCATTCCACGGTTTTGGAGTAAGCTTGTGCATCCTTATCTACTGTCCAGCGAATAGCATCTTTGGAGTGTGCCATTGCTCCGGCTTTGGATTCAACCGTATATTTTCCTACATGGTCTTTGAAGATGATATGATATCCTTCTTTATCTTTCCAAGTGACTTTTGTCCACCCTTCTGCATAGCTCATCTGAACAGTAACAGAATCTCCTGCATAGGCAACTCCAACCTTGGATGCGGTCTCACTCATAGAGGAACGGATATTAACCGTATTGGTTAATGTAATCTTAGTGCCCGCTGCGATTCCGCTGGTGTCTGCCGCCGGCTCCTGTGCCGGTGCTTCTGTTGAAACATAGTCACTCTTTACATATGCCGGTGTACCATTGTAATCAATGCTGCTCCATCCATCTTCTGTCGTACCGGTTCTTGTCAGTGCAGTTCCCTTTTCAACTGTTCCAAGTAATGCTCCGGACTCATTCGGTTCCTGTCTGACATTTACTTTATCCAGTGTATATACCGTCTCCGTTGTCACTTCCGGCTCAGCTGGTGTCTCTGGTTCCACCGGTGCCTCTGGTTCTACCGGTGCTGGTTCCGCCGGTGTCTCCTCTGTTGCCGGTTCTTCCGTTGCCGGCTGCTGCTGTGCCTGTGCCTGTGCGATTGCTGTTGCCCATGCATTATATGCATCAGCAATTGTAACCGTTACCATATTAGAAAGATTTTCATCTGAAGCAATCGCTTTTTCATAATTTGCCTGTACTTCTGCCTGTAATGCAATGACATCTTCCTGTGTTTCAAAACTACTGATTAAGTTTTCCACATTATTATCGGTCGGCTGTTCTTTATAATGACGGTTAAAGCTGCTGTATAAGTTATCAATATAAAGTGCTCCCTGCTCATTCTTCTTTACATAGAAGAACTCCATACCAGGTGCTGTAGTATCTACTCCTGCGAATTTCAAATCCAGCGTTACACAGACAAGATAAGAATCTGCTTCTAATCCTGACTTGGTATAACATTTGATATTCTGATAACTCTCTGCATACTGTGACATCATGGTAATCAGGCTCTGTTCTTTCTCGGAAACAGGTGTTGCATAGGTCTGTAATGTTGCCAGATCACCTGCCGCATATGCATTGTAATAATTCTGCATCAGGGTATTGATTTCCGGAACGGCATCTACCTGAAAGTTCTCTGATTCGGTACTCTGTTCCGTAGAAAGTCCATTATCTTTATCTTTATTTCCACTGCTGAATTTTATCATTACTACTGCCAATACAACAAATAATATTACTGCAGTAAAATATTTCCAGTTCTTCTGAAAGAAACTACTTATATCATTCTTTGATATCTTACTCATTTTTTCTTTGATTTCTGACGCTTTCATATCTGTCCTCCTAACCTTACCCATAACCCCCAAAAAAGCATGCTTTGTGAGCTGCCCGTGTAAATAATGAAAAACGTTTCTTATAAGTTTTGCGGGACATAAATCCCGCAAAAAAAATGTGTTAATATAAATTATAAAATGCACCCGGCGGGAATCGAACCCGCATTATCAGAGTCGGAGTCTGACGTTCTATCCATTAGACTACGGTTGCAGCTTATTTATACTAACACATCTATATAAAAAAATCAAAGGTTTTATTTAAGAAGCTTCTTCAAACTGGGAATTATAAAGCTGTGCATAGAAACCATTCTTCTGTAACAGTTCTTCATGATTTCCCTGTTCAATAATATCACCATCTTTCATAACGAGAATCAGATCAGCATCACGAATGGTAGACAGACGATGGGCAATAATAAAACTTGTTCTTCCTTTCATCAGGTTATCCATAGCCTTCTGGATTCTGTGCTCTGTTCTGGTATCAACAGAAGAAGTTGCTTCATCTAAAATCAATACCCGGTTGTCTGCTAAAATGGCACGGGCTATGGTAAGCAACTGTTTCTGTCCCTGGGATACATTGCTGGCGTCCTCATTTAATTCCATATTATAACCACCCGGCAGTGTCTGGATGAAATGATGGGCATGGGCTGCTTTTGCTGCTGCAATAACTTCTTCGTCCGTGGCATCCAGTCTTCCGTAACGGATATTTTCCATAATAGTACCTTTAAATAACCAGGTATCCTGAAGTACCATGCCGAAGGCATCTCTTAGCTCCCGGCGGTTATAGTTTCTGATATCGTTACCATCTAATCTGATGCTTCCACTGTTGACATCATAAAAACGCATCAGCAGCTTCACCATGGTAGTCTTACCTGCTCCGGTTGGTCCTACAATGGCAATCTTCTGTCCCGGTTCTACCTTTGCTGAGAAATCATTAATGATAATCTGATCCGGATTGTATCCGAAATGCACATGGGAGAATTCTACTTCTCCACGAACATCCTTTAATTCCACTGCATTTTCTGTGGTCTGGTCTTCTTCCTCTTCACCTAAGAATTCAAAAACACGTTCCGAAGCTGCGGTCATGGACTGTACCTGGTTAATGACCTGTGCAATCTGCTGGATTGGCTGGGTGAAGCTCTTTACATACTGGATAAATGCCTGAATATCACCAATTCCGATTGTTCCGTTAATTGCAAGCATTCCACCGGAAATTGCCACGCCTGCATAGCCAAGGTTACCGACAAATACCATAACCGGCTGCATCATTCCGGATAAAAACTGGGATTTCCAGGCAGACTCATATAATACATGGTTTGTATCATTAAACCGTTTTATGGTTTCCTTTTCTTTATTAAATGCCTGGATAACTAAATGTCCGGAATAAGTCTCTTCCACCTGTCCATTAATATGTCCCAAGTACTCCTGCTGGGTACGGAAATATTTCTGTGAAAATTTTGCAATTGCCGAAACCATCAACGCTGAAATCGGAAGAATTACTAATGCAATCAGTGTCATCAGTGGTGAAATAGAAAGCATCATCACAAGCACTCCGATAATGGTTGCCACGCTGGTAATAATCTGTGTCACACTCTGGTTTAAGCTCTGTCCCAAAGTATCCACATCATTGGTAATACGGGAAAGAACTTCCCCATAAGTTCTGCTTTCAAAATATTTCATCGGCATACGGTTGATTTTTTCAGAAATCTCTTTACGCATACGATAGCAGATTTTCTGTGTGATTCCAGTCATAATAAACCCCTGAAAAAAGCTGAATACCGCACTGATAATATATAAGCCAAGAGTAAATAATAATATCTTTCCAATCAGTGTAAAATCAATTCCGCCGGTTCCTGCTACTTTATTCATCAGACCGTCTGCCAATGCCGTAGTAGCTTTACCCATTACCTTTGGTCCTAATACAGAAAATACGGTAGAACAGATTGCAAGTATCATAACTGCAACAATTCCAATTTTATATTTTCCAATATAAGAAAGAAGTTTCCGGAAAGAGCCCTTAAAATCTTTTGCTTTTTCACCCGGCATCATTCCATCGCCCATTGGTCCTCTCGGACCTCTACGACGTGGTGCACGATAACTTTGCTCATTACTCATGTTATTTTTCCTCCTTTCCCTCTTCTAATCCCAATTCCTTTGCGGATAACTGTGACTGTGCAATCTGCTGATATACTTCACAATCCCGTAATAATTCTTCATGAGTACCTTTTCCGACAATCTTACCTTCATCCAATACAAGAATCTGGTCGGCATGTAAAATGGTACTGATTCGCTGTGCCACGATAATTACACTGCTTTCTTTTGTTTTTGACTCCAATGCTTTACGCAGTGCCGCATCGGTCTTCATATCAAGTGCAGAGAAACTGTCATCAAAGATATAAACATTCGGATTCTTTGCGATTGCTCTGGCGATGGATAATCTCTGTTTCTGTCCACCGGAAACATTCGTTCCACCCTGTGCAATCCCGCTGTCATATTTTTCCGGTTTTTCATTAATAAATTCTGTTGCCTGTGCAATCTCTGCAGCCTCTGTCATTTCTGCTTCCGTAGCTTCCGGTCTGCCAAATTTCAGATTGGATGCAATGGTTCCTGAAAACAGAATTCCCTTCTGTGGTACGAATCCGATTTCATCTCTTAATTCAGCTAAGCTTAAATTCCGGATATCCACACCATCTAAGGTAATCTTACCGGCTGTTACATCATAGAATCTCGGAATCAGATTAACCAGCGTTGACTTTCCACAGCCGGTACTTCCGATAATCGCTGTTGTCTTTCCCGGTTCTGCTATAAAATCAATATCTTCCAATACATCTTCATCCGCACCCGGATAACGGAAGTTTACATGATGGAATTCCACTTTTCCGGTATGTTTTTCAATTGTTTCTTTTTCTGCCTTTTCTATAATAGAAGAATTTGTAGTAATAACTTCATCAATCCGGTCTGCTGCAACACCGGCACGCGGCAGCATAATAGACATCATGGTAAGCATCAGGAATGCCATAACAATCTGCATGGTATAAGTAATAAATGCGGTCATTGCTCCTACCTGAAGCTGTCCGGCATCAATACGATGTGCCGATACCCAGACAATCAGTATGGTTACTCCATACATAATAAACATCATGCCCGGCATCATAAAAGTCATGACACGGTTGGTAAATAACTGTGTTCTGGTAAGATTCCGGTTTGCTTCATCAAACCGCTCTTCTTCCTTTTTTTCTCTTCCAAAAGCACGGATTACGGAAAGTCCCGTAAGAATCTCTCTGGATACTAAGTTCAGGGCATCCACTAACTTCTGCATTATTTTGAACTTCGGAAGTGTAATGGACATCAACACCATAACCAGTCCGGAAATTACCAGTACTGCCATTACGATAATCCATTCCATATGTGCTCCGGTCTTTAATACTTTATAAATTCCACCAATTCCGATGATTGGTGCATATAAAAGCATTCGAAGCATAATTGCTGTTACAAACTGAATCTGCTGAATATCATTGGTGCTTCTTGTAATTAAGGAAGCGGTAGAGAATTTATCCATCTCAGTATTGGAAAAGCCTACTACCTTACCAAAGATTTTCTCTCTTAAGTCTCTTCCGACTCCTGCGCCGACTCTGGATGCAAGATATCCGACTACCACTGCAACTGCCAGCATGAGTAATGACATAGCTGCCATCTTTCCACCCTCTGACCAGAGATAATTCTTCTGAATATGCTCCACATCAAGTCCTGCCTTTTCGTCACAGGATGCTGCATATGCTGTTCCCATGGCATGTAAGGTACTGCTCCCCACAGAATCTATCATATTTTCCATATATTCTCTGGACTGTGCTATACCATCCTGCGTCATTGCACCGCTTGCAATCAGCTGCTTCATCATCGGACGCATATCCACATAAGTTACCATTTCGCCATCATCATTTTCCGCTTCATATGTGGTCAGTTCCATCTGCATCATCTGTCCGATTTCTTCAATGGACATCTCATCCAGGCTTTCTTTGGTAATCTGGTTCTGCGGATTCTGCTCCAATGCTTCCGCAATCGTATTCTTAAAATCCGTTTCACTCATATTTGCCATACGGTAAGTCAGTACGATTGGTGTCAGTAGTTCATCATCCAATGTTTCTAATGTCTCTTTATCCGCAGTACATACATAAGTATCGTCTTTTTTTTCATAGACCGCTTCAAAAGTATCCTTTTCACCATCTGTCATAAAAAGTTCTGCCAGCTGATATTCTTCCTCCGGCATCTTTTCCGGCAAAATATGTTTGATTCCCTTATTCTGGATTCCTACATCAATGATATCGGATGTATATTGTGGCAACGACAAATCGCAATAAGCCTGTACTCCAAGGAGGAGAAATATTACCACGATGATATGCCAGTACGGGAGCATATTTTTAAATAGTTTCCGCATCTTTCCTGTTCCTTCCTTTTCTATATTATTTATAAAATATTTCTATTTTAATTGCTATTTCAACTGTCTTCTCTTTTCAATCTCAAGCTCTGCTATCTGCTCTAATTTATTCAGATAGCCAATCAGCCGGTTCATATCTTCTTCTCCCATTTTCTCCGTAACCGACTTTAATAATTCACTCAAAATCCGGTTGCATTCATTTAAAACCTCTTTTCCTTCCTCAGTTACTCTCACATAAACATTCCGCCGGTCACCCTCACACACCATACGTTCAACATATTTTTTCTCTTCCAGGGAACGAAGTGTCCGGGACACCGCCGGTGCTGCCACACGCATATAACGTACCACTTCCGATACCGTAACCTTTGCATCTATCGATTTGCTATCCGGCTCTTTGGCATCTGTCTCTTTGGTAGCCATCTCTTTTTCTTTGCGGCAATGCTCGATGGTCTTTAAGGTTCCCATTTCCACGGATGAGACCCCCGGCAGAATTGATGAGATTTTCAAACGATGAAAACGATTAAATATGGAAAATATTTCATTTCCACAACCCTGCATCATTTTCACCTCCCTTTCTTTACATTTTATATCCTCTATTTGTTTAACATTGTTAACTATTAACATGTGAAAACAATAATAGCACCATGATTAAGATAGGTCAATTAAAAAAGTATAAAATTATTATTAAATCATATCATTGACAGTTAAAAACGAATCTTATAATATAAAAAAAGCAAGTTTTTTTTACTAAAGGAGACTAAAAATATGAGTTTTAATTTTTTAAACCAATTACCAAGTCCGGAAGAAATCAAAAAAGAGTATCCGCTTCCGGAGAAACTGGCACAGATAAAAAAAGAACGGGATGCTGCAATTCGTAAAGTCTTAACCGGCGAAGATAACCGTTTCTTAGTTATCATCGGACCTTGTTCCGCTGACAGTGAAGAACCTGTCTGCGACTACGTCAGCCGCCTGACCAAAATTGCAGAAGATGTCAAAGACCGTCTGATTATTATCCCTCGTGTCTACACCAATAAGCCAAGAACAACCGGCGAAGGCTATAAAGGTATTGCTACCCAGCCTGACCCTGAGAAAGCTCCTGATATGGTTGCCGGACTGATTGCAATGCGTAAGCTGCACATCCGTACCATTGAAGAAAGTGGTCTGACCCCTGCCGACGAAATGCTTTATCCGGAAAACTGGAGTTACATTGACGACCTGCTCTCCTACGTTGCTATCGGTGCACGTTCTGTAGAAGACCAGCAGCATCGTCTTGTAGTCAGTGGGTTTGATGTTGCATCCGGAATGAAGAACCCGACCAGTGGCGACTTCTCCGTTATGCTCAATTCCGTATATGCTGCCCAGCATCCACATCATTTCGTATATCGCGGATATGAAGTAGAGACTCCTGGTAACGACTTAACTCACGTTGTTCTCCGTGGTGCTGTAAGCAAACATGGTAACAGCACACAGAACTACCACTACGAAGATATTATGCGTCTGATTGAAATGTATAATGAACGTGACCTTAAGAATCCAGCTGCTATCGTAGATGCAAACCACTCTAACTCCAATAAAAAATACTTCGAGCAGATCCGTATCGTCAAAGAAGTGATGCATAACCGCCAGCTCTCCCCTGAAATTCACAAGATGATTAAGGGTGTTATGATTGAAAGCTACATTGAACCGGGCAATCAGAAAATCGGCGAACACATCTATGGTAAATCCATTACTGACCCATGCTTAGGCTGGGAAGATTCCGCTCGTCTTATCTATGACATTGCAGAAATGAATAAATAATAATTTCATCTACAGGAGCGTGTTTTACTTTACAGGAAAGCAATTTCCTGTAAAGTAAAAAAAGGGGGCAGCCATTTTTTTAAGAAATGACTGCTCCCTTTTTCTATTTATGCAAGTAGTAAGAAACTCGCAAAGCGTGTTTCCCGTAGTTTCTTCTTTATCCTCTGGGATGTGCCTTGGCATATACTTCACGGATTCTGCTCTGTTTCATCTGTGCATAGATTTGCGTGGTAGAAATATCTGCATGTCCTAACATTTCCTGAACCGCTTTCAAATCTGCCCCATTGCTTACCAGATGAGCTGCAAAAGAATGACGCAGCATATGCGGTGTTATCTCTGTCTCAATTCCGGCTTTCTTTCCATAGGCTTTAATTAATTTCCAGAAACCCTGACGGCTCATTTCTTTGCCGGAACAGTTGGTGAAAAGATATTCACTGCCCTCTTCACTGACAAGATATGATCTTCCCTCTTCCAGATAATGCTGTAATGCCTCTTTTGCTGCTTCTCCAAAAGGAATAATTCTTTCTTTATGAGCATCTCTGCAGGTAACATATTCCAGTTTCAAATTAATATCACTTAACTTCAAAGAAATCAATTCAGAGACACGAATTCCCGTCGCATAAAGCAATTCTAACATCGCATGGTCCCTTAATTCCTTCGGTGTATTTCCGTTTGGCTGGTCTAAAAGCCGGCTGGTTTCTTCCATAGAAAGAATAACCGGAGCTTTCTTCTCTAACTTGGGTGCCTTTAATCCATCCGTCACATTTTGGTTTACATAATTCTGTACCACAAGATACTGAAAAAAGGCTTTCATGGATGCAAGTCCTCTGGAAATCGTTGCCGGTTTCTTTCCTTCCTGCTCCTGCTTTTCCATATATATTTTTAAGTGTTCCTGTCTGACATCCTCAACAGAAAGCACACCTTCAGAATACAGAAATTCCTTCATTTTGCGCAAATCTGTCTCATAAGAAACCGCTGTATTTTTCGATATTTTCTTTACTTCCTGAAGATACTTCATAAAAGCATCTATTTCCTGTGTCATAACTGTAACCACCTAACTCTTTTTCTCTCATGCCCTTCTATTCTTTACCAAAAGGCAGGTACAATCCCTATTATAATGATTCTAATTTGGAAAAGCAATTCATATTTTCATCTGTTTTTTGCTGATTTACATAAATCTACCACATGTATCTTATTTCTATTTTTCTACCCACAATATGTTGTAAAAATTTCGTAAAATTTTTTATATTTTTTTCAACACGAAGTGCACCATACCTGGATTCAGATATGCCTCTGTTAAAAATCCGATAAAGAACAATAATAATATAATCCCCCACAAAAGAATCCATTCCCCAAGCTTTCCATGTTCCTTTCCGCACTGGTACTTTTCTTCTAACTTTAATAACAGCAGGTATCCGGACACATAGAAAATAAATTGTGGACATAACGCAATCATCATAAGCCAGATGGCACCTGCGCCAATATTGCTGATTGCCATCACGCACAGAAAGCCAAAAGAAAAGCCGCTCCATATCAGAAATATACTATTCACAACCCGGTACCACGGTGTCATTCCAAAAAAAATTAATGCAAGGACAACCGGTGCTCTTGCTGATAGTACATAAATAAAATAATCATGTTTTTCTATCGTAATATATTTTAACTGCTGTATGAAATAATCATTTAATATGCCATATTGCTGCAGACGGCTTCTTCCATACAGATTGGCAGCTATAATGCCAATCACGAAACAGCCTAAAAATAACACCTCTAACAGATGAAAATGCTTTTCTCTTCTTATCCCCGATACTCTTTCCATGTATTCACTTGTCTTAATTTTCTTATTTCATATTATTCCGGTAACGGTAACAATATGCCAAGATACCAGCTACGGTTTTACTGTCCTGGATTACTCCGGCATAAATTTTTTCTAATAATTCTTCCGGGTCATATGCCCTTACTTCAATAAATTCTTCCGGATCAAGATGCTGTTTGCCCGGTTTTAAATCCGTTGCCAGATATACATCAATAAACTCATTACAGAAAGCTACGGTCGTCTTTAAAGAAAGCATCTTTTCGATATGACCACACTGAAAGCCTGTTTCTTCCTCTAATTCCCGCATGGCACTTATTTTCGTATCCTCTGTCAGGGAATCCCTGCATCCTGCCGGCAGTTCAATAGTATAACGGTCTAATGCATTCCGATACTGGCGTACCATTAAGATTCTGCCCTCCGGTGTAACCGGCACAACTGCCGCCGCTCCTTTTCTGTGTTCCACATAATCCCAGTATGCAATATTTCCATCCGGTGTCTCGATGGTGTCTGAATAAACATCCACGATTGCGCCCTGATATTTTAACTCCCTGTTAACTCTTCTGATTCTTTTTTCTTCCTGATGATTCTGTCCCATTGTATTCTCCTTTTTTCTTACAGATTTTTCCTCATTACTTGTTTTTCTTGCAAAAAATAAGTGTCCAAAAAGCTTTCACTCTTCGGACACTTATTTCCTGCTTATTTTGCGTAATCAACTACACGTGATTCACGAATTACGTTTACCTTAATCTGACCTGGATATTCTAATTCAGATTCAATCTGCTTTGAAATATCACGGGCAAGCAATACCATTTCAGCATCACTTATCTGTTCAGGAACTACCATTACACGAATCTCTCTACCCGCCTGAATTGCAAAAGATTTATCTACACCTTTAAATTCATTTGTAATATCTTCTAACTGCTTTAATCTGTTGGAATATGTTTCCATTGTCTCGCGTCTTGCACCTGGTCTTGCTGCGCTAATTGTATCGGCTGCCTGTACCAGACAAGCAATCAATGACTCCGGCTCTACGTCGCCATGGTGTGCCTCTACCGCGTTGATAATAAGCGGAGATTCTTTGTATTTTCTACATAAATCCACACCAATCTGAATATGTGAGCCTTCTACTTCGTGGTCTACTGATTTACCAATATCATGCAGGAGTCCTGCACGTTTTGCCAATCTTACGTCTACACCAACTTCAGCCGCAAGTAAGCCACAAAGCTGTGCTACTTCTATAGAATGCTTTAATGCATTCTGACCATAACTGGTTCTGAATTTCATTCGGCCTAATAATTTCACAAGTTCCGGATGAATACCATGTACACCTACTTCTAAGGTGGCAGCTTCACCCTCTTCACGAATCATGGTTTCAACTTCTTTTTGCGCTTTCTCTACCATTTCTTCAATTCTAGCCGGATGAATTCGTCCGTCTACAATCAATTTCTCTAATGCAATACGAGCAACTTCTCTTCGTATTGGATCAAATCCGGAAAGGATAACTGCTTCCGGTGTATCATCAATGATCAGATCCACACCGGTCATCGTCTCCAGAGTACGGATATTACGTCCCTCTCGTCCAATGATTCTTCCTTTCATTTCGTCATTCGGAAGCT
>OHSF01001148.1_pt1 | contig 12282 bp, 8 predicted proteins | sample 1578551 | NCBI WGS metagenome assembly OHSF01 (sample SAMEA3879601, study PRJEB24766) | human gut metagenome | biome: human-associated habitat; feature: feces | place: USA | collected 1985/1987
GCAAATACAGGAAAGCCGCTGGAAGTGATCCAGCAGGATACAGAGCGTGACAATTTCATGTCTGCAGAAGAGGCGAAAGAGTACGGTCTGATCGACGAAGTAATAGTAAACCATTAATTGGTTATTGAGGTGACAGAATATGGCAGGAAAAAAGACTGAGGATATCGTAAGATGCTCGTTTTGTAATAAGACACAGTCCCAGGTTCGTAAGATGATCGCAGGACCGAGCGGAACCTATATCTGTGATGACTGTGTTGCTATTTGTACCGAGATTATTGAGGAAGAATTAGATTTTAATGACAGAGCTGCACTTGACGATATTAATCTCCTGACACCGGAAGAGATGAAAGCTTTTCTGGACGAATATGTGATTGGACAGGATGAGGCGAAGAAAGTTCTTTCTGTTGCAGTTTACAATCATTATAAGAGAATTCTGGCAGAACAGGATCTTGGAGTAGAACTTCAGAAGAGTAATATCCTGATGCTTGGACCAACAGGATGTGGTAAGACACTTCTGGCACAGACACTTGCGAAAGTGCTGAATGTTCCATTTGCAATCGCAGATGCGACCACACTGACGGAGGCCGGATATGTTGGAGAGGATGTTGAAAATATCCTTTTAAAGATCATTCAGGCGGCTGATTATAACATTGAACGTGCACAGCGCGGAATTATCTATATCGACGAGATCGACAAGATCTCCAAAAAATCTGAAAATGTATCCATCACCAGAGATGTATCCGGTGAGGGTGTACAGCAGGCATTATTAAAAATCTTAGAGGGAACTGTTGCGTCTGTTCCGCCACAGGGTGGAAGAAAGCATCCGCAGCAGGAGCTGATCCAGATCGACACGACCAACATCTTATTTATCTGCGGCGGTGCGTTTGACGGACTTGAGAAGATCATTGAGACCAGAATGGATCAGAAGACGATCGGATTTAATGCAGATATCCGTGACAAGAGAGATTACAATATCGGTGATGTGTTAAAACATGCACTTCCACAGGATTTTGTAAAGTTCGGGTTGATCCCTGAGTTTATCGGACGTGTGCCGGTAACGGTATCTTTGGATATGCTTGACAGGGACGCATTGATCCGCATTTTACAGGAGCCGAAAAATGCGCTGACCAAACAGTATCAGAAGCTGTTTGAGTTAGACGGTGTAGCGCTTGACTTTGACAAAGAAGCACTTGAGGCGATTGCAGATAAAGCGTTAGAGCGCAAGACAGGAGCGCGTGGACTTCGTGCGATCATGGAGGCTGTTACATTAGATCTGATGTACCACATTCCATCGGATGAATCCATTACACAGTGCCAGATCACAAAAGAGATGGTGGATGAACAGCTTGCGATCGAAGAACGTGAACTTGAAAAGATAGAGGAAAAACAGGTTGGATAATAAAGCGATGAAAATGCCTGCGGTGGCACTTCGCGGAATGGTCATCCTTCCGGGGATGATCGCACATTTTGATGTGAGCCGTGAAAAGTCGATCCATGCAGTAGAACAGAGTATGATGGATGAACAGAAGATCTTCCTTGTTGCACAGCGTGATGTGGAGCAGGAAGAGCCTGGCATCGAAGATTTATATCATATCGGTATTATTGCAGAGGTCAGGCAGGTCATAAAATTACAAAACAACATCGTCAGAGTTTTAGTGGAAGGAACAGAGCGGGCACAATTGTCCGCTTTTGTTTCTCAGACGGACTTTTTAGAGGTGGAACTCACGCGGTGTGAAGAAATTGATGAGGGATTGTCGGACGAGGCAAAAACGGCTATGGTGCGCAGTGTACAGGACACATTTGAAAAATATGTAACTGTCAACCCGCGTGTCGGAGGTGAAATGCGCAGACAGGTCAGGGAAGAAAAGAATCTGCCGAAGATCATGGATCTGATCGCCAACAATCTTCCTTTTTATTATGAACAGAAGCAGGAAATATTAGAGGCAGTTTCACTGACGGAGCGCTATGAAGTTTTGATGGCGCTTCTTTTAAAAGAAATTGAGATCACTGCGATCAAAAATGAATTCCAGGCAAAAGTAAAGAAACGTGTGGATAAGAACCAGAAGGAATATATCCTGCGTGAACAGATGAAGCTGATCCGGGAAGAACTCGGCGAGGATAATGCGGAGTCAGATGCGGATGCCTATTTAGAACAGTTGAAAAAGTTAAAGGCAGACAAAGAAGTCAAAGAAAAGATCAGAAAAGAGATCTTACGCTTTAAAAATATCAGTGGAAGTTCTTCGGAGAGTGCAGTCAGTCGCGGTTATATCGAGACCATGTTAGAACTGCCGTGGAATAAGGCATCCAAAGATAACAAGGATCTGAAAAATGCAGAGCGCATTTTAAATGAAGATCATTACGGATTGGAAAAAGTAAAAGAGCGTATGTTAGAGTTCCTTGCTGTGCGCAATCTGACGAAAAAGGGCGAGAGCCCGATCGTATGTTTAGTCGGACCGCCTGGTACCGGAAAGACGAGCATTGCCCGTTCCGTGGCGCGTGCACTTGATAAAAAGTATGTTCGAATCAGTTTAGGCGGCGTCCGTGACGAGGCGGAGATCCGTGGACACCGGAAAACTTATGTCGGTGCGATGCCGGGACGTATTGTCAATGGTCTGCGCAGTGCCGGCGTGAAAAACCCACTGATGCTGCTTGATGAGATCGATAAAATGAGCAGCGATTATAAGGGCGACACTGCATCTGCCATGCTTGAGGTGCTCGACGCAGAGCAGAACTGTAAGTTCCGCGACCACTATATCGAGGTTCCGATTGATCTGTCAGAGGTACTGTTTATTGCGACAGCAAACTCTGTTCAGGATATTCCACGTCCGCTGCTCGACCGTATGGAACTGATCGAGGTGAGCAGTTATACGGAAAATGAGAAGTTCCATATTGCAAAAGAGCATTTGCTGCCGAAAGTAAAAGAGAAAAACGGTTTAAAGCCGGAACAGTTAAAGATCAGTGACCGTGCGCTGCAAAAGATCATTTCCGGTTATACAAGGGAAGCAGGTGTGCGTAATTTAGAGCGCAGGCTGTCTGAAATTGCAAGAAAATCTGCAAGGGAAGTATACGAATCCGAAGTCAAATGCGTAAAAGTTACAGGTCAGAATGTAGAAAAATATCTTGGAAAAGAGAGATATACGTTTGATCAGAAAAACGAGAACGATGAGGTCGGAATCGTGCGCGGTCTGGCATGGACGAGCGTCGGCGGTGATACGTTGGAGATCGAGGTCAACGTGATGCCGGGCAAAGGCGAAGTACAGCTTACCGGACAACTCGGAGATGTGATGAAAGAGTCCGCACAGGCAGGCTTAAGTTATATCCGTTCGGTAGGGGAAGAATATCATATTCCAAAGAAGTTTTTTCAGGAAAATGACATTCATATCCATATCCCGGAGGGGGCAGTGCCAAAAGACGGACCGTCCGCAGGTATCACGATGGCGACGGCAATGCTTTCTGCGATCACACAGACTCCGGTTCGTGCGGATGTCGCAATGACAGGAGAGATCACACTGCGCGGCAGAGTTCTCCCGATCGGTGGCTTAAAAGAAAAGATCCTTGCAGCGAAGAATGCCGGAATCAAAACGATCTGCATTCCGAAGAAAAACGAGAAGGATGTGGAGGAGATTTCTGCGGAGATCAAAAAAGGCTTAGAACTTGTATTTGTGGAAAAAATGCAGGAAGTGCTGGAAGTGGCATTTGTAAAAAGGAGAAAAACATGGTAATAAAAAATGTAAACCTGGAAATTGTCTGCGGTGTGACCAGCAAGGTGCCGGATACCGCATATGCGGAGGTGGCTTTTGCAGGAAAATCAAACGTTGGAAAATCATCTCTGATCAATGCGCTGATGAACCGCAAAGCACTGGCACGTACTTCCGCACAGCCTGGAAAAACGCAGACCATCAACTTTTACAATATCAACGATGCCATGTACCTTGTCGATCTTCCGGGATACGGCTATGCAAAGGCATCCGAGGAAGTAAAGGCAAAGTGGGGAAAAATGATCGAAAATTATCTTCACACTTCAAAGCAGTTAAAGGCAGTCTTTCTTTTGATCGATATCCGCCACGATCCGTCTGCAAACGACAGAATGATGTATGAGTGGATGGTGTATCAGGGATTTGCACCGATCATTATTGCGACCAAACTCGATAAGATCAAACGAAGCCAGATCCAGAAAAATGTCAAAGCGATCCGCGAGGGCTTAAATGTACAGCCGGGAACCACGATCATTCCGTTTTCTGCAGAGACGAAGCAGGGGCGTGACGAGATCTGGGAGCTGATCGATTCTTTCGTGCTGCCGCAGGAAGAAAAATAGCCTGTTTAAAAATATGTCAGAATATGGTATGCTGAAACTATAAAAATTTACAAAAAGCAGAAAATCTTAACAGGAAGCAAACTCTTATCAGATTGCGCCTGTATGAGGTTCATGCTAAAATAATCACTATGACGAAGAGTCAGTATCGGAGGATAGCCATGAAAAAGAAAAAAATCGTAATAGCACTTGGTCATGAAGCACTTGGTACCACATTACCGGAGCAGAAAGAGGCAACAAAACGCACTGCAAAAGCGGTTGCTGACTTTATCCGTGATGATTATCAGGTAGTCATTACACACAGTAACGGGCCACAGGTTGGTATGATCCATACAGCAATGAATGAGTTCTGCAGATTATATCCGGAGTATACCGCTACGCCAATGTCTGTATGTTCTGCAATGAGTCAGGGATATATCGGTTACGATTTACAGAATGCTATCCGTGCCGAGTTGCTGAATAAGGGAATTTATAAGACAGTTTCCACAGTTCTGACACAGGTTGTTGTCGATCCATATGATGAGGCTTTTTACAAACCAGGTAAGGTGATCGGACGTGTGATGACAGAAGAAGAAGCTGAGGCAGAGGAGAAAAAAGGAAATCATGTCACAGCAGTAGAAGGAGGATTCCGCCGTATCGTTGCAGCACCGAAGCCAATGGATATCGTTGAAATCGATGCGATCCGTGCATTATCGGATGCAGATCAGGTTGTTGTTGCCTGCGGAGGTGGAGGTATTCCGGTACTTGCACAGGACAATAATTTAAAAGGTGCGAGTGCAGTCATTGAAAAAGACCTTGCAGCAGGAAAATTAGCAGAACTTTTAGATGCTGACATGTTAGTCATTTTAACAAGTGTGGACAATGTATGTCTGAATTACGGCACAGAGAATGAGAAACCTCTTTCGACCATGACTGTTGCAGAAGCAAAACAGTATATGGAAGAAGGTCAGTTCGGAGAGGATGACATGCTGCCAAAGATTCAGGCGGCCATTGATTTTATTGGAGATTCCGCAATCCGTTCCGTACTTATTACAAAGCTGAACAAAGACGGCACCTATGTGAGCGGTGGACCGGGTACGATGATCACGAAATAAACTGCCATTTTTATGGTAATAATAAGACTGAATCGATTGCCGAAAATAAATTTTTTTACGAGGAAAAAAGATGTTTAGAAAAACAAAAATTGTTTGTACTTTAGGACCTTCAACAGATAAGGAAGGTGTATTAAAACGCCTGATTGAAGAGGGAATGAACGTTGCCCGTTTTAATTTTTCCCATGGTGACCATGAGGAGCAGTTAGGACGCCTTCAGATGTTACAGAAACTTCGTAAGGAATTAAAGCGTCCAGTCGCAGCACTGCTTGACACAAAAGGACCGGAGATCCGCCTGAGAGATTTTACGGACGGAAAAGTCGAACTTAAGGATGGACAGACTTTTACCCTGACAACCGATGAGATTATGGGAGATGCAAAACGTGTTTCCATTACTTATAAAAACCTGCCGGAGGATGTAAAACCGGGAGATCGCATTCTGATCGATGATGGTCTGATCGGAATGGAAGTAAAAGAAATCAAGGTGACATCTGGCGCAAAGGCAGATAAAGATGGCAATAAGCCAAAAGATATCATCTGCCAGGTGTTAAATGGCGGTGTGATTTCCAACAGAAAAGGCGTGAACGTTCCGAATGTAGAATTGTCCATGCCATATATCAGCGAAAAAGATTATGGTGATATCGTATTTGCGGTAGAGCATGATTATGATTTTATTGCTGCATCTTTTGTCCGTACCGCAGATGATGTGCTTGCAATCCGCAAGATCCTTGCAGAAAAAGGCGGCGAGGATATCAATATCATTGCAAAAATTGAAAATATGCAGGGTGTACAGAATATTGACGATATTATCCGTGTTTCCGATGGAATCATGGTAGCGCGTGGTGATATGGGTGTTGAGATCCCGTTAGAGGATGTACCGGTGATCCAGAAGATGATAATTAAAAAAGTATACGATGCAGGCAAGAAGGTTATCACAGCGACTCAGATGCTTGATTCCATGATGAAACATCCGCGTCCGACCAGAGCAGAGGCAACTGACGTTGCAAATGCAATCTACGACGGAACCAGTGCGATCATGCTCTCCGGAGAGACAGCTGCAGGTATGTATCCGATCGAGGCTTTAAAGACTATGGTGCGTATTGCAGTCCGTACGGAACAGGATATCAATTACTTACAGCGTTTTAAAATGCGCAAAACCATGAGCAACCCGGATGTGACCAATGCAATCTCCCATGCGACATGTACAATGGCAGGAGATTTGAATGCGGCAGCAATCATTACGGTAACAAAATCAGGACGTACCGCCCGCATGGTTTCCAAATATCGTCCAAACTGTCCGATTATCGGAGGATGTCTGACAGAAAAGATTTACCGTCAGCTTGCATTATCCTGGGGTGTGATCCCGCTTATGATCGAGGAAAAGACACAGGCAGAAGAGCTGTTTGACTATGCAGTCGATGCAGCAGAAGCAGCAGGAATCATTTCAAAGGGCGATGTTGTTGTCTTAACCGCAGGAGTTCCTCTTGGTGTATCCGGTACGACCAACCTGATCAAGGTGCAGGTGGCAGGACATATCTTAGTGGAGGGACAAGGAATCGGAACACAGAAGATTTCTGCAAACCTCTGTGTATGTCACAGCGATGAGGATTTAAAAAACTTTAAAGTCGGAGATATCATTGTTGCAAAAGATACCAGCAATGCCATGATGACACAGATGCGTGAGGCATCCGGACTGATCGTGGAAGCATCCGGTGAAAACTGCCACGCAGCAATCGCAGGATTAAGCCTTGATATTCCGGTTCTGATAGGTGCTAAACATGCGCTTGATGTCTTAAAATCCAGTGCATATGTAGAATTGGATTGTGAGAACGGACTTGTGACAGCAAATTAATTTGCAACAAATTTTGTTAACTGGAAATAGAAGATTAAAGTGAAAGAGAAAAGGATATGAAAGGCTCTAGAGAGGGTCTGCATATCCTTTTTTCCATATTCCGGTCCAGTATAGCAGATACAGGATTATGGCAGAGGTTCCATTACTGATTACAACGGAATACCAGACGGATGCCACTCCCATATGAAATACATTTGCGCATATCCAAAGAGACAAAAGACGGAATATCCATATCCGGGAAGCATCTACGAGCATTGTGATCAGTGTATGCCCACATCCCTGGAACAATCCCTGTGATACGTTATAAAAAGCGTTTGTAAAGCACCAGAATGCAATAATGGATAAATAGTCTGCAGCCAGAGGGATGACTTTGGCATCTGTTGAAAAGAATGATACCATAGTCTGGGAAACAGGGCGTCTTGAAAAAATGAATCCCAGAATAAGTAAAAATAAGGTGCACATTTTTAATGAATAATGGAAGGTTTTCTTCGCCCGCTCTGTGTTTCCGGCTCCCATATTTTGTCCAACTATAGTAGAAACGGCGGAGCCGACACCACTGGCTGGCATTGTGATAAGACTGTTGATTTTGTTGCCAATACCATAGGCGCTGGTTGCAATATAACCATAAACATTTACATTTCTGGTCATGATCAGCGTACCTAGCTGCATGGTGCTGCCGCCAATCGCAGTTGGCAGACCAATTTTGATAATGGCATGTATCATTTTCTGGTCAAAGACAAAATTTTTAAAAGAAATCCGTATGAGCTGATCTGATTTTGTAAGAAGAATCAGTCCAATGAGAGCGCAGGGGATTTTTGCTATAAGTGTGGCAAATGCTGCGCCTCCGATTCCAAAGTGGAACACAATGAGGAAAAGAGGATCTAATATCAGATTGATGATGATGCCAAGCAGATTGAGAAGCATGGGTTTTATCGTGTCCCCCTGCGCCTGTTTCACGGCTGTGAATAAATTGATCATGAACAGAAATGGCATATCAAGAACCACAATTCTTAAATAAGTAAGACCGTACTCATAGACCACTCCCCTGGCACCGAGCCAGGTGACTAATGCCGGGGATATCAGCCAGCACAGTAATGCACAGATGAGGGAGAAACCAAGGGACGTAATACAGATATGATTTGCCATTTTGTTTGCCTGTTCATCTTTTCTGGCACCAAGGTATTGCGATATAAGAATTGCACCTGCGGTTGTTATGCCGCTGCCAAAACTGTTAAGGATATTTTGAAATGGTGATACGAGTGTTATGGCAGACTGGTTTTCAGTTCCGATCTGTCCAAGCCAGAATGTGTCCGTAAGATTATACATCGACTGGATAAAACTATTGATCATGACCGGAACGGCGAGCATAAGGATTGCCTGGGACAGGTTTCCATTTAAAATCATATTTCGTTTATTTTCAGATATTTGTTTTGGCATAGGATCTCCTTGTGGATTTATAAAATATGTTGACAGGTTGTATTCATATGGTTCATAATATGACAAAAAAACAGTATATTCCTTGAAAAAAATGATAAAAACACATAAAAGTACAGAAAAATGGAGAATTATATGTTTCAGGATATGTCAAAAGATTTTGATATTAAGAAGATCAGAAGAAGTAATACGTTATCTGAAAGTAATTGCGAGCCACATGTACATCCATTTCATGAAATTTTTTATCTTTCCAGTGGAGAGTGCACCAGCTTTATTGATCACAATATCTATAAGTTTGGAAAAGGTGATCTTGTAATCGTTCCGGGTGGCTGTCTGCATAAGACAGTATATACCGGGAAAGGAATTCATGAAAGGATTGTTATCAGTTTCCGGCAGGAGATTACGGATTGGATCAAAGAACAGATCGGAGCGGAATATCTTAAGAACTGTATGGTTCCGGGGGTAATCAATATACCGGAAAAACGCAGAAACTATGTGGATTCCCTGCTGGATAAGTTAATGTTTGAAAATGATACGCCGGACATATTATCAACGGCATTTATAAAAGCAGGACTTGTTGAACTTTTGCTGTTTATCATAAGATGCAAGGAGTATGAGGACAATGTTATAAAAGAGATTGATGTTGATAACCGAAAAATCCAGGAAGTTGCAACATATATTTTTGAACATTATACAGAAAATATTTTGCTGGAAGATGTGGCGGATAAATTTGACATGAGTAAGTCATTTTTGTCTAAGAGATTTAAGACAGCGACGGGGTTCGGGTTTAAAGAATATATTATTAATCTCCGGATACAGAATGCATGCAGGCTGCTGCTGGAAACGAATAAATCTATCACAGATATTGCTTTTGAATGTGGATTTAATGACAGTAACTATTTTGGGGATTCATTTCGAAAGATAAAAGGTATATCACCACGCAAATACAGAAAAAATGAAACATTTTAGTTTGGGATACAAAAGAAGCCTTCATAAAAAGAAGGCTTCTTTTGTCAGGTAAAGACAGGCAGGGAGGTTAGCCCATCGTTACTTCTACATTTACATCTTTCTTCTCAGCCGAGAATGGAATCGTAGTTCCCTCTACCGGCTGTCCATCCACGATCATGGAAAGCACACCTTTTTCCACATGATTTGGATTCTTTACGGTGATATGGTAGCTGACACCGCGGAAATCACGTTTGGCGGTAAAACCATCTAATTTGGATGGAATACAAGGATCAACAGTCAGACCATCATAATCCGGGCGGATACCAAGGATAAACTGGGAAACATCAAGGAAGGTCCATGCGGCGGTTCCTGTCAGCCAGCTGTTCTTTGCCTCACCGAAGTTCGGGGCGTCTTTTCCGGCGATCATCTGGGAGTATACATAAGGCTCTGTGCGGTGGATCTCGCTGATATCCTCAATGTATGCAGGACAGGTTCTTGTGTATACCTGCCATGCGCGGTTTCCTCTGCCGACTACGGTTTCTGCGATAGAGATCCATGGGTTGTTGTGACAGAAGATACCTGCGTTTTCTTTGTATCCTGGTGGATAAGAAGAAATCTCACCGAGTTCCACATGATATCTGTGGTAAGGCGGCTGTAACAGCACGATACCGTATTTTGTGTCGAGATATTTTTCGACAGATTCCATTGCCTTTAAGCAGCAGCCTTCCTCTAAACCGATCTCGGCTATAACACAGAAGCCCTGTGGTTCAATAAAGATCTTGCCGTCTTCGCATTCTTTTGAACCGATCTTATTTTTGTAATGATCGTAAGCACGCAGATACCATTCACCATCCCAGCCGGCATCCATAACGGTTTTTTCCATTTCTGCGATTGCTTTCTCTGCAATCTCTGCTTCCTCTGTCATACCCTGATGGCGGCAGATTGCAGCATAATCTTTTCCATAGCGTACAAACATACCTGCGATAAATACGGATTCTGCATTCGGACCTTCAGAAGGACCAAATGTCTGGAAAGATTCACCCGGCTCAGTCGAGAAGCAGTTTAAGTTGAGACAGTCGTTCCAGTCGGCACGTCCGATCAGCGGTAAATTGTGCGGTCCCAGATGTTCCATTGTATAATGGAAGGAACGGCGCAAATGCTCCATGAAAGTGGTTGCTTTGGAAGCATCGCTGTCATATGGTGTCGTCTCGTCGAGAATTGAGTAATCGCCGGTCTCTTTGATATAAGCTGCAGTTCCGGCGATCAGCCATAACGGATCATCATTAAAGCCGCTTCCGATGTCAGAGTTCCCTTTTTTGGTGAGCGGCTGATACTGATGATAAGCACTTCCGTCCTCGAACTGGGTAGCTGCGATATCTAAGATACGCTCTCTCGCACGGTCAGGGATCAGATGTACGAAACCGAGCAGATCCTGACAGGAATCACGGAATCCCATGCCACGGCCGATACCGGACTCAAAGTAAGATGCGGAACGGCTCATGTTAAAGGTAACCATACACTGATACTGGTGCCAGATGTTTACCATACGGTCTAATTTCTCCTCACTGGAAGAAATGGTAAAATGGGACAGCAGTTCGTTCCAGTAATCTTTTAATTTGACGAGTGCTGCGTCTGCTTTTTCTGCGGTATCAAAACGGGAGAGAAGTTCATCGGCACGTTTGCGGTTGATGACTCCATCCTCAGCACGTCCAACCCATTTTTCCTCTACCGGATTCTCAACATAACCAAGTACGAAAACGTAGGTCTTTGTCTCGCCCGGAGCAAGAGATACTTCAAGGTGGTGGGAACCGATCGGTGCCCAGCCGCTTGCAACAGAATTCTTTGAAGTTCCGTTTACAACAACTTCCGGAGCAGAGTTTTCACCGTAAGCGCCTAAGAACGAGTCACGGTCTGTATCAAAACCGGCGATCGGAGCGTTGACAGTGTAAACAGCGTAATGATTTCTGCGCTCTCTGTATTCGGTCTTATGATAAAGAGCAGAACCGTGGATCTCAACCTCACCGGTGGAGAAGTTACGCTGGAAGTTGGTCATATCGTCCATTGCGTTCCACAGGCAGAACTCTACATATGAGAAAACAGAAAAATTGCGGGTTTCATTGCTCTCATTGGTAAGGGAGAGTTTTCCAACTTCACATGTCTCACCGACCGGAACAAAAGAGGTAAGCTCTGCGGTCAGTTTATTTTTGGTTCCTTTAAATACGGAATAACCCATACCGTGACGGCAGCTGTAAGCATCCAGTTCTGTTTTGGAAGGCATCCAGCCCGGATTCCAGATCGTGTCACCATCTTTAATATAGTAGTAATGTCCATTGGAATCGAGCGGTACATTATTATAACGGTATCTGGTCAGGCGGAGTAACTTTGCGTCTTTGTAGAAGCTGTAACCACCACAGGTGTTTGAGATCAGGGAAAAGAAGTTCTCGGAACCAAGGTAGTTGATCCATGGCAGTGGTGTTTTTGGAGATGTGATGACATATTCTTTGTTGGTGTCATCGAAATAACCGAATTTCATAATAAAATCCTCCATATACATAAATATTGATAAGTAACGATTTCGAAAACGATTAAGTTTTCATTCCTTAATAAAAAGTATATATTCAGAAAGAATAAAAATCAATATAAAA
>OHSF01001152.1_pt1 | contig 12252 bp, 6 predicted proteins | sample 1578551 | NCBI WGS metagenome assembly OHSF01 (sample SAMEA3879601, study PRJEB24766) | human gut metagenome | biome: human-associated habitat; feature: feces | place: USA | collected 1985/1987
CTTTTTGAGCTTTGGTGTTTCTGTGTCGCGGAGTGCGGATTCATCGGCACTCTCGGCGGCTTTACTTCCGCCTTTCTTAGATGCTCCGTAGCCGGCTTTTTGTACTGCGGATATTATTGCTTTGTCCGATGCCGTCCCTTCAACGCCCATGGAGTTGGTGAGTAAACTGACGGAACACGACGTTACGCCGGGCAATTTTGATACCGCTTTTTCAACTCTCGCAGAACACGCCGCACAGCTCATACCGGTGACGTTATACTGTGTCATTATTTTTTTACCTCCCGTGTCTTTACGGAAACAGCCTTGTAGCCTGCCGATTCAACAGCGTTTTTGAGCGTTTCGTCGTCAATTTCTCTGTCGAGCGAAACAACCGCTTCTTTTTTGCGGAGATTTACTCTCGCCGAAGCTCCGTCTATTTTGTTTATAGCTCGCTCAACGCGATTCCGGCAGTTTTCGCAGCTCATTCCGTCTATCGAAATTATCTTTTCTTCCGTTACGGGGCCGTCGAGCTTTTTGTGCTCGGGTCTTAATTCTCCGCCGCCACCGCAACAGCCGCCCTGACCTTTAAAGTGTTTCGCGCCGGAAACCGCCGCCAATACCACGATTGCTATGAGAATTATTATTAAAACAACATTCATTATATTTTACCCGTCTTTCTTTATTTCATAAGCTTTTGAAGTGTAACCACAAGCTCGTCAATCACTTCGTCTTTGCCGTTCCTTATATCGTCGGCAACGCATGTTCTGATGTGATTTGCAAGCAGTTCTTTATTAAAAGCATTTATCGCGGCGTTTACGGCGGCGGATTGTATGAGTATATCCGGGCAGTAAGCGTTGTTTTCCACCATGCCCTTTATTCCGCGGATTTGCCCCTCGATTCGGTTAAGCCTGTGTATAAGCTTTTTATATTCCTCGGGGGAACGCTCTTTTTTTCGCTGTGAGCAGTGACAGCACTTTTCTTTTTCCATGAACCACACCTCGTTTTTATACCCTTAGGGGGTATCTTGAGTATATACCCGTGAGGGGTATATTGTCAAGTAGCTTTTCAAATAAATATCACAAAATAAAGATGTTTTATGAGTTTATGTCCGATTTTAAGTACATTTAAAAAAATGGTTTTCTTGAGAAGCCATATAAAACGTGTTACACTTATATTAATACCGACTATCGATTCAGAAAGGAAATGTAAATATGAGCAAACTCATATATACCGGTAAAGAATTATCGCAACATAACCCCGAACTTGTTGATGAGTGGGATTACGATAAAAACTATCCAGTAACACCCGATGATGTTAGTTACGGTTCAGCTGAAAAGTATTGGTGGAAGTGTAAGAAGTGCGGTAAATCTTATGAGGCAAGTACAAGCAATAGAACTTACAGAAAAACCGCATGCCCTTATTGTGCCGCAAAGGACAGAGGAATAAGTCAAAAAGCAACCTATGCTGAGAGAAATAATCTTGCAAAGAAATATCCTGAATTACTAAAAGATTGGGATTATGATAAAAATACTAAAAAACCCAACGAGTACTCATGTGGGTCAAATGAGACGGTTTGGTGGAAATGTCATAAGTGCGGTCATGAATGGCAAACCACACCGAACAGAAGGACGGGAAAAAACGGAACAGGTTGCCCTGTATGCGCATATAAATCGGCTGCCAAGAAGAACTCTCTCAATGCGGCTAAAACAAATAGTTTTGTTAAAAATTACCCGGATATAGCGAAAGAATGGGATTATGAGAAGAATGTTGGTTTAGATATTAATGAATATTCAAGTAAAAGCAACAAGAAAGTCTGGTGGAAGTGTTCTTTCTGCGGAAACAGTTGGCAAACAACAATAAACGAACGATCGTCCGGGCGCGGTTGCCCGAACTGTACATTAGCTGGTACTTCGTTTTCAGAGCAAACCGTCTTATATTATGTAAAGAAAATTTATCCGGATGCGATGTCAAGATACAAGGAACTCGGTATGGAATTAGATGTTTTTATCCCCGATATAAAAACGGCGGTAGAATACGATGGAGTATACTATCATAATAGCAGTCACGCATTAGAAAAAGAAAATAAAAAAGATGAGCTTTGTAAAGAACATAATATCCGTTTAATAAGAATACGTGATTCAAGGTTGCCGGATACGAAGAATTCAATAAGGATTACTTGCACGGATACAGGTGGTAAACACCTAAACAAGGCGATAAAGAGTCTGTTGGACTTGCTTGCCCCAGGCAATAATATCATTGTTGATGTTGACAAAGACGGAATCGGTATAAAAGCCAAATATAGAGAATCAATAAAAGAAAATTGTATTGCCAATGTAAAACCGGAACTGCTTGAAGAATGGAATTATGAGAAAAATTTACATATAAATCCGGAAACCGTCTCCAGTGGCTCTGATATAAAGTATTGGTGGAAGTGCAAGAAGTGTGGTTACGAATGGCAAGCCACACCATACACAAGAACATTAGGTAGGGGATGCCACTGTTGTGCAGGCTTAGCGGTAGTTCCGGGTATAAATGATTTTGCTTCACAACATCCTGATTTGCTGAAAGAATGGGATTATGAAAAGAATACTGTATCTCCGGATAAAGTTTCCTGCGGCTCAAATAAAAAAGTGTGGTGGAAATGTCAAAAATGCGGTAACAGTTGGCAAGCCGCCCCATACACAAGAACCAAATTAGGCTCCGGATGTCCTTATTGTTTCGGTCGTTTGCCAATCAAGGGCAAAACCGATTTGGCTTCACAAAAGCCTGAACTGTTAAAAGACTGGTATTATGAAAAGAATGAAATATCTCCGGACGATATTTGCTGCGGTTCTGAAAAGAAAGTGTGGTGGAAATGTCACATATGTGGTTATGAGTGGCAAGCTTCGCCTTCGTTGCGAAACGCCGGCGGCGGTTGCACAAAGTGCTTGCGAAAGAAAGCAGGGAAGAAAAAATCACTTGAAGCGGCTAAAACAAATAGCCTTTCAGAAAAATATCCGCAGATTTCAGAAGAATGGGATTATGAAAAAAATGATACATCTCCGGATAAGGTGTCTTGCGGTTCAAATAAAAGAGTGTGGTGGATATGCCATAAATGCGGTTATGGCTGGCAGGCTACTCCGAATACAAGAACATCAGGCTGCGGATGCCCTTGTTGCGCGGGTCGTGTTGTAGTTCCGGGTATAAATGATTTGGCTTCTAAAAAGCCCGAATTACTAAAAGACTGGGATTATGAAAAAAACACTGTATCTCCAAAAGAAGTGACTTGCGGCTCGCATAAAAAGGTATGGTGGAAATGTCACAAATGCGGCTATGAATGGCAAACTACTCCACATAATAGAACAGGCAACAACAGAACAGGTTGCCCTAAATGTTCACGCACCCATAGAAGTGAAACCCAAAAATAGGGTCTCAATTTGCTTTGCCTGTTGTTTCGGCCGAAAAAATCTTCCGTCGGCACAAATGTTATCATATAAAAAATCCCCGATTTGTCATTGACAAAATCGGGGATTTTAAATCGCCGTATTATTTCTTTATGCTCTCTATGGTAAAGGAATAAGCATATTTCTTGTTTGGATGGAGTATATACGGCTCACGCACGTGTGCGTCACCGGGCATATCTCCGCCTACGCCGAGCTGAGTTAAATCAAAGTTAAACGTTGTAATATCCTTGTGCTTTAACTCATGAATATGCGTGGCTTTCTCAAGCTCATTCTGCGTGTAATGCCAGGCGCTGAATGCGAGCGGAGTGTTGTACGGAGCGGTAAATTTAAGGCCCTTGCCGTCCTTGTCGGTTATTTCGACATAACGGACGTCAACTCTGTTGCCGTTTTCCTGCGGACGCATATAGTGGTGCTCAAGGTCGTCAACGCTCATCTCGTGAATAGCTATTTTGCCGCCGGTTTTACGGTCGATATATGTTTCCTGTGGACCTCTGCCGTACCACTTTACGTAGTTGAGTTCGGGTATAAGCCCCATCTGCGTACCGAATCTCAGAAGTGTAAAGGCCTTGGGAGTACCCTCGTGGTTGACCTCGATTTTGCCGTCGGGATAGATGATATATTTCGATTTAACGCCCGAGAAGGAGAATACTGCCCAGTCTACATATATGATGATTTCACCGTTTGCGCCCTCATCTATGGCTGTTATTGTGCCCTGTGCCGTATCGGTTGCGGTTCTCCATGTGTAATACGGATGAAGCGGAATAAGGAAGGGAACAAAGTTTGTAAGTGAAAAGTCATTGTCGATAAGCGCGCGGAAGTAATTCGGCTTCAAGGGTGTTTTTAAATATTCCTTGCCGTCAAAGCGCAGCGAAACTATTTTGCCGTCGGTAACCTTTACCGTGAAGTTTTCACCCTGAACTGTAGCTGTTGTGCCTATCTGAACGCATTGAAGTTTACCCTTTGAATTATCCGGGAGAGCTTCGGGCATCTTCTTTAGATTTATCTGGTCAAACGACTGTTCATAGCCCTTTTCGCAGTAACGCTCCTTGTTTTTGCGAAGGAATGAGAATGTGATAATGCACTCGGCGTTCGGAAGATTATCGGAAGAGAACGGCACCGTGATGTCCTTTGAAGAGAGAGGGGGAACCGAAAGATTATCGATAATACCCGATTCAATCTCTTTGCCGTTTGCGGTTACGGTCCATTTAAGGTCAAATTCCGAAAGGTCGGTGAATAAGTGCTTATTTTTAACGGTAAATTCTTTCTTTTCAAGGTCTTTTTCAATAACCTTCATTTCGGCGTAAACCTTTTTGACCTCATATGCCGACGGGTGAACCTTTCTGTCGGCGGCAATTATACCGTTTGCACAGAAGTATGTGTTACTGCCTGTCATAGCGGTTGTGTTGGGAAGCTGGAAGGGTCTGCGCGGCTCTGATTTTTCAAAGTCCGTACCGTAAAGCCAATGATCTCCGTCGGGAGCCTTGTAGCGAAGAGCCTGGTCTACGAAGTCCCAAATAAATCCGCCGCACATATTGTCGTATTTCTCGAAGTCATCCATATATTCCTGGAAGTTGCCGAGGCTGTTTTCCATTGCGTGCGCATATTCGCATAATATTACGGGCTTCGTGTAAGCCTCTTTCGGAATGGGCTTTGAATCTGCGGCGAGCTGGTTTGCAACGTTATCGTAAAGGCTTATGGTGATTGGCTCGCGATTGCCGAGCTTTTCCATAATGTCGGGGAGGGGATACATTCTTGATATAACGTCGCTCTTTGTTAGGTCAAAATCGCCCTCATAGTGGAACTGTCTCGTTTTGTCAAGCTCCAAAGCGGCTTCCTTCATCTTAGCGAAGTTTGTGCCGTCGCCGGCCTCATTGCCGAGTGACCACATAAATACGCAGGCGTGGTTTCTGTCGCGAAGTACCATTCTCTGCATTTTGTCCACAACCGCATTAGTCCATACGGGATTGCTTCCCGGAACGCCCTTTCTGCGGACGCCGTGACTTTCCATATCGCATTCGTCCATAACATAAAAACCGTATTCGTCGCAAAGCTCATAGAAGAACGGATCATCAGGATAGTGAGAAGTGCGGATGGAATTTATGTTGCAGCGTTTCATTATGTCGAGATCCTGATAATATCTCTCCTTCGGAACCGCCCAACCGTGATCCGGGTCGAAATCGTGACGGTTTACACCGCGAATCATCAGAGGCTGGCCGTTAAAGAGAATTTTTTCTCCTACTATCTCAACCTTTTTGAAACCGAAACGGATTGACTTGTATGTTGTTGTTTTACCGGTTTTAAGTTCGATAACAAGAGTGTAGAGCTCCGGTGTTTCGGCACTCCATTTGAGCGGGTTTTTTATTACCGCTTCAAGGTTTATTGTTTTGCTGTCTTTTCCGGCAACCGTGAATTCCTCCGAACCCAGCTTTTGCTTTTTGCCGTCTTTTTCAATATAAGCACTGAGCTTTGAAGTTTTGTCTTCGCCTTCATAATTTATGATTTTTGCTTCAAGCTTCGTATCGCTGTCCTTGTAATCCTTATCAAGGTCGGTTGTTATAAAGAAGTCGCGAAGACAGGTCTTGGGCTCGGCGAAGATATATACCTCTCTGTAAAGACCGCAGAGAAGCCACATATCCTGATCCTCTATGTACTGAGCGTCGCTGTAACGATAGCATTTTACGGCTACCTCGTTGATTCCGTTCTTAACATATTTTGTGATGTCAAATTCGTGCGGAGTCATGGAGCCTTGAGAATAACCTACAAAGCTTCCGTTTATATATACCTCGATTGCGGATTTGGCTGCGCCGAAGTGTAAAAATATTTCTTTTCCGTCGAAGTTTTCGGGCAGGGTAAATGCGCGTCTGTAAAGACCGATTTCCTGCATATTGTGATCAATGCAGGGAATTTTGCTCTTTTGACGGCTGATAGCCCTCGGAAAGGTACTTGCATAGTAATACGGAGCACTGCCCGTACCCTCCGTTTGCCAAACCGACGGAACGGTTATGTATCGCCAATCCGAATCATCAAAGCTCGGCTCATAAAAGTCAGGCGGACAGTTGTCTATGCCCATCTGCCAATGGAATTTCCATTTTCCGTTAAGAGTTACCTTGTAAGGCGACTCTTTTCTTTCCGCGGCGTCGAGCGCATTATCATAAGAAAAAGCGATAACGTGGCCGTCCTCTTTGTTTCTCTTGATAACGGCGGGATTTTCCCAATCGTATCTTTTTTTAATCTCCATTTTCTTCTCCAATCTTTTTATACTGAATTTATACAAACAAATTAATAACAGCTTATTCCTTTTCCGTATCCTGCTTGTATGCGAGATATTCTATAAATTGCCTTGCGGTCCTCGGACTTCTGCCGCCGGCTCTCAAAGCGTGAGCCTCCGCTTTCATTATAAGCTTGTCCTCCGGCATATTTATGCCGTATTTTTTTGCAAGTTCAACAACAATGCCCGAATACAGATTTTTGTCCGGTCTTGAAAACGTGATTTGCAAGCCGAACCTTGCCGAAAGGCTTGTAAGCTCCTGCATCGTGTCCTGAATATGAACATCGTCTCCGTCACGGTCGGCAAAGCTCTCCTTGACGAGATGACGGCGGTTTGATGTTGCGTATATCGCTATGTTTTTGGCCCTGCCGTTTACGCTGCCCTCCAAAATAGCCTTCAGCGCACCGAAGTCCTCATCGTTTTTGGTGAAGCTCAAATCATCTATAAATATTATGAATTTAAGCGGATTGCCCGATATTCTGTCCATTATGTCCGGCAGGGAATAGAGCTGATTTTTCTTAACCTCGATAAGTCTCAAACCGTCATCCTTAAATTCGTTCGCTATTGCTTTTACGGTACTGCTCTTACCGCTTCCGGCGTCGCCGTATAAAAGAACATTATTGCACGGTTCTCCCTTTAAAAGAGCCTTTGTGTTATCAATTACCTCGCTGCGCTCGCGCTTGTAACCGGAAAAATCCGAAAGTTTTTGCGTGTCGGGGTATTTAACAGGCACAATATCACCGTTTTTAATGATAAAGACGTGGTATTTTGCCCATATGCCGTATCCGGTTTTGGATATGTTTTTTATTCTGGAGAGATAAATGCTTTTTACATCGGTTTTCTCGGTAGTCCAGCCGGGGAGAGACTCATTTTCGAGGCGCAGGCTCTTTTTAACATCGTCCGACCGCACAGCTGCCAATTCGTTAAGCGTGTCAAGCTCCATATTCAGAGCCTCGTCATAATGGCTGCCGAGCTTTTTGTGACCGTACTTTAATATGTAAGCGTTTTCGTCCTCAAGAACGGCGTTTAAAACATATTTTGAAAAATTATCGGTTTCCGCAAATAGCTTTGAGAGAAAATCGGCATATAAGTAAACCTCTTCTTTTTCGCTCTTTTGTTCATCGGCAAGCTCGGTGAATGACTTGATGACATCGTCATTTAACAGATTTCTGAAAATGACAAGAGAAAAGAGCTTGTGCGAAAGCTCTTCAAAATTCAACATAATACAAATAACATCTCCGAAAATAATCAAAAAAGACTTGACATATGCCATTGACAAGCATATAATAATAAACTGCTATAAAATGGAAGCATATGCTCTTGTCGTTTTTTTGTATTAGTAGTTTATCACAAAAAATCAATTAAATCAATAGCATATCACAATCAATTATTATAGTAATCTCCCGCCGGGTTGCAATTTGTCAATACCCTTGATTTTTGCGGTCGGCGTTTGGAATAATTTTGCGAACGGAGAGTGATAAGCCCTATGGTGAATGTCAAACCAGTAAAACTCGGAAGAAACACACGCATGAGCTTTTCTAAAATCAATGAGGTAATGGAGATGCCCAACCTCATCGAGGTACAGAAAAATTCCTATCAATGGTTTCTTGACGAAGGTCTGAAGGAAGTATTCCGCGATGTCGCAGATATTACGGACTATTCCGGCAACCTTGTTTTGAGCTTTGTCGATTACAGAATGGACGATGCTCCCAAATATACCGTCAAGGAATGTAAAGAGAGGGACGCGACATATGCTGCTCCTTTAAGAGTTACTGCAAGGCTGCTCAACAAAGAAACGGGCGAAATTAAAGAAAGCGAAGTCTATATGGGCGATTTCCCGCTCATGACAGACAGCGGTACCTTCGTAATCAACGGTGCGGAGCGCGTTATCATTTCGCAGCTTGTCCGTTCTCCCAGCGTGTACTATGGTATGACGCATGATAAAACGGGTAAAGAGCTCTACTCGACTACCGTTATCCCCAACAGAGGCGCATGGCTCGAGTACGAAACTGACCAGAACGACCTGTTTTATGTAAGAATTGATAAGAACAGAAAGATTTACATCACTACCTTTATCAGAGCACTCGGACTTTCCTCAAACGAAGAGATACTTGACTTTTTCGGCTATGACGAGAGAATCAAGGCTACTCTCGAAAAGGATACTACCATAAATACCGAGCAGGCTCTTATCGAAGTATACAAGAGACTGCGTCCCGGCGAGCCTCCCACACTCGAGACTGCTCAGGCACAGATTGATAATCTCTTCTTCGATCCGCACAGATACGACCTTTCAAGAGTAGGTCGCTATAAATACAATAAAAAGCTTGCAATCTCCGCTCGCATAGCCGGCTTTAAGGCTGATGAACCGATTATCAGCAATCTTACCGGTGAGATACTTGCGGAGCCTGGCGAAACCATAACCCCCGAGCTTGCTTACAGAATAGAGCAGGAGGGCGTTAATACCGCCGTTATAGTAACTCCGGAGGATAAGACCGTTAAGGTCTATTCAAACGGTATGGTTGACATCGGCGAGTATGTTCCCATGTTCACAGAGGCTGAGCTTGAGGATATCGGCATTAACGAGAAGGTACGCTTTACCGTGCTTCAGGAAGTGCTTGAAAAGTGCGGCGACGATAAGGATGCGCTTTCCGAAGAGCTTTCGGCTCGTTGCGACGACCTCATTCCGAAGCATATCATAATCGATGATATAATGGCTTCTATCAACTACCTCAACTGCATTGCGGACGGCGTAGGTACAACGGATGACATAGACCATCTCGGCAACCGTCGTATCCGTTCCGTCGGCGAGCTTCTTCAGAATCAGTTCAGAATAGGCTTTTCCAGAATGGAGAGAGTTGTAAAAGAAAGAATGACTCTTCAGGCGCAGGAGCCCGATAAGGTAACTCCCGCCGCTTTGATAAATATTCGCCCCGTTATGGCGGCTATAAAAGAGTTCTTCGGTTCGTCTCCGCTTTCTCAGTTCATGGATCAGACAAACCCCCTCGCAGAGCTTACTCATAAGAGAAGACTTTCCGCTCTCGGTCCCGGCGGTCTTTCACGTGACCGTGCAGGCTTCGAGGTTCGTGACGTTCATTACAGCCACTACGGCCGTATGTGCCCCATAGAGACCCCCGAAGGACCGAACATCGGACTTATCTCTTATCTTGCAACCTTTGCAAGAATCAATAAATACGGCTTTATCGAGGCTCCGTTCCGCCGCATAGATAAGGAAACGGGAACGGTACTTGATGAGGTCACCTATATGACCGCAGACGTCGAGGATAACTACATGGTAGCTCAGGCTAACGAGCCTCTCGACGAAAACGGCAAATTCAAGCGCAAAAAGGTCAATGCCCGTTATCGTGACGAGTTTATGGAGATTGAGGCTTCGGAAGCCGACTACATGGACGTATCGCCGAAGATGGTAGTTTCCGTTGCAACCGCAATGATTCCTTTCCTTGAGAACGACGACGCAAACCGTGCACTTATGGGTTCAAACATGCAGAGACAGGCGGTTCCGCTTCTCACAACCGAGTCTCCCATAGTAGGAACCGGTATGGAATACAAGGCGGCGGTCGATTCGGGCACCGTAGTTCTCGCAAAGCGCGCCGGTACCGTAACCAAGGCTGATGCGGAAACTGTTGAAATCACTACGGATGACGGTTCGGTTGACCATTATGACATAATCAAATTTATGCGTTCTAACCAGGGCACATGCATAAATCAGCGCCCGATAGTTTCCGAGGGTCAAAAGGTTGAGGCTCATGAGGTTATAGCCGACGGTCCTGCAACCTCAAACGGCGAAATTTCACTCGGTAAGAATGCGCTTATCGGCTTTACCACTTGGGAAGGCTACAACTACGAGGACGCTGTTCTTATCAACGAAAAGCTTGTCCGCAACGATGTTTATACTTCAATTCATATAGAGGAATATGAGCTTGAGTCGAGAGATACCAAGCTCGGACCGGAAGATATTACGAGAGATATCCCGAACGTCGGTGAAGACGCTCTTTCCGACCTTGACGAAAACGGCATAATCCGTATCGGTGCCGAGGTTCACTCGGGCGATATACTTGTCGGTAAGGTAACGCCTAAGGGCGAGACGGAGCTTACCGCCGAGGAGAGACTTCTCCGCGCAATATTCGGCGAAAAGGCAAGAGAGGTTCGCGATACTTCCCTTCGCGTACCGCACGGCGAATACGGCATAGTAGTAAACGTCGAAGTGTTTACAAGAGAAAACAGCGACGAGCTCAGTCCCGGCGTTAATAAAGTAGTACGCTGCTACATCGCTCAGAAACGTAAGATTTCCGTCGGCGATAAGATGGCAGGCCGTCACGGTAACAAGGGTGTCGTTTCCCGCATCCTGCCGCAGGAGGATATGCCCTACCTGCCCGACGGCACCCCGCTGGACATCGTGCTGAACCCCCTGGGCGTTCCTTCCCGTATGAACATCGGTCAGGTGCTGGAAGTCAACCTGGGCTACGCTGCCAAGGCCTGCGGCATCAAGGTCATGACCCCTGTCTTTGACTCTGCCCGTGAGAACGACATCGGCGATACCTTTGATACCGCCCGCGAGATGTGGCACGGCGAGAATGCTCCTGCATATCCCACCAAGCTCCCCAAGATCATGGGCGAGAAGGGCCACATCATCGACTTCTCCAAGATCGAGCTGGACCGTGATGGCAAGACCACCGTTTACGATGGCCGTACCGGCGAGAAGTTCGATAACCGCGTTACCGTTGGTTATATGTACTACCTCAAGCTGCATCACCTGGTCGATGATAAGATCCATGCCCGTTCCACCGGCCCCTACTCTCTGGTCACCCAGCAGCCTCTGGGCGGCAAGGCCCAGTTCGGCGGCCAGCGCTTCGGCGAGATGGAAGTCTGGGCTCTGGAAGCTTACGGTGCCGCTTACACCCTGCAGGAGATCCTGACCGTCAAGTCCGATGACGTTGAGGGCCGTGTCAAGACCTACGAGGCCATTGTCAAGGGCGAACCCATCCCGCAGCCCGGCATCCCCGAGTCCTTCCGCGTTATGCTGAAGGAGCTGCAGTCTCTGGGTATGGACGTTGTGGTCCAGGACAAGGACGGCAACGAGATCGATATGCGCCAGAACTTCGACGACGAAGAGACCGGCTTTGATATGCGCGATGTTGCCGGCACCGAGACCGTCGCCAACGAGAACGAGCTGCTGAACGATTACACCATCAAGGATGCTGACGCAGGCTTCGATGATCCTTCTGTGCTGGAAGATGACAACTCCGGCAGTGCGGCTCCCGCTTCCGACGAAGTGGATTTTTAACTAGAGATTAAGAAAGGGTTCGTTTCATGGAAAACAACGTTTTCGATTCCATTAAAATCGGCCTGGCTTCTCCGGAGCAGATCCGCAACTGGAGCTACGGCGAGGTCAAGAAGCCTGAGACCATCAACTACCGCACCCTGAAGCCGGAGCGCGACGGCCTGTACTGCGAGCGCATTTTTGGACCTACCAAGGACTGGGAGTGCCACTGCGGCAAGTATAAGCGCATCCGCTACAAGGGCAAGATCTGCGACCGCTGCGGC
>OHSF01001155.1_pt1 | contig 12181 bp, 9 predicted proteins | sample 1578551 | NCBI WGS metagenome assembly OHSF01 (sample SAMEA3879601, study PRJEB24766) | human gut metagenome | biome: human-associated habitat; feature: feces | place: USA | collected 1985/1987
CAAGCGGTATGCCGATCCGCAAAAAAATCTGGAATTCTCCCGCCCCGTCCATACGTGCCGCCTCCATGACATTTTCCGGTATTCCACGGAAAAAGCGGTACATAATAAAGACGGAAAACGTTGCAAAAATTCCGGGCAAAACGACTGCCTGCGGTCTGTCCAGCATTCCCAGACGGTTTAACACCAGATACTGCGACAACATCGTGACCTGAAACGGCATCATCATCACGAGAATGAACAGCCGGTAAACTGTTTTTCTTCCGCGGAAAGAATACCGCGCCAGCCCCCACGCTGCCGGCATGCCAAAAAGCATCTGCCCTGCCAGAATTGCCCCCGTGTAAAAAATCGAGTTCCAGAACATCTGAAAATATTCTGGTGAATCGAAAAGAAGCTCCACAACATTCTGCAACGTCGGGTATTGTGGCAGAAGATGCCAGATAGCAAGCCCATCTCCCTTTCCGAGTGCAGGTGCGATGCACGTATAGATTTCATGGTTTCCCATAAAAGTGCCGACAAGCAGAAAAAGAACTGGAGCAAGGCACAAGCCTGCTGTCAGAATCAGAATGCATGTTATTATTATTCTCTTCATGAGATTCTTCTTTCTATATTTATATTGTACATCTTCCTTTTTATCTGCTGTCTCCTGTTCATTATCCTTCCCGCTCCCAGCTTCGCTCAAGTAACAGCACAAACACCGCAATTACAAACGCGAGCATCACAGATGCCGCCGCCATCTTATCCACCGAGAGCGTCTGGAACCAGTTGTTGAACACATGCTGCAACAGATAAATATTTTCCTGTGGATAGCTGCCCGCTGCCATGTAAACCTCCCGGAACGCCTTAAATGAATTTAAAACCGACAAAATGACAACGGTAAATGCCACCGGGCGGAGATTCGGAAGTGTGATATAGAAAAACTTTTTCCATTTTCCGGCTCCGTCCATATCTGCCGCCTCATAAATCCCCTGCGGGATTGCAGAAAGCCCCGCCATCCAGAGCACAATATCGTATCCTAAATATTTCCAGACATAGCTGAATACGAGGATTCCAAATGCGGCATCGGTGTTCATCCAGTCTACCTCCTGCACCGACAAAACGTTTAAAATCTGCCCGATTCCGCTCATTCCTGACAGCGCATGGATCGCACTGTTCACAAATCCGTGGCTGTCAAAAAGAATCTTCCACAGTACGACCACACTTGCCGCCGGGATTGCCATCGGAAGCAGATACATACTTTTAAGTGCCGCTGCACTGCCCCGGTAAAACTGTTCCATCGTCACATCCCGGTGTTTTTTCTTTTTCTCTGCCAAAATCAAAACCTGCTGCAACAGCATTGCCAGGATCAGCGATAATAGCAACAGGCATGGAATACAGGTGACCACAAAACGCAGTGTATTTTTCGCTGCAAGATCAAAAGCATCATTTTTTATCACCTGCACGTAGTTTCTGATCCCGACGAAACTGCCATCCACGGTCTGGAAAAAAGAGCGCCGCACCACATCTGCAAATGGAATCAGTCCAAACACCGATACTCCCAGAAATTTGGGCAATAGAAAATACCATCCGGGATTTCGTTTTTTTCTGATTTTTTTTATTTTCATCCTCATGTCTTTCTCATCGCCTGCTGCAATCTATCGTCATCTTCCTTTCTACTGCTGCTCTGCAAGATAAAGATTCACTTTCTTTGTGATCTCATTTACCGTTTCTTCGAGGTTTTTCTCCCCTTTTACATAGCTTGTTCCATGCCCGATCACAAGGTTCTGGATCGTACGGTCTGTGAGTGCTGACTGCTCCACTGCTTCCAGCTGCGCTAAAATCGCATCTGCTTCCTCCTGTGTCATGGAGCGGTATTCAATCGTATAGATTTTGTCGCTTCCATCCCTGTTAAATGCCATGCTTGTTTCCGTCCGTCCCATCAATGCATTGATCTGATCCTTTAAAGCTGCCTCATTCACCGGAATTCCGTTGCTGGAAGCTCCTGCCTCTTTTCCGAGCAATGTTTTCACAAATGCTTTTCCTGCATCCTCATTGCCTCCTGATACCACACCTGCCTGTAAAAATGGGACATAGGTAGAAATTCCACCATTCGACAATGCACCATAAACCGCTCCGTCCGTCGACCCTGCACTCAACATCAACTGGAAATCCTCGACATCTGCAATGGTTCCAAATTCCACTTTACATGTCTCTGTAAATAAATCCATGCTGTCTAATGTTCCATAACGGTATCCATCGCACATTCCGCTCTCAAAAAAATTGCCATAGGATTCAATATCGCTGTGATCATCCACATCATAAATGCGTTTCACCTGTGTCAGATAATCGGAAACTTTCGTTTCATCCAGACTTCCGTCCTCTTTTACCCAGTTTTTGGAATCTACATTGTAAAAATCAAGCAGTAACTCTTCCACCATCTTCTGCTGTACCACATAAGTCGTACTTTTGTCCTTTGCCAGGGTTTCGATGCGGTCTGCAAGTGCCTGCGTGGACTTTCCTGCATCTACCGTCTGCTGATCTGACGTGATAAATGATACTAAGAAACGTGTCGGAATCGCATATATCTTTCCATCCTTTGTGCTGTCTTTCACAATGGAATCCACAAGTCCATCCGAAGCCTTTACCTCATCCACAACATCACTGATATCTGTTAAAATTCCTTTTTCCACATAGCTGTCCACCGGCATTCCATCTAAGATAAGCACATCCGGTCCATTTCCTGCCAGGATATCCGTGCTCAACGTCTTCAATGCGTCCTCTAACGTCACTCCATTATCATCCGTCATGCCAATTTCAAGGTTTACATAAATATCTGCATACTCCTGACGGAAAATATTGACTGCCTGACGCAGCGTATCGGAATCCTGCAATGCATAAATATTGAGTTCCTGATTCAGGTTGGCAGACGCGTCTGCATCGTAGGTGTAGCTGTAGAGTGCACCCTCCATTCCGTTATTTCCTGCCACAAAAAGATGCGTCTCATCCTGCATATACACTCCGTAAAAAATCGCACCGCTGTTGCTCAATGCAGTCTGCTCGCCCTGTACCAGCTCCTCCACAACTGCTCCACCTGTTGTATAGTGGAAAATTCCTTTATAATCTGCAAAAATAATACTGTTATCATTCTCCGCTTTTGCAAACGTCACCGGAAGTCCGGTATCGGTATTTCGATAAACGAGGTTATCATCTGAGCAGATCTGCTCAGTCAATGCGGTCAGCTCGTCCGTCTCTTTTCCGGTTGTCGTGTCATAGCAAAGCACCTTGTCACTTGTGACGATATAGCAATTCGTTCCAACCACATCAAAATAAGGAATATAGGTATCCTCATCGATTTCAAATGTCACTGTTTTGCTTCCATCTGTACAGTCAATTCCATACAAACCTCCCTCTGTATCGCGAATGATCAGCTGTTTGTTACTGTCAAATGCTGCAACTGATACAAAGGCATCTTCTGCTGGCATTTCAATGGAAAATGTATGTGTGCTTCCGTCTGCGTCCACAATTGTAACCTGGCATAATCCGTTTTCTGTGTAATCAAGAAACGCAACTGTTCCATCCTCTGCGACTGCGACATTACTGTAAGAGATATCTTCAAGCGGTGTTGTCTCCCAGTTTCCGCCTCCATCACTGCTTTTTACCACATAGATGCTATAATCTGCATCCTGCCCTACAATTTCAAGTGTTCCATCTGACAGTGCTTTGAACTGTAAAATGCTATTGATCTCTTCCGGAAGTGCTACTTTTGATTCAATAAATCTTCCTTTGCCGCCTCCTGCGCTGCCATCAGCATTCGTGCCACTGCTTTCTGTTCCATCTAAGCCTCCGCCTGCATTTTTTCCACAGCCGGTGAATATTCCTGCTATCAATGTCATCAGAAGAACTAAAACCATTGTGACAACTAGCATGCTTAGTTTTTGCCTGTTTTTTATCTTTGCATTTTTCATTTTGTTTTCATGACCTTTCTTTTTTTATTTTGCTTTTATAATTGCAGCTCCACAATCATTGCCAGAACAAGCAGCTGTTCCTCTGCTTTGGCATTCTACATGCAGTATTTTTCGTTTCTGGTTTTATCTTATAGAAGAAATCTTAGAAAAATCTTTAAATTTGGCTTTAATTTAACTGTTACATTTCAAAATAATCTATAATTTAAAGATTTTTCTAAGATTTCTATGCTATACTCATCCTTATAAATCTCAGGAGACATTATCATGCGTATTTTATTGATCGAAGATGATCTGAATTTTTGTGAAACCCTGCGTTTTCAGTTGGAGCAGGAAGCTTATGAGGTGGATGTATGCCACGATGGAAGAGACGGTCTTGACCTCTTCTTACAGGACGCGCACGACATTGTCCTGCTCGACCGCATGCTCCCGACCATGAACGGTCTGCTTGTATTGCAAAAAGCGAGACAGGCCGGAATTTCTACGCCTGTCATACTGATCACCGCCCTCGGCGAACTTTATGACCGGATCGAAGGGCTGGATGCCGGTGCAGACGATTACATTGTAAAACCATTCGCCTTCGAAGAACTGACCGCCCGCATCCGCTCCCTCGGCAGACGCAGCGGCAAATGGGAAGATGACAATTTACTTACCATCTGCGACATCAGTTATGACTGCAACGCGAGACTGCTAAGTGGATCTACTGGCTCCATCCGGCTCTCCGGCCGTGAGGGCAGATTGCTTGAAGTTCTTCTGCGAAGTTTTGAGCTCGTCATCCGCCGTGAAGTACTTCTTAGCCGTGTCTGGGGCGTGGATGCAGAAGTGGAGGATTGTAACCTTGACACTTACATCCATTACCTGCGCAAGCGGCTCTCCTACGTTGGAAGCACGCTTGCCTTAAAAACCATCCGCGGTGTCGGATATACGCTGGCTTCCTCCTGATTCCAGATTTTTCATATAAAATTATGAAGCTTCTGCATATTTTCGCGCTGCCGTTACTTTTCAATTATTTTATCCTTATTGCAATTTACAGATACCTTTTTTCACCATCTGCTTTATGTACATTATCAGGAGGTTTCTCATGTTTCCACACTTCACCTTTTCCGGCACAACCTATCAGGCTTTGCATCGCAAACTCACCTTATTTTGTACCTGCGTCACACAGATCATTCTCCTTGCCTTAAGTGCTCTGTGTGTTTTTGTTGCAAAAAAAAATATAAAGCAGGGAAACGAAACCGCTTTTCTCACAGAGACAAGTTCTGTCATTTCCCATTTGCAGGAGCAGGATGTCATCTCACACCAGTGGTTAAACCAGTTACAGGAAAACAGTTCTATCCAGATTTATCTTTATGAGAATGGGACTCCACTCTTTTATGACCAGTATCATCAGACAACTGCAGACGAGCAATTATGTGAAAATGCACTTCTCGCCGCAGAAGAGCTTACCGGGAACCCTCCTTTTTTCACGAAAAATAAAAGGCTTTCCTCGCATACGGAATATCAGTTCAACTCCGGCGATAACATTCCCTACATTGCATCCGTCGGCAGTATCCCAAAAGGCGACAGCTACTTAAACTTTCTGATCCTGCGCTCGCTCGCCGAACAGTCTCACCAGATGCTGTCGTTAAGAATTATCGTGATCATTGCAAATATTGCCGCATTTTTACTGCTGTTTCTCTTTTTCCACTTCTTCATCCGAAAAATGTTAGAACCAGTCGAAACTGCACAGAAAAAGCAGACACAATTCATCGCCTCCGCCTCCCACGAGCTACGCACCCCATTAGCGGTTGTCCGCTCCGGCTTGGAATCCGTTGAAAAATGTTCAAATGAAGAGGAACGAAACCACTTTCTACATCTGATGTCCGAGGAGACCGTCCACATGAAACGTCTGATCGACGATATGCTGCTGCTCGCAAATTCGGATGCTGACACGCTCACCATCAAACCGGAAGCCTGTCAGCCGGATTTGCTGCTCTTAGACACTTATGAAAAGTTTGAACCACTGGCAAAGAAAAACGGGCTTCACCTTATCCTCACTCTGCCGGAAGAAATTCTCCCGGACTGCTTCTGTGATATCCACCGCACAGAACAGATTTTTTCCATTATCGTGGATAATGCACTCTGTTACACACCATCCGGTGGAAAAGTGACACTCTCCTGCCATGCTGAAAATGAAATGCTTTGTTTTCTATTCGAAGATACCGGATGTGGAATTTCAGAGGAAAAGAAATCCCATATTTTCGAACGATTTTACCGCGCCGACGATGCCCATACCGACAGAGAACACTTTGGACTCGGACTCTGCATTGCAAAGGAACTTACCGAAAAGCAAAATGGGAACATCCATGTTGTGGATGCTCCCATTTCCGGCAGCTGCTTTATGGTACAATTGCCATGTGCACTTTAATTTTTATGTGATCTCTACGCTCTCCTGTCAGGTTATATTTTTCCTGTTATTCCACATTTTTCAGTGCCTGATCCATCGGAATACGCTTGATCCTTCTGAAATCCAATACCATGACAAGCAGATATCCGATCAGGATAAACAGGAACATTTTCACATAGCCCATCGTGCTTATGCGAAAAGCGTACCATCCACTGTAGGAAAAGAGCATGATCCTCCAGACTGCCTTCATGATGACGACACCTAAAATCACGCTGACAACATCGATCACCACAAGAACGATGGTCGTGGACAACAGATATAAACTTGCAATCTCCCGGTTCTCATAGCCCAGGATTTTTGTCATGGAAATTGCATTTTCGTTCTTCTCGATGATCAGCTTCGTGAGCAGGTAAATCAATACTGCGGATAACAGGATGCACAGATACTGGAAGTAGGTCATATAAGAGCCCATGGAATGATCGAGCTGGTCACACATTTTCGTAATGTCGTGTTCTGTGATGACGGTTGCGATCTCATCCTCATCAATATCTGTGATCTCTGAATCCGAGAGATAGCCTGTGAATGCATCACTGTCCATGTCAAAGATTTCACAATACTGCTCATTGGGCAGAAATACTGCCAGCGCCTGACTGTGATCATAGATTCCTGCAACCTCAAACTCATACTGTTTGTTCTCATATTTTTCGTCAAGAACCACTGTGTCACCCACGCTCAGGCTGTATTTATCTGCATAGGAAGCAGAAATATATGCCTCGTTTCCTTTCAGGGCAGACAGGTTACTGATTTTCACATACCGGCTGTCATCCTCGATTCCGTAGACAGAAATCTCCTCATCTAACGTATCGCTCTTGTGCTGCAGAGATGTCATATTGAATTTCTCTGCATCCTTATTACCCGTTGTGATAATGTCTCCATCCTCATTCTCATAAGACTTTAACACATACTGATAATTCGTGAACATCATATCTGAAACATTGGACTTGTAATAGTCGAGCGTCTCTGGCATACCGACCGCCATTGCAAGCATAATGCTGATAAACAAGATACCCACAAATAAAATCAGGTAATTCGTCACGTTCTGGAGCATGATACGCAGGCGGAAACGGCTTAAAAAGCTCCATTTTGGCAGGCGCATTGCTTTTTTACGCTTTGTTTTTTTCAGATCATGACGCAAAAACTGTAATGGTGTATGCCTCATCATTTTTATAATGACGACAAGATTGACCGCAAGCATTAAAACAACCGGAATGATTGTTGTCTTGAAAAAGGCATCCGGGTTCCAGACTGTCTGATAAGTTGGAAGACTGTAGCTGTTATAATACATGCCGACAACCACATTTTTAAATACGGTATAGCCGAGGATATTTCCAATGCACGCTGCGAGAAGTGTCACGATCACCGGCATGGAAATATAATGTCTGACCAGTTCACCTCTCGTATAACCAGAAGCTCTCAGTGTTCCGATCGTAGAAGCCTCCTTCACGATCGTGTTGCTGATGGTCACTGCAAAAATAAATGCAATGATCACGATCAAAATATCCAGTAAAACACCACCCATAGCTTTGTCTGAACCCATATCATCCGTTGCAAAATTAATAGCCGGATTTGCATAGCGCGGCATATAGTCCTCTAACTCTATGTCAGCACACACAACCTGTGTGAGCAGTGCTTTCATGAAATCATCGGATTTTGCTTTCTGCTCCACTTCATCTGCAGGAGTATCCACATAATTCCATGTGTAAGAATAATGAACAGTTTTATGTAAACTATTAAATCCTTCCTGTGTGACCATAGCCACATCGAATTTGATCGCATCAAACATCATATCCGTTGCCTTCTCATGCAGTGTCGCATAATTGACATAGGCGATCAGTCCGACAACTTTGAACCTCTGCCCGCTGACAGAAATCTCATCTCCCACTTTGACGCCGACATTGTCTGCATGCATACGGTCAGTTGCGATCTCATCCGCTTTTTCCGGAAATGCTCCGTCAAGCAGGCAGGCAAGATCCACGTTATCATTTTTTGCATAGACACGGATGTTTCCTTCTGCCTCGCCGTCGTTGTTGTAATCTTCCTCCTCATTTCGGAAGAAGTTCTCATATACTTTTACCGGAACTTCTGTAAAATCAGGATCGTTTAACTCGTATTTTTCTTCTGCGTCAGCATATTTATCATCGATTTCCTCTACGATTTTATCCCATGCCTCGTCGTAGGCTTCCGGATAAGCTTTTTCATCCAACTTTTCGTCCAGCTCTTTTTTTGCTTTGTCAAGATAATACCGTCTGACGTCCGCTTTTGTTCCTGTCTCGATAGCAGAAAGTAACGTCTCATCTGCCTTTTTGTCCAGCTCAAAATGTCCATCCTCTAACTTATATTTTGTCACGCCTTCATTTGCTGCAACGAGCATACTCTCATTTGCAACATACATACCGGAAACAAAGCCGATCGTGAGGATCAGGAATAATGCCACCACAAGATATTTTTTCCAGTCACCGAGCAATTCACGCGGAATACGTCTGATGAGTGGATTTTTAATTTTTTTCTTTTTCATAACTGCCACACTCCTTACCACTCAAGATCTGCTGCTGAAATCTTGTGCTCGTTCCTCTCGTTATGGCGCACGGCTCCATCACGAAGTTTTATAACATGATCTGCCATGTTCTTGATTGCCTCGTTGTGTGTTACCATGATGATCGTATTTCCATATTTTTTGTTTACATCTTCGATCAGTTTTAAAATTTCTTTGGAGGTGTTATAATCCAAAGCTCCGGTTGGCTCATCACAGAGCAGGATATCCGGGTTTTTCACGATCGCACGACCGATGGAAACACGCTGCTGCTGACCACCGGACAACTGATTCGGCAGCTTGTACCGGTGTTCGTAAAGTCCAAGTGTCTGTAACAGCTCATCGATATCCAGCGCATTGTCGGAAAGATACGCTCCGACTTCAATGTTTTCCTTCACGTTCAGATTGGCGATCAGATTGTACATCTGAAATACATAGCCAAGATGTTTTCTGCGGTATTGGGTTAGTTTCTTCTCACTCATATCTTCGAGCTTATCACCGTTGATCGAGATGTAACCGCAATCGGCACTATCGATTCCTCCGATAATATTTAATAAAGTTGATTTTCCCGAACCGGACGGTCCAAGCAGAACACAGAACTCTCCTTTTGCCACGGAAAAGTTCATTCCGCGCAATACTTCCTGACGTGTTTCTCCACTTCCAAAACCTTTTTTCAGGTCAACGATCTCCAAAAATTTTTTCTCTTCCTCTGACATAGTCTCCCCTTTTTCAAAAAACATATTTGGCAACAGCCATTTTTGACATCTAGGTTAGTTGTAACTAATCTCAGGAAAATTATAGCACATGATATTGGGGATACAAGGAAGAGATATTGTTGTTGAGAAATTTTGTCAGTTAAATTAACTATTTGATTACATATTGACCTTTGATACTATTCGATATAATATATGTATATACAGTTAATACTATATAACAAAGACCGTCGCATGAAGTGCGTGTAGATATCGATTATGAAACTAAGCTTCATGATCAACAATATCTTTTTTAAAGGAGTGAATATTTATGAGCGATCAGGTTGCCATCAAAACATGGGGAAATAGTCAGGGAATACGTATTCCAAAGAATATTCTTGAAAAACTTGGACTCCATGTCTCAGATACTTTACAAATTGAAGTAATTGATGATTCGATTGTTTTGAAAAAAGCATTTAAACACAAAACATTTGAGGAACGCGTTGCTGAATACAACGGGGAAATTTCAATTTGTGATTATGATTGGGGAGAACCTGTCGGAAAGGAAATTTTATGATGAATTTTTCGCAGGGAGATATTATCAAAATTTCTAATTTAAAAGATGCAATGCTTGTTGTAAGTAAAAATGAATTTATTAAAAAAACAGGTGTTTTTCACGTCTGCCCACTTTTAGAGAATTATGCAGAAGGTCCTCTTCACATAAAAGTACGCGGTGTCAAAGACACCTCAGGAACTGCTATATGTGAGCAATTGAAGCTAATTGACCCTTCCGCCAGAAGCTGCAAACGTATCGACCGCGTCCCTTATCATATGATTATGAATGTTTCAGACGCAATACAGGGTATTTTTGAATATGACTAATATAAGAAACAAGGAGACTTCCATGACCGAAACCCTATCGAAAGCCTGGTCATTATTTGACGCAGGCAATTACACTGATGCAGAAACGCTTTATAAAGAATGTTATGCAAAGATTCCTTCCACCGACCATGACAATTACTGGCAGGTTCTCATGGGATTGATTTATGCAGAAAGCTTTCTAGAACATTTTGCAGAGGCTCGTACCTACGCTTCGCAGTTGATTTCGTGTGCAATTGATCACGAAGAAAAACACATTGCAATCCATCAGGCAGGCATGATCGAACGGATGGCTGGTGCGTATGACAAGGCTATGAACTTATTTTTACAGGAAGAAGCACTCATTGAAAAAAATTTCCCGGATGATGCACTTGCCCGCTCCGCAAATCTCTACGAGCAGGGCTATGTTTCCATGAAGCTTCATGATCTTCCTCTCGCAGAAAAAAACATGCTTTCAGCCTTAGATTTTGCTAAAAAGTCGAACGATCTTATCTCCATCGGCTGTGCTTACCGCGGTCTTGGGGAAATCCTGAAAGCGTCAGAAAAAGTAGAGGATGCGGCTGTCTATTTTGAAAAAGCTATCACCGCTTTCCAGAAAGCCGGAGATACCTACGGTGTGGAAGAAGTAAAAGAACTCATGTCAAAATAACATCTTACATAAACATACTTATGTTCACCACATCCGTTTTTAAATGAAACATGTTTTTCAAAAAATATGCATGTTTCATTTGACTCTCTGTTACAGTTCACTTGTACCTTGTTCCAGTAACGGCTCACTCTCTTCGCTTCCTGCGATGTTTAGATGGGTATTTCCCCACTGCTGCATTGCTTCAATGATCGGCGACAGAGTCCTGCCAAAATCCGTCAGACTGTACTCTGTCTTTGGCGGCAAAGACGATACCCGTCCTGTCTCCGGCTCTTTTTATGTAACTATTTCGTTTTCCCCTCTCCCTCGAAATACTCCTTCACCAGCTTCACAACCACACCTGATAATAAGAATACTGCGATCAGGTTTGGGATTACCATAAGTCCGTTGAATGTCTCTGCGATGTTCCACATCAGTCCGAGGTTCATGGTCGCACCAACGATCGCCACCAGCGCATATAAAATCATGAACGGCTTATTTGCCCGCGTTCCAAATAAAAATTCAATACATCTTGTTCCGTAAAGTCCCCAGCCAATGATCGTGGAGAATGCAAAACAGCACATTGCAACCGCAGTAAAAATAGATACCCAGCCACCATATACGGAGGTGAATCCGCTGATGGTAAGCTCTGCACCTGCTGCCTCGCCATATCCAACCGGAACGCCGCTGCATAAAATGACCAGTGCGGTCAGTGTACAGATCACGATCGTGTCCACAAACACTTCGAAAATACCGAAAAATCCCTGTTTTACCGGTTTTCTCGTATCGGCACAGGCATGTGCGATCGAACCGGTTCCAAGTCCTGCCTCATTGGAAAAAATACCTCTGGAAACACCCTTTTTCATACTCATGAAAAAGCTTCCCACTGCTCCGCCTGTCACGGCTGCCGGGTTAAATGCACCCTCAAAAATAGAACCGAATACCGCTGGAATGGATCTGAAATTGATCAGTACAACACCGATCGCCAATAAAATATAAATGATCGCCATAAATGGCACCAGTTTCTCTGTCACCTGTCCAATTCTTTTAATTCCACCAATCAAAATTAAT
>OHSF01001169.1_pt1 | contig 12120 bp, 9 predicted proteins | sample 1578551 | NCBI WGS metagenome assembly OHSF01 (sample SAMEA3879601, study PRJEB24766) | human gut metagenome | biome: human-associated habitat; feature: feces | place: USA | collected 1985/1987
CACAAAAGACCTCTCTTGGTGGGAGGTCTTTTTTTTGCACAGAAACTAACGATAAGCAGGCGACCCAAGGTCGCCTTTACACTATAAAAACAAAGCCGAGGGGCATTTACCTCTCGGCTATTGTTATTTTATATCATATCACAAAGAACAGTGCCGTTCTTATAACTGCTGTAAAAAGCATAGCATAGAACGATGTGCCAAGCAAAAGCTGATTTGCCCAGAATATATCGTTAGACTCGCATGGCTTTAGATTTCTGCCTATAACAGGCTTTCTTACAAGCTGTCCGCCGTAATACTCATCACTGCCAAGCTGGATACCCAATGCACCTGCACACACCGACTGAGTTTGCGCTGAATTAGGACTAGGGGATTTTCTTCTGTCTTTTTTGTATACCTGAGAAGCGTTCTTGCTGTCAAGGTGAAGATAAGAAACGTTCATTTTCATAAGCAGGGCGGCTATTCTTGCAGGTATAAAGCTGAGAACGTCGTCGAGCTTTGCAGGGAATTTGCCGAAGTTTATGTATGTGTCTGTTTTATAGCCCACTGTGTTGTCGATAATATTCACTGTTCTGTAGAGTATTCCGCCCAGACCGCCGAATATCGCAGACCAGAAAATAGGTGCGACCGCCCAATCTGTGGTGTTCTCTGCAACCGACTCCACCGTACTTTTTATAACAGCGTCAATGTTCATATCGTCGGTGTCACGGAAGGTCACTTTTTTTACCTTGCGCTGTGCAGAAGAAAGATTGCCTGCCCTTGCAGCACGCATCACTCCCCCTGCCGCAGTTTTAAGGGACTTTACAGAAAGCGCTGACCAGCACATTATACCCTCGAGGAAGATGCCAAGTGCGGCATTTAGCTTATAGCCCACGAATAGAAGAAGCAATGCCACAGCGGCAACTATAAGAAGCACTATCACAGTCATCATAAGACCTGCCATGCGCTGTGCTTCGGGGGTGTTTTTATAGCTGTTTCTGAAAGACTTATCAAGCTTTGCCACAAGCTTTTTTATAAAATACTGAGGATAGACCACTACTTCAGGGTCGCCAAGGAGCATATCCAGCGCAAAGCCAAGCGCAAGCGCCGCCAGTGAATTTATCAACATATATACATATCCTTTCTTCAGGCAATAATTACTTATGATAATTATATCACAACACTTTCTGATTTTCAATACCTTTATGCTCTGATTTTAAGGGATAAGGCACAAAAAAGGGCGGTCAGAGCCGCCCGAACAAAAGTCTTTCAAAAAAAATCAGAAACTAAGGTGCAAACACTGTTTGCCCCTACACTGAATAGATATATCCATAAGCTTTTGTGATAACTATATTATTTGCATATCTCCGAAAGCTTTTCAAGCATAAGCTCCATTTCCTCGTCTGTGCCGATAGTAATTCTCAGAAAGTTATCTATTCTCGGCTTGTTGAAGTATCTCACGAAGATACCATTTTCACGGAGGTATGTGAAGATCTCCTTTGCAGAGAGCTTTTCATGCTGTGCAAAGAGAAAATTCGTTTCGCTGTCAAGGACGTTGAAGCCCATTTCACGCATTTTTTCCGCTGTTCTATCCCTTGTTGCCTTGACCTTTTCAACTGTCGCCTTGAAATAATCCTCGTCAGAAAGGCTTGCAACGGCAGTTTCTATGGCTATCTGGTCGAGAGGATAGGAATTGTATGAGTCCTTTACAGCCCGCATATAGCTGATAAGCTCAGCACTTGCAAAAGCCATGCCCACTCTCATGCCTGCAAGGGAACGTGACTTTGAGAAAGTCTGTGTTACAACGAGATTATCGTACTCTTTCACAAGCTCCACGCAGGAATATCTGCCGAAATCCACATATGCCTCGTCGATTATAACAATGCTGTCCTGATTGTTTTCAAGAAGTTCTCTTATAAATTTCTCACCCACACCAAGGCTTGTCGGAGCATTAGGGTTTGGTATAACAACGCCACCGTTAGGCTCTTTGAAATCCTCGATATTTATTACAAAATCATCGTCAACGCTCTTAGTCTTGTATGGTATCTTCAGAAGCTCACACCACACAGGATAGAACGAATAAGTTATATCAGGATAAAGTATAGGCTTATCAGAGTTGAAAAATGCTCTGAAAGCTGTGGCAAGCACATCGTCTGAACCGTTTCCGCAGAAAACATTTTCGCTATTCAGTCCCACACGCTCCGCAAGCGCCGTTCTCAGTGCAGAAGCATCAGCACTAGGGTATTTTCTAAGCTCTGCAATAGTTTTCCCCTCCAATATCGCCTTTACCTTTGGTGACGGCGGATAAGGGTTTTCATTTGCATTGAGCTTTATTATCTTATCGTTTTTAGGCTGTTCCCCTGCAACGTATGGCTCTATATTTATAAGGTTTTTTCTCCAAAGCTTTTCGCTCATTTTACATTATCCTCTCTATATTTTATCATAGTAAAGTATTAATATAAAATATTATAGCACATACCGCTTATGTTGTCAAATAAAAGCCGCCTAGCTTTCAAAGTAAGCCTGTATAGACTGCAAAACGCCGTCATAGTAATATGCGTTCACGCTCATGGAATCGCTCTTCCAATCAAGAAACTGATCTTTGCCGTTTCTGTCGCTGACCTCAGGTGTGCCGAGAATCGCAGCCATCTCCTCAGGAGTTGAATTTTTTGTTATACCGAATATTGAGCAGTCGCTTTCGGTGGCGAAACTCATTCTTATCTTATGGAGGGTATGATCGCTGTTGAGCCAGAAGTCGAAGATGATGATATTATCCACAGTCGAGCTTGTTTTTCCGTAGCAAAGAGCAGAATCGTATTCATCGTCAGGGGTATCCACCATTTCTGCTCTTACATCATCAATAAGCTCAGTGCCTGTGAAAACGTGGTCTATGCCCTTATAGCTTACGCTTATATCCTTAGGCAGAGCAGCGTCTGAAGTTAGGTCAAGGGTCTTGAGATCATCATATACCTTTACTCTGTTCTCATCAGTGTTTACAGTGCTCTCACCCGGTGTTGTTATGCCTGTGTACTCAGATGTGAAAACAGCTTCTCCGTCTTTTTCGTGTATTTCTTCCTGCGGATAGTTTTTGCTGTAGTATGTGAAATCGGAAACCGAGAAGTAATCAAGCACTACGTCATACTCTTCGTAATTACTATATGTTTCCACCACGCCGAGTGAAATTGTATAGTCAACGTTCTCCCAATACATTGTATAGCATTTATAATCGTCCATGCCGTCATATTCGCTGTTCATATAAATGCTTGTAGGGCAGCCCATTTTGTCGATTATTTTATCAAGATCTTCTTTATTGCTGTAGTTGCCGTAGCTTTCATACTCCCAGTCGGAGGTATCCACAGCCTCTTCTAAAGGTATGGTAATGCTCCAGCTGTTTTCCTTGAGAATGTCAGCCACACTTGCGTCACGGTCAAATGGGTTTGCACTGGTAAGGTCGTAGTTTGTTTGGCTCTCATCTGATGAAACGAAGGTTATCTCAACGTCACTGTTTTCACCTATCATTTTATCAACGCTCATAATATCACTAGATCTGCCAATATCGTCGCCGTACATTTTCATATTGGCATTGCCGCCGTCTATGGCACTAAGGTCAACAGGCACTGATATTTTGCTGCCGAAAATATCCTGCGGCAAAGTATCTGACGGCGTGCCGCCCTGAAAGCTGTCTATCCAATATAAGTCGCTGTCTTTGTTATCCTTAGCGGTATCAGACACGTCTTCATCGCCCTTTGAAGCTGTGCTGTCATTTTGTGAAGAAGCAACAACAATATCATTATTATCATCGTCATCACTATTATTTGAACTAAGCATTACCGCCGCTGTGATACCTCCGCCCACAACTGCCACTGCACAAACGCCTGCTATAACCTTTGCTTTTACTGTTGAAAACATTCCTTTTCCTCCCGATATAGTTTTTGTTGATGTTACGCTATCGGGAACTGCATTAGCGGCTGAGGCTGAGCCTGTGAAAACGGTAAGTTTCGGAAGAACGGTGTTTGAAGCCTCTTTATTAAGAAGCTTTGAAAGAATAAATACAGGCACGACAGCATGAAGTCTGTCGTTGTTGTTTTCCTCGTATATAAGCACCGCCTCCTTTATCTTTTTTCTTGCGGCACTAAGGCGGGAAGTTACTGTACCTGTGGTGCAGTTCATTACCTCTGCTATCTCAGGCACTGTGAGCATATCAAAATAATACAGTATCACCGAACGCCTTTGCTCCTCTGTGAGAACAGTGTCGATAATATCCATTATTATCTTTCTTTTAGCGTCATTGCTCACATATTCCTCCGGGATAAGCCCCTCGTCAGGGATTTCCTCTATTATCTCCTCTGAGTTGTCCTCAGGGGCGGAATTGTTTCTAAAGTGCATTTTGCAGAGATTTATCCCTATCCTGTTTACCCATGCTGGAAAATTCTCAGGCTGTGCAAGAGTGCCAAGCTTTTGAAGGGCTGTAAGATAAGTTTCCTGAGTGATATCCTCTGCAAGCTGTGGGTCGCCAAGAAGCTTCAGGCAGCTAAAATACACTGTTCTGCCCGTTTCTTCATAAAGCGCACCGAACGCCGCCTTGTTTCCCTGTGCCGCCTGCAATACAAGCTTTTTGATATCATCTTTTTCCATGTTTTTGACCTGCTCTTTCTTTCCGAATTGCCGTTTTCTCGTCCGCTGTTTTATCAGTCCCGACATTAGTTAGATGCAAAACGCAGACGATTTGTTGAGCAAATTCAAAATTTTCATATATAGTTTACATATAATTAATACTTATTATTATAATATTGCCGAAATAATTATATCACATAGCAAAATGCCTGTCAACGAACAAAAAATATCCCCCACAAATGTGAGGGATAGGTTTTTCAGAACATACCTGCAAGATACATTCTGCTTTCATAAAGCTTTTTTGAATTTATATCGAAGGCAAAATGATATCTGTAGAGAGGTGTAAGCCCTGCGGCATTTTTCTCGCCTGCAACATATGCAACGAAAACATCAGGGGCAGTGTCGCTGTTCACACAGTATGTTCCGCTCATTGACATATCGCCCTGTGAGTAAACATAGGAAAGATAGTTGCCTGAAATGCTGTTCTCGCCCTTTGAGATGCCCTGAGAAGCAAGCATATCCTGCACTGATTGTGCTGAATAATCATCTATGTTGTCATATATCTCATCAAGCTTCTTTGTGCTTGTGACATCATAGCAAAGCCTTGTTGGCATACCGGTCGGTATCCAAGCAGGGGTGTAAATATCGTTTGACATAGGCGTTTCCTCTGCCCATACCACATAGCTGTCTGCAAGAGATACCTGTCCGTCAGGGTTTGTGAGATTTGCAACATATACCGTTATCTCATCTCCCTGTGGCTCGACCTTTGGGATAAGGGTCATGTAATAGCTATCCCACCATTCTCCACCGAAATAGTTGTCAGCACCCACACGATAATTGAGCATTTCGCCCTTTTTATCCTCATAGTGACCGCCGTCGCAGTATACAAAACTGTATTCGTCAGCATATTTTGCATAGAAATCAGATGTCTTTATATATCCGCCCACCTGCATGATGTCACCGTTGAGCTGAACAAGACCTGACGAAAGATCAGCATTTTTTATCTCGTCAGAAACAGTGTAAACCGCCATTTCAAGCTCGCTGTTTGAATTTGTACCGCTTGCATCATCGTCAGTAACATTATCTTCATTATCAGCATTTTCATCAAGTTCGTTTAGCTTGTCCTCTATCTCCTGCTCATTCACATCCCCCTGTGCGTCTGTCTGAACGGCTATGTTTGGCTTATCAGCATCTGCTGTCTTATCTCTGTTTGCAAGCACCACCGCTGTGATACCTCCGCCAACTACTGCCAATGCGACTACTCCTGCTATTACCTTTGCTTTTACTGTTGAAAACATACCTTTTCCTCCCGATTTACTTATTGTAGTATTTTTATCGGGAACAACTTCCGTGGCTAACGCCTTGCTGAAAACGGATAATTCAGGCAGCTTCAAATGCTGACATTCCTGCATAAATATCTTTGACAGAACAGGTATAGGCATAACAGCATGAAGCCTGTCATTGTTTTTCTTTTCGTAAATAAGCACCGCCTCCCTTATCTTCTTTCTTGCAGCGCTAAGACGGGAAGTGACAGTGCCAACAGAACATTCCATTATCTCTGCTATCTCAGCCACACTCATCATATCAAAATAGTAAAGTATTATTGTCTGACGCTGTTCGTCAGTGAGAGCGATGTCGATAATGTTCATTATTATCCTGCGTTTTTCTTCGCTGTCGGCATAATCGTCAGGGATAAGCTCGCTGTCGGGCGTATCGTCGATTATCTTTTCCGACTCCTCCTCCGCAGTGCGGGGATTTTTTCTGAAATACATTTTGCAGTTGTTTATGGCAATGCGGTTTACCCAAGCCGAAAAGTTCTCAGGCTCTTTAAGACTGTCAAGCTTTTCAAGAGCTTTCATGAAAGTGTCCTGAGTTATATCCTCTGCCTGCTGAGCATTTCCAAGAAGCTTCAGGCAGTTAAAATATACCGACCTGCCCGTTTCTTCGTAAAGCTCGCCGAAAGCTGCTCTGTCACCCTGTCCTGCCTGCAAAACAAGACGTCTTATCTTTTCCTTTTCCATTTTTTCTACCAAGCTTTCTTTTTATTATCGAACAAAAAATATCCGTTTTCAGCACTCGGTTATTGTTCCGACATCACTTAGATGTTTGCTGAAAACGGAATATTGAGCAAATATAAAACTTAATATATTGTTTACAAAATATTAATCAACATATTCTCTGACTCTGAGATGTATACCCACGCTGTCAGCAACCGCCTGAGATTTTTTTATCTCCTCTTCGCCGATTATATCCACAACAGTGAGCATTACCTCCGGCACGAACTCTTTCACTCTTTTTGCAAAAGAGAGCATTTCTTCAAAGCAGTTCACGCCCTTGAATGAGGGTCTTGTTATCTCGTCATAAGCCTTTGCGTCAGAAGCGTTAAGACTTATTGAGATTATATCAACAAGTCCCTTGAACTCGGCAGGAGTTTCACGCTTGTTGATAAGGTCGCTAAGACCATTTGTGTTGATCCTTATAGGTGTCTTTGTAACAGATTTTATATACTTTGCAGTTTCTTTGAGTATTTCAAGCTCACAGGTAGGCTCGCCATAGCCACAGAAAATAATTTCCTTGTAGCTGTCAAGGTCACGCTTTTTGATGTCGTCTATTACCTCTTCGGCAGTAGGCTGATGTTCCAGCCACAGTGGGTCAGAGCCATAAGCACCGTCACCGTTGTGACGAATACAGAATGTGCAGTTGCATGGACACTTGTTTGTGATGTTGAGATAAAGCTTATCGCCTATCTCATAAGAAATATTCATAGCTTTTATCATTATAATTACCTCTTTTTTGTAATATATCAAAGTATCAGAGCAGACAGGCGACCAAAGGTCGCCCCTACAGAGAAATCATCGCCGCAGGCGATACCTTAATTCCTCATTCCTCACTCCTAACTCCTCACTAATATCTATTCTCTTATCTGTCCGTTTCCAGAGATAAGATACTTTGTGGTGGTCATTTCTCTAAGACCCATAGGACCTCTTGCATGAAGCTTCTGAGTGGAAATTCCTATCTCAGCACCAAGACCGAACATTCCGCCGTCTGTAAATCTTGTTGAGCAGTTTACATATACAGCCGCTGAGTCAACACGCTTTTGAAATTCCTGTGCGGCAAAAAGGCTTTCTGTTACGATACACTCAGAATGTCCTGTAGAAAATCTGTCGATATGTTCAAGGGCTTCCGCCATGTCGTCAACGACCTTGATAGAGATTATATAGTCAAGAAACTCTGTTGCATAATCATCATCATCAGCAGGAGTAACGTTCTCAGGACCAAGTATCTGCCTTGTAAGCTCACAGCCTCTTATCTCAACGTGGTGCTTGTCAAGTCTTTCTTTAAGCTTCGGGAGAAAGTCCTCTGCGATATCTCTGTGAACAAGACAGCTTTCCACTGCGTTGCATACAGACGGGCGTGAGGTCTTGCCATTATCAACAATGTTCACAGCCATTTTTATATCCGCACTTGCGTCAACATAAACATGACAGTTTCCTGTGCCGGTCTCGATAACAGGCACAGTGGCAGACTGTACAACAGCCTTTATAAGCTGTGCGCCTCCCCTTGGGATAAGGACATCAATATAATCATTGGCTTTCATCATATCAAGAGCGATGCCTCTGTCAGTATCCTCCACAAGCTGAATGATATCAGGGCTGAAGCCTGCCCTTTCGACAGCCTTTCTCATAAGGTCGGCAAGCATTTTGTTTGAGTTTATTGCTTCCTTTCCGCCCCTGAGTATAACAGCGTTTCCACTTTTAAGGCAAAGTATAGCGCCGTCTACAGTAACATTAGGTCTTGCCTCGAAAATAATTCCGATAACGCCCATTGGCACTCTTACTTTCTCGATCTTCATGCCGTTTGGTCTTGTTGAGCCTGAAACTACCTCGCCCACAGGGTCGTCAAGCTGTGCAAGCTCTTCGCAAGCCTTTGCCATGCCCTCGATACGGCTGTCATTAAGTGCAAGTCTGTCAAGCATAGCCTCAGACATTTTCCTCATTCTGCCGTTTTCAAGGTCCACCTTGTTTGCTTCGATAATATAGTCCTTGCAAACTCTCAGGATATGTGCGATCTCAAGAAGTGCGTCATTTTTCTGTGTTGTTGAAGCGAAGGCGATATCCTTTTTGCAAGCTTTTGCTTTCTGTCCCAAAATATCGATGTAACTCATTTTTACTATACCTCCCCGTTAGCTGTAAAAAGTGTTCCTATAGGTTTATTTTCAAAAACCTTATACAAATGTCTTGGATCTCTGCCATTCATTATGATAAGATCTATTCCGCCATTTTTGCATATCTCAGCGGCTTTTATCTTTGTCGCCATTCCGCCTGTGCCAAGTGAAGAACCTGCACCCCCTGCAATAGCCTTTATCTCCTCCGTTATCTCAGGCACAACAGGAATAAGCTCAGCGTCATCATACTTATGAGGGTCTTTGTCAAAAAGTCCCTCGATATCAGACATTATTATAAGCAGATCTGCATTAGCAAGCACCGCAACATTTGCCGCAAGAGAATCGTTCTCGCCCATTTCAAGCTCCAGCTCATCAATAGACACCGTATCGTTCTCGTTCACAATAGGGATAGAACCAAGCTCTATAATGCGGTTAAGGGCGTTCTGCACATTTATGCGTCTGTCCTCAAGAAGAATATACTTTGTAAGCAGAAGCTGAGCCACATTAAGGCTGTATTCAGAGAAAAGATTATCGTAAAGATACATAAGCTCACACTGACCCACCGCCGCACAAGCCTGTCTTGTGGGAGTGTCCTTTGGTCTTTCCTTTATGCCCAGCTTTGCTCTGCCAAGACCCACCGCACCGCTTGATACAAGGATTATCTCATGTCCTGCATTTTGCAGATCGGCAAGAGTTTTAACGAGCTGTTCCACACGACGTATATTAAGAAGCCCCGTGCTGTGAGTAAGAGTAGAAGTTCCTACCTTTACCACAACTCTTTTCTTTTTTGTCATATCTATCATTTTTATCATGTCCTTATTGTTATTTTCCGTTGACAACGTTCTGTGGCGTACCCTCTATCCACATTTTCAAGTTCTGCGCAACAGTTTCAAGAAGCCTTTCTCTCGTCTGCTTTGGCGCCCACGCTATATGTGGGGTAACAGTGCAGTTCTTTACGTTTCTGAGAGGGCAGTCTTTACCCATTGGCTCGTTTGTGAGAACATCAATTCCTGCACCTGCAATGACTTCATTTTCAAGAGCCTGTGCAAGAGCCTTTTCGTCCACAAGACCGCCCCTTGCAGTGTTGACGAAAAATGCTGACTTTTTCATCATGCCAAGGCTTTCGGCATTTATCATTTTCTCATTATCCTTTGTAAGAGGACAATGGAGCGTCACTATATCAGAAGTCTTTAGAAGTTCTTCAAGGCTTACCGCAGGCGTGCCGTCAGTTATTTTCTGGGGTGAGCGTGTAAAGGTGATGACCTTCATGCCGAACGCTCTTGCTATCTCAGCAACTTTCTTTCCTATGTCGCCATAGCCTACTATACCAATGGTTTTTCCTGCAAGCTCATAAGTAGGGATACCAAAATATGAAAACAGCTTATAATTCACCCAGCCGCCCTCGTCAACTTTCTCGGCATATTCTCTTATCTTGCTAAAATAGTTGAGGATAAGTGCAAAAGTATGCTGTGCCACCGCATTTGTTGAATAGGAAGGCACATTGCAGACCACTGCGCCATGCCTGTCTGCGGCGGAGAGATCAACATTATTATATCCCGTTGCAAAAAGGCCGACGTATTTCAGGTTTTTGCACTTTGAGAATACCTCCTCTGTTATAAGGCACTTGTTACATATAACAGCGTCAGCGTCGCCTATCTTTTCTGCGACCTGTTCATTTGGTGTAAAACCATAAACAATGCTTTCACCAAGGACTGTTATTCCCTCCAGCGACACATCGTTTCTTGAAACTGTTTCAGAGTCAAGTATAACTATTTTCATTCTTCATCTTCCTTTTGAGCAGTTTCCGACTTTTCCTCGGCATTCTCCAAAGCTTTCTGCTTTTTAGCAAACCTATGGGAAATAAAAGCTGTTGCCGCAAGAAGCGCTACCTCTGCACCGAAAAGCATACCGATAACAAAGCTTTTTGTGGTAAACTGAGTAACTATAGTAAGGTCGATAGCTATCATTAATGTAAGATAATGATAAGAGCCTTTCCTTATGAACTGAGTTATATATAAAAGCGTAGCGATAACGCAGAATATCATATGCACCTTGAAAGGCAAGGGGGCATAAACGTTCTGCAAGGTCGCAGTTTCCGCCGCCAGTGTTTCTATCACACTATCATCTCCTAAAGCATTATTTTATCATACTAAGATATTATACCACAGTTTTACGTCATTTGCAATAGATTTGAGCCTTTATAACGGCTTTATAAAACAAAAAGGCAGAAGTATTTTTTCAAATACCTCCGCCTTTTTCGGGAAAAATTCGTCGTAATCTTTAATTTATACTATTTTAAGATAAATTACTTGTTAGCGAAATATCTGTCAAGCAGACCCTTGAAGCCGCATCCATGTCTTGCTTCGTCCTTAGCCATTTCATGAACAGTGTCATGGATAGCGTCATAGCCAAGCTCCTTTGCTCTCTTAGCAAGCTTCATCTTGCCCTCACAAGCACCATTCTCAGCCATATATCTCATCTCGAGATTTTTCTTTGTAGAAGGTGTTACAACCTCGCCCAGAAGCTCTGCGAACTTAGCAGCGTGCTCTGCCTCTTCGTAAGCAGCCTTCTCATAGTACATACCTACCTCAGGATAGCCTTCTCTGTAAGCAACTCTTGCCATTGCAAGATACATACCTACCTCAGAGCACTCGCCGTTGAAGTTCTCTCTAAGACCTGCAACAACTTCCTCATCAAGACCCTCTGCAACGCCTACCTTATGCTCGTCAGCCCATGTGATAGCTGTTTCTTCTACTTTATTGAACTTTTCTGCTGGTGCGTGGCAGATAGGACACTCCTTTGGAGCAGCCTCGCCCTCATAAACGTAACCGCATACTGAACATACAAACTTTGACATAATTTTTGTCCTCCTTATTTTAATATCATTTTTTACTTTTCCACAGACCAGCGTTTTCGCTTTATCTGCGTTATTCTTTGCAGCTTTTCCCTTGCTGTAATTAAAGTATACCACATTAGTGTATATTTGTCAATAGGTTAGTTTTGTCTAACAATATAAAAATATTGCAAAATTTTATGGCAAAATTTTATGCAATTTGACGTAGACTATACTAACCAATAATACGTCTTGAAAAAAACTTAAAGCTGTGCTATACTAAAAATCAATATATGACAAAAAAGGAGTTTTTAAAATGAATAAGGAAAAAGCAGCGGCAGCAAAGGCTCTTTTCATGGAGGGCTACAACTGTTCACAGGCGGTAGTAGGCGCATGGGCTGAGGATATCGGCCTTGACAGCGAAACTGCATACAAGATAGCTTCGGGCTTTGGCGGCGGAATAGGCAGAATGAGAGAGGTCTGCGGAGCATTTACAGGTGCAGTCATGGTGCTTGGATTGAAATTTGGCAAC
>OHSF01001192.1_pt1 | contig 11958 bp, 7 predicted proteins | sample 1578551 | NCBI WGS metagenome assembly OHSF01 (sample SAMEA3879601, study PRJEB24766) | human gut metagenome | biome: human-associated habitat; feature: feces | place: USA | collected 1985/1987
ACAGTCCATTTTCGGCCGCTTTCATATAGCGTTCATCCACTGCAGTTGCTTTCTTTCCCTGTGCCAACCGCTCTTTTTTCCGCTGATACAAAGTCTTTACAATGCTCACCCATGCATGATAATCACAGGTACGGAGTGCCTCTTTGTATGTTTCCTCACGCTGTTTGTCATCCGGCACCCACAGAAGCTCAATCTGCGGTAATTCGTCAATCAGCCTCTCTGCCTCTTCTTTTGAAATCGTTCTGCGCATTATAATCTTTTCACTGTCCGTCGGAACATAAATAGTCCCATTCTTATCTCCGACCGGGGCTAAAACGTAATACAGCTTCTCTTTGTCTGCTCCCGACATATCAATATGGGTAATATCCCTGATCTGACAGACACCTTTCGCGCCACACACAACATATTCTCCGATTTCAAACATTCTTCTGATTCTCCTTTCTCCAGTTTCCATTTTAAACGATAACATACAGGTAATTCTCCACCCAGTATTTTTACTATATCATTATTTTCCCCAAAAAGTCAGCAAAATAAGCGTTTTCAAATTATTTTTGTGAAAACTGCAACACATCCGGCTATACCATATTAGACATATTTTACACAAAACGGGCGGCATAGAACTTTATGCCGCCCGTTCGTAATCCCTGATTTTCCCTCAATGCCGATACCAGAGGATTATCGCATCTCAGGTCATGTGTCCGTATGTTTCAGGTTTTCAATTATTTAACTTTTACTTTGAATGTTACTTTCTTACCATCTGCTGTCTTAGCTGTGATCTTTACAGTTCCTGCTTTCTTAGCTGTGATCTTACCGCTCTTGCTGATGGTTGCTACTTTCTTATTTGAAGTAGTCCATTTGATCTTCTGGTTTCCGGAAGTAACTTTCTTGCCCTTTGCATCTGTTACAGTTGCTTTTACAGTTGCTTTCTTACCTTCCTTTAAGGTATAGGTCTTACCTGTTACAACCTTCTTGCCTACTTTTAATACAACTTTCTTGGTTGCCTGTTTTACAGTTACCTTAACAGTTGCTTTCTTGCCATTTGCTGTCTTAACTGTGATGGTTGCTTTACCATTTCCTTTTGCAACGATCTTACCGTTCTTATCTACAGTTGCAACTTTCTTGTTAGAAGAAGACCATGTAACAGTCTTATCTGTTGTGTTTGTCGGATTTACTGTTGCTTTTACTGTCTTAGATGCACCGATAGAAGTTAAAGTTACTTTGCTTGCGCTCAGTTTTACAGAATCAGCTTTTACTGTTGAAACAGTTACTGCGATTGTTGCTGTCTTGCCGTTTGCTGTCTTAGCGGTAACATTTGCAGTTCCTTCTGCGATTGCATAAACCACACCATCAGATGTAACTTTTGCTACTGCTGTGTTGTCGGAAGACCATGTAACATTCTTATCTGCTGCATTTGCAGGAGCTACTGTTGCGCTGACCTGTCTGGATTCACCAACATTGATCTTTAATGCAGTTGTGTTTACAGTTACACCTGTTGCTGCTACTGCATTTACAGTTAATGTTCCATCTACTACTGATGTTACATCGTAGTTTTTCTGACCTTCTACAGTTGCACGGATCTTATATGTACCAACTGCTAAGTTCTTTGTTGACTGAACAGCTTTTCCATCTGTACCTAATACTGCATAAGTAACTTTTGCAGTATCTTTGCCAACTAAACCTTTTACGGTTCCGTCAAGTGCTGCTTCCTGACCCTGCTCGATCGTTACATCTTTTGCAGTTACGGAAAGAGGAGCTTTTGCAACATTTACATTTGCTTTTAATGTTACCTTTGTATCTGTTGTGTAGTTTGGATCAACAACTGAAACAGCTACCTCTTTGCTTGTATAGCTTCCAGCGTCTGCTACTGTGTTATCAACAAATGCAAAATCTAACGCTGCATCAATCTCTGTGTCATTGTAAATGATCTTAGCATCGCTTAACTTCTGACCATAAGTAGCATCCTCAACTTTAAGATTCTTGGAATTTAATCCGGTGATCTCTTTCTGAGCTACTTTGATATCACCGATCTCATAGCTTGTTGTCTCTTTTCCGGCTGTAACCTCTAAGTAGATTCTGTATGTACCAGCATCTAAGTTACCAAGGCTTTCGGAAATTGTTCTTCCACTCTTGAACAGGAAAGCTTCATCTTCATTTACGGATTTCTTTGTGATGTCTTTTGCTTCACCTAAAGACGGTTTATTTGCTACTGTAGTAACCTGTTTGTAATATACACGATAAGCGGAAACATCATCTGCAGTAACCTTTGCGATAGCCTTTACATCTGCTGTAGCACCATAAGTAGCTTCCGTTTTGCTTAAGCCTAAACCTGAAGTAGTAGTATCAACTGTAATCTTAGTAGCCTCAACCGTAACTTTGTTTGTTGATTTTACCAGTTTGCTGTATGCTTCAACCTGAGCATCTGTTGCATCCGGAAGGAAATCTTTTACAGATCCTTTTACATCTGCTGTGATCTCACAATAGTATGTACCTGGGATGTCAGCAAATGTACTTGTCGTATAAGTATCAGTTGTTGCACTTTTAATTGCATCATACTTATTTGTTTTCTCATTCAGTTTATACCACTGATAAGTAACATCATAATTAGCAGTTCCAAGTTTCTTTTCATTGTAAGATGCTTTCAGCGTAAGCGTATCTCCATCTTTAAATTTATCTGCTGTTAAATTCTCAGATTTATTTTCTGCCTTAACATCTGTTAATACAGGCTGTGTGATAGAAACACCGCTTAAGGATACATATTTATATCCATTTGCATCTGCACCGCTTAATGTGTATACATTTTTTGCACTGTCTTTCAGAGAATATTTTACCTGATAATTTGCAAGTGTACCGATGTTTGGAATTTCCTTTGTAAGATCAGCGATTTTTTCCCATGCACCATCTACTTTTTTCTGAACTTCGATATCAAATTCAGTATCATTTTTTCCAGCTAAGATTTCACTTAATTTTACTCCGGCAGCATAACTGCTCTCCAACTTACCAGTTACCGCAGAAGCATCACGATTGATCACTGCTCTGTTGATTACAACATCGTATGTCTTCTCAACTGTTTTCGTATCCCATTTTGTTTTTCCATCAACCGGTGTAAGACCAGCATCATCACTTAATGTGAAAACAATTGTCAAACCGTTTTTGATTGTCTGGGAATTTTCTGTATTGGTTTTCAAAGAAGCTACAGTTGACGTCTTAGCTACACCGCCAACAGAATCAATTGTTTCTGATGTATCTTTAATGCTGTAAGTACCAATTGTGGTCTTTTTGTTTAATGCAGCCACATAATCTTTGTAGTAATCTTCAAGATCTCCAGCTCCCTCATAAGTAATCTCAGGAAGTTTGGAATCAAATGAAATGCTGTCTGCATTGATTCCCTCTTTTACAGCAACTTTGATCTCGCCGACTTTCTGGGTTCCGTCTGTTGTTGTTGCGGTAATTGTTACCTCTTTTCCAGCCTCTGTTTTAGAAACTGCTGTAATAACAGCTTCATTGTCGCCAGTTGCCGTAACTTTTACTTTGCTGGAGTCACTGGATGTCCATGTAACCTTTGCATTGGAAACAGTATCACTTCCTGATCCTGCTGCAACTTTTGCTGTCAAAGCTTTCTTATCGGTGGTTGCCATCTCTACTGTAGTTGAAATAGGACCGTTTTCATCCTCAATGGAAACACCTGTAGCAAGCTGAACAACTTTAACAGATACTTTCTTTTCATATGTCTTATCTGTCTCTACTGCAGCAGTATCACTGTTATCAATGGTATATACACCGTCTGTTGCTGTGAATGTAAAGACAATCTCTTTTGTAGCTGTTGTAACTGCCTCATCTTTCACAGTCCACTTACCATATGCTTCATCTAACTTATTTGCTGTCTCAAGTGCTGCTGTTACTTCCGGAGCAGCTGTAGTATTTAAAGCAGCTCCATCTTTATTGCTAATGGTAGTAACTTCCGGCACATGAAGTCTGTTTGTTGCGATAGATGCTGCTTCGATAGTAAATGCATCAAGCGCTTTTTCTGCATAATATTCATTTTTCTCGCTTGCATGTGTGAACACTGCTTTTACTTTGTACGTCGTATCTTTCTCTGGTGCAAATACAAATGTACCATCTGCACTGGTTGCAATTGTCGTGTCAACTGCAGATTTTGTTGCAATCAACTCATAGCTTTTTACTGTAAGAGTACCATTAGTTAATTTATCCCCTTTGACAGTTGTTGTTACAGTAACTGTCGCACCTGCTTTTACTGTAGTTGCACTTGTTTTTGTTTCTACAGTAACATCGGAAGAAGCATCCTGCTGTGCACTCTTTGTCACATCTTCTGAATCTTCTGTTACCTCAACCTCTGCTGCTGTCTCAACCTCTTCTGTTGTTTCAACGTTTAAAGCTTCTGTTGCCGCATCCCCAGCTTCAACATTTGCTACCGGCTCTGCAAATGCTGTAACGCCGTTACCAGTTACCGCTAACGTTGCAGCCATCATTAAGGCTGTTACTTGTTTTGCCCTCATTTTTTTTCCTCACTTTCCATGTGTGTGTGTTCTTCATATGCACGTATTTTCATAGAAAATACATTATGTCTTTATGCATTTAAGACATAACCTTTCTACATATGAGTTTAGTAACATAATACAATATTATGTTTCCAAAACTTTCCTTATATTAAGGGCATCGTTATCTTTACTGTTAATTTCTTATTGTTTGTTATGAATGTTTTCAACTTATGAAATAATATCTTTGTCTGTTTTCCCTAAATTTATTTGAAATATTCATAAAAATTATGTAAAAAAGATACTTGCCAAATGCAACATAATATTGTATTTTGTTGCATCTATAATCCAAGATTATTAAGCTTTCTACGTTTTTCTTCTACGGTAGACGTTGTATAGATGCGGGTCGTTTCAATGCTCGTATGCCCTAACAGATCTGCAAGCTCTGCAAGGTTTCCATAGCACTCCATATAGCTGATTGCGAAAAAATGCCGAAAACTATGGGGATGAACCTTTTCTTTTTTAATCCCAACCATATCCCCAAGATATGCGATCATTTTATAAACAGTGATACGGTTGATCGGATCTCCTCCTCTTCCCCGAAATATGATTCCATCATTTTCTTTTTCCTCTCTGCAAAATTTTTTTAATTCACGGATCAGAACATCCGGTAAATAAACGTCTCTGATTTTCCCTTTATTATAAACCTGCACTCTTCCGGTCTCTAATGTTTCAACTGTAATATATTGGAGCTCACTGACACGTATTCCGGTAAGTGCCAATGTCCTCATAATATAATAATATTTTTCCCTGCCACTGCGTTTTGCATAATTTAACAATTCCTGATACTCTTTCCGGCTAATGACATTTTCCACACTGCATTTTTTCTGCACTTTTAATGTCTTTATAGATGCCTGCCCGCATTCTAAATATCTTAAATATCGATTTACCGCTATAACATAAAGATTGATCGTCGCAGGAGAAAGATCCTCCTCCCGTAATTTTTCTCTGTAAAGCATCGTCCTATCTTTTGTAATTTCCTTTCCATTTAAATACCGGACAAATTTTTCTGCCTCCCTCAGATACACCTGCCTGGTCTGTTTCGAAAGTTCACTCTGCTTTAAATATTCTTCATACCCTTCAAACTGTTTCATATGACTACCTCCATTTTCCTAATAGTTTTTCCACAAAATATAAAATTATCATACAGAGGAAAATAACAAAAAAACTGCCGTTTCATGTTGGCTTCATGAAACGGCAGTCCGTCATTGTCTGCACAGTCTAAATGGGTAAAAAGACCACGCATTACCCGCTTGTCACAGGTGTTATATTAAATTAGGGAAAGGAATTAACAAAATGATTTTGTCGTAATTTTATTATCTCTGAACACGTCCGGAAGCATCTCCGCCAGCTAATTTCTTAACTTCGTCAACGCTTACCATGTTGAAGTCACCTTCTACGGAATGTTTCAGACAGCTTGCTGCTACTGCGAACTCGATGGTATCCTGTGGAGCATAATCGTTTAAGCATGCGTAAATTAATCCGCCGCCGAAAGAATCACCGCCACCAACACGGTCAACAATGTGCATTAAATACTCTTTGGAGAAGTAGCTCTGTCCATCCTCGTAAAGCATTGCTGCCCAGCGGTTATCGTTTGCAGAGATAGATGTTCTTAATGTGATTGCAACTTTCTTGAATCCGAAACGGTCTGTTAATTTCTGTGCAACCTCTTTGTATCCTTCTTTATTTAACTCGCCTGCAGTTACCTCTGTACCTTCAGACTTGATACCGAATACGTCGTTTGCATCTTCCTCGTTGGAGATACATACGTCTACATATTTGCAAAGTTCACCCATAACCTGGCCTGCTTTTTCTTTGGACCATAATTTATTACGGTAGTTTAAGTCGCAGCTTACAGTGATTCCTTTTGCTTTTGCAGCTTTACATGCCTCTAAGCAGATTGCTGCCACATTATCGCCAAGTGCCGGTGTAATTCCGGTAAAGTGGAACCAGTCTGCACCGTCATATACAACTTTGGATGGTCTCTGGCTTGCGCCCTTCTCCAAGAAGTAGATACCAACACGATCACCACCGCGAACGATGTCAGATGTGTCAACACCATACTGTCTTAACGCATTCACTCCAGCCTGTCCGATCTCATGTGCCGGAAGCTTTGTAACAAAGCTTGCATCCATACCATAGTTTGCTAAGGAAACTGCAACGTTAGCCTCTCCTCCGCCGTATGTTGCGCCGTAGGATGTAGCCTGTACAAAACGATAATATCCTTCCGGTGCAAGACGAAGCATGATCTCACCAAATGTAACAACTTTCTTTGCCATGATTTTAATCCTCCTAAAAATAATGTTTCACATTGTGAAACGTCGTTTCAAAATTTATGTTTTTATTATAACACCGAAAAACAGAATGTCAAACATGTTTTTACTTTAATGCAATTTTTATAGGTTCTGTTATTTTTGTTCAAAAAAATTGTGAAATATTTGCAATTATCTCTTTTTTATTTTTGAAATATGTTATATAATACATATGTATTGGTTCATAATATAGAACTTAGTTTTGTAATATGAAACCATTGGATATGATAACACTGATTTATGTTTTCCAAAATGTTTTGCCGTAAATCAGGCATACATATATATCACACTATCTATTTTTAAGGAGGATTTTCCATGGACCGCAAATATGATGTCATCACATTAGGAGAGATTCTGCTTCGTCTTTCCACCCCGATCAACGGACGTCTTGCACAGGGCGATACTTTAATGAAACATTTAGGAGGTGCCGAGTTAAATATCGCTTCCGAGATCGGACAACTCGGCTTAAAGACAGCAATGATCTCTAAGATTCCTAACAATCTGCTCGCCGCATTCATCAAAAACCAGATGAACGCTTCCCGCGTCAGTGAAAATTACCTGATCTCCGACACTGCAGATGACAGCCGCATCGGTGTTTACTATTACGAATATGGTTCCTATCCGCGCAAACCGCGTGTCGTCTACGACAGGAAACATTCTTCCATCAATAACATAGACATCAAAGATGTGCCGGAAACCATGTTTTATAACACACGCCTGTTCCACACCAGTGGGATCACCTTAGGTCTTGGCGGCAACGCACAGAAATTTGCGATCGAATGTATCCGCAAATTCAAAGAGCAGGGAACTCTGATCTCTTTTGATGTCAACTACCGTGCCAATCTCTGGACCGGCGAGGAGGCAAGAGCCTGCATCGAGCAGATTCTTCCTTATGTAGATATCTTCTTCTGCTCCGAAGATACCGCACGCCTGACTTTCGGCAAAACAGGCACGATCGAGGAAATCCAGAAGTCTTTCTGCGAGGAATATCCTATCTCTGTGGTTGCCTCCACAGAGCGCACGGTCATCACTCCAAAGAAACACAATTTTACTTCCATTATCTATTCTGCAAAAAATGATTCTTACTACCGCGAGGAACCATACAACAACATTGATGTGGTCGACCGTATCGGAAGCGGTGACGCCTATGTTTCCGGTGCTCTCTACGGCTACTTAAAACACAAGGACTGCAGAAAAGCATTAGAATATGGAAATGCCATGGCAGCGATCAAGCACAGTGTCATCGGAGATATGATCACGACCGACCTTGAGGAGATCGACAGTATTATTGCAGAACACAAAAATACGGGGTATCATTCGGAGATGAACCGATAGAATGCACGCTCTATGAACATTCTATTGTCGTGAATTAAAAAATCGGAATATCCATATCAGTTTTCCCTGGATATTCCGGTTTGTTATTTCATTACAAGATGTTGAAGTTTGTATGCACTATTTGGTGTCAACATCTTTACATTTTCTCACATCACTTCACGGATCACACGCTCCACATTTTTGTATGCGATCTTTTCGAGTGCATCCTCACTGAACCCTGTTTTCTGCAGTGCATCAAATAATTTTTTCATATCCGTGCAGTCAGCGATCTCAAATTTTCCCTCAATCCCATCAAAATCCGTCCCGATTCCGACACACTCAATCCCGCCAACATTGACCAGACGCTTTACATGTTCACACATTGTTTCGATCCGGCTCACTTTATCCACAGGATCTGTATTTAAAAACGGTGGATAAAAATTAAGCCCCGCCACACCACCATGTTCCGCTAATACCCGTATCATATCATCCGTCAGATTTCTCGTTGCAGGAGCAAGTTCCCTGCAGTTTGAGTGTGATGCCACAAACGGGCCCCTCACAAGTTCTGCCACATCATAAAAACCACCATCGGACAAATGGGACACATCCACAAGGATTCCACGCTCTGCCATATATGTAACAGCTTTCCTGCCAAACGGTGTCAGTCCAAGCTGCATCCGTTCTGCCTCTTTTGCATGCGGATGACCGAAACAGTTATCATCATTCCAGGTCAGCGTAATCAGCCGGACTCCCATCTGATAAAGCTTATCGATCCGTTCCATTTTTCCATCCACAATACATCCGTTTTCAACAGTCAGAAAGGCAGAAACTTTTCCCTGCCGCCAGTTGCACTGTAATCCTTCGTAGTTATAAGCCGGTGCAATAATGTCCGAACAGGTTTCCATGGTATTTTGGTATACTTCGTACATATCCTGCATCTGTTTCCGGATCTCTGCATCGGTATACCAGAGATTATTTTTTTCCGTATATGCCAGTCCCGGATCACTCCAGTTTTCTTCTCTTTTCTGCTGTAAAAACATGGCAAAAAACTGTGCCTTTGCGCCACACTGGTGCAGTCTTTTCGCATCCACCATCGTGTTTCTTAGTTCCCCTGCCGTCTTTTTTTGCTGTGCGGCTGCCTTCGCTAACGTATCGCAATGCATATCGATGTAATTCATGTCGGATATACCCTTTCTTTCTGATCTTTAAACCGTCGCATTTTTCTTTTCGCTGCGCGGTTCTTTTAATATCATTTTATTCCGCAGCACGCAAAATAGCAACCCGACGTAAATCCCGTTGACTGCCGCTAAGATCACATTTGTGGAAAAAAACGGAACTGCCACTGTATAAATTACGCCATATCCAAAATTTACCATAATATAAATTACCATCACACGCACGATCAACCCGATACTGCACGCCGTCCCCAACAGAAAGCCCATCCGGTTGCCCTGTAGTAGAGACTGACGCAGCGCATGGATCAAAAACCACACAAATGCTGCAACGACAAGAACACCTGCTATGATCCCAAAATAACAAAATATATTTCCCAGCAGATATTCGCCGTCCGATCCTGTCCCCTGCATCAGAAATGTCCGGTTTCCAAACAGGCTGTATCGAGCAACTGCATCTTTTATCATTCTGTTCTGATATCCAAATTCACCTGTATGCGTAAGCCTGGCGAGCACATAGCCGCTTGGCAGAAACGTATACTTATAAAAGAAAGCCACACCAGCCCCCAGAATACCAGCCACAAGCAATGCCAGCTCTACAAGGTATTTTTTCTTTTCGTTTCCAAATATTCCACGAAGCACAGATGCCACCAGCAGGAACAGACAGACCACGGCATTTTCCACAACCGCCCCATTACTCTTCGGCAGTGAAATGAGCCCTGCTGCTAATACCATAAACGGGATAATGATCCAGCCGGCTGATTTTAAAATTCCCCGAAATCCCTGTCCCCGGTACTGATAAATAATTCCCGCAAAGATCACTGGCAGCAGCACCTGTACACTGTAACTTGCCAGCAGCGCTGTCTGATAGTTTCCAAGGAGGCCGCCCGACCACACCAGACACAGGCAGATCATATACAAAGCATATACCGCACGGATATGCAAAAACAGCCATGTGTAATCGAAATACATGATCACAAAGATCATTGCAAAGCTGACACCATTTATCACAAGTAATGCTCTAAGCTGTTCTGCCTGTGATGCCCCACCTTCTGTTTTTCCGGAAATAACAACTGACATGAGTATAGATGCCGCCGTTAAAAGAACCGCCAGCACAAAAAGTTTCCATGGAAATGCCGGTCTGTGGATACGGTTTAATGCACATCCTGTTTCCACCGGATCTCCCATCTGCCGCACTGCCTCTCTTTTTGCATCTTCCCTGCTCATTCCTTCTTCCTCATAGCCTTGTGCCTGTTCTTCTATATGCCCGTTTATTTCTTCTGACACAAGCGCTCTGGCACGCTTATTTTGAATCTGTTCTTCCAGAGTCTTCATATATTCTTTGTAATCTGTCAATGTATTCCCTCCCGGCTCTTTCTGCCATGTTTGCTTTTTTCATCCCTGCATTTTTTACACATTTCACTGCCTGATGCCATTTCATTTTTTCAAATACACATTTCCATGGCTTTACATGACAATACATTTGTAACTGCTGCGGCATACGTATTCCATTCGTCTTTTTTCTCTTTTAAAATACGTTTTCCTTCTCCGGTAATGTGATAATATTTGCGCATTTTCCCACTTGCATCATCCTCATAAGCCGTAACAAGATTGTTTGCCTCTAAGGCATGCAAAAGCGGATAAAGCGATCCCGCTTTTAATTCAAATACATTTTCCGATCTTTTCCTTAATGTTTCGATCATTTCGTAACCATACATGTCTTTCTCGTCTAAAAGCCGTAAGATCAGCATGGAAAGACTACCCTGAATCAATGATTTGTTTAACATAAAATCCTCCTTGTTTTCCGAAGGAAAATGCGAGCCCTTTGGCGAGCAGAGGATTTTCCTCCTTGTTTTGCGAAGCAAAATCCGAGTCCCTTGACGATGAGAGGATTTTCCTCCTTGTTATATAGTCTATCTATATATCTAAAGTATATAGTCTGTCTATATATATGTCAAGTTTTTTCTCATTTTTTGATCTTACATATTTGTTCGTAAGAATAAATACTGCATTCCCCTTCACTGTCGACCTTATCCCGGAAATACTTTGGATCATTAAATATACAAAAACAGGTTATCCATAGTTTAAATCTATGGACAACCTGTCCTGATGTCTGTCTGACATTTAAAAATCATTCTTTTATTTTTCTGCAAGATTTTCGAGGATTACATCCATATCATACCCCGGTACCACCTTCATTACAGCTTCAAATGCTTTTCTTTATTATATAGAACCCCAAAAACATCTTCAAGTCATTCCTACATATTTTTGTTTTGTGAAACTTGCTGCTGATGTGGCATAGAATTACTGAGTTGTCAGAACTATTTTTATAGTATACTACAAGAAGCCGCATTATTCAATCACAAAATAAAAGGAACTCTGCTATCCGGTTAAATGCTGATTTGTTTATGAAATAAATCGCCCGCTCAAATGGTGTGTCGCAGGTCTGTGAGTGGCATCTTGCGCAAAGCCGGAGTTAATTTTGGTTCCGTTGTACGAAAATAAGAAAAGTCTAAGTGTGTCTGAGTTAGATTTTCTCGGAGTGACGTGACCGGCGTTCAACGAGCCATCCGTGGCTCGTGAAGCCTTGTTCTGCCATCCGTGGCA
>OHSF01001203.1_pt1 | contig 11868 bp, 15 predicted proteins | sample 1578551 | NCBI WGS metagenome assembly OHSF01 (sample SAMEA3879601, study PRJEB24766) | human gut metagenome | biome: human-associated habitat; feature: feces | place: USA | collected 1985/1987
CGGCGCTGGTCCTTGGGCATGACCCACGCCCCCTGAAAATGCTCAAAATCGTGGTCCCGCACCAGCACCTCCCGCCGGTGCAGGGCGGTCATCAGCTCGCCCAGCTTGTCCTGGCCCTTCCGGGTGGCCTCCAGAGACAGGCCCGCCACAAAGGGCTTGAAAAAAGACAGCTGCGAGCGAACCAGCTTTGCGTGCAGCTCCATGCAATGTCGTTCCTTTCCTGAAAATCTTCTGAACCCTTTTATTATACCAGTTATCCCGCGTCTTCACAAGGCGTGAAGGCCGCAATTTTTTCCCGTTGCGTTTTCCCGCCGGAGACGCTACAATAGCCTGGGCGGGACATCCGCCGGATTTTCAATTGCGTTTGTGGAGGGATTTTCATGCACAAATATGCCTTGGTGGTCATCGACATGCAGCGGGGCTTTCTGGACCCGTCCAGTCCCCTGTATATCGCCGGGGCGGCGGCCACGGTGCCCGCCTGCGCCCGGGCCATCGACTGCTGCCATCGGGCCGGGGTGCCGGTGGTGTTCGCCGTGCGGCACTATCGGGCGGACGGGTCCGATGTGGAGCGGGCCCGATACGACGTGTGGGCCAAGGGCGGGAAGCCCCTGTCCGAGACGTGCCCGGCGTCCATGTCCGACGCCTGGCCGGAGGAGTTCCGCCGGGCCCCGGCGGACTACGTCATCGTGAAGCCCCGGTTTTCCGCCTTTTTCCACACGGAGCTGGACCTGATCCTCCGCCGCCTGGGGGTGGAGACGGTGCTGCTGGCCGGGACCACCACCCCCAACTGCATCCGCTCCACCTTTTACGACGCCCTGTCTCTGGACTATGACGCCGTGGTGCTGTCGGACTGCACCTCCTCCGTGACCCCCGCCGTGCAGCAGGCCAACCTGGCGGATATGCAGCGGGTAGGGGGACGGGTCATGACGGCAGCGGACCTGGATCAGCTGCTGGGCTGACCCGCGCACCAACTTATCCGCCGCCTGCGGGCGGCAAACTCTGCGAGGCTTTTTGACAAGCTGAGGAATCCCTCCGGCCCAGGCCGGAGGGGTTCCTGTTTCCGCAGGGGCGGACGAATCTGTCCGCCCCTCTTCTTTTTATATCGTGTACACAAACGGGTCCCCGGGGTTTTTCAGCACCGGGGCCGGGGTGGCGGCGGCCACCCGGGTGCCGCTGCGGACGGACCGGGTCAAAAACACGTTGCCCCCCACCACGGAGCCGTCGCCGATGTCCGTGTCGCCCCCCAGGATGGACGCGCCGGAATAGATGGTCACGTCGTCCCCCACGGTGGGATGGCGCTTCCCCGGCAGGGACGCGTGCCCCGCCCGGGGAGACATGGCCCCCAGGGTCACCCCCTGATACAGCTTCACGTTCCGGCCGATGACGGTGGTCTCGCCCACCACAATGCCGGTGCCGTGGTCGATGAAGAAGTGGGGGCCGATGGAGGCCCCGGGGTGGATGTCGATACCGGTGCGGCTGTGGGCATATTCGGACATGATCCGGGGGATCATGGGCACCCGCTGGCAGTACAGCAGGTGGGCGATGCGGTAAACGAAGATGGCGAACAGGCCTGGATAGGCGAAGATGATCTCCTCCCGGGAGGCGGCGGCGGGGTCGGACTCAAAGGTGGCGTCCAGGTCCTCCAGCAGCAGCTTCTGCACCTGGGGCAGGCGGCGGGCAAATTCCCGGGCGATCTCCTCCGCCCGGCCCACCTGGTCCTCCGGCAGGGCCAGCTGATAATTGATGTCCTGATACTGGATGGTGCGGGTGTAGTAGTTGGGCTTCACCCGGCAGGTGCCATCCTCAAACATCCGCTGCATGGGGATTGACTGCTGGGCAGTCCGGGGAACAGCAGACTTTGCTTTCTGCCTGCGCTCCTGCGCAGACTGGGGCTTGCTGTGCTTACCGGTCTTTTTCCAAAACGGGATCATGGGTCATGCCTCCCTTCATCAAAATTGCATAGTAGTTGTTGGTCTTGTAGGGGCGAATCTTCGGGCGGACAAACCGGGACTGCACATAGTACGACAGCAGCTTTTCCATGGGCTGACCGTTTTTCTCGTACATCCCAAGGAAGAACGCCGGCAGCATCACCGCCATCATACCGAGGGTGGCGGCAGTGTTGCCGCCGGAATCCCGGAGAACAAAAAACAGCGGCACTCCAATGAGAGCCGCTGTGCCAAAGCAGACAAGCTGCCGTTTGGTCAGGTTGAACGCGACCTTCGATTTCACTTTCGTCAGGTCACGGGGAACTGAAATATACGCAGCCAATAAAACACCTCCTTTAATGCGCTCCGAGAACGGATTTTGTCACGGAGCTGGTCTTGAACAGGCTGAAACAGAGCAGAACGGTGTAGCCCACAATGCTCCAAATGGAGTTGATGGCATCCCCGGAAATCGCTACGCTTTGGATCAGCACCGCATAAATGGCAACACAAATCAAGATCAGGAAGCCCTGAAAACCCAGTGCAAACAGGCATTTCAGGTAGTTCTGCCCCATGTGGCTCTGCTCGTGGTTGCCGAAGGTCGCCATGGGGATGGGCGCAAGGCTTACCATGCAGTAAATTTCGATCATACGCCCGTACACGATGACAAAAATAATGATGCTCAAGATCCGCATGGTGATGCCGATGAAGAAACTTTGTAGGAATAGCCCGAACAGGGGTCCTACATCCATCTGCATCAGGCTGGATTGCAGCATGGACAAGCCAATGTCGTTGACACGGGTATTTCCAGCAATGATACCGCTGGAATCGGACACCACCTTCTGGGTGATGTCGAACACTGCCATCACGATGTCAAAAGTATTGCTGATGAGCCAGACCGAAACCGCCGTTTTGAAGATCCAGCGCATGATGAGGGCAGGCTCAAACTGCGCCATGTTGTTGTGCTGGGTGATCATTTCGATGAGTTCATAACAGGCGATGAAGGTCAGGATGATGCCCGCAATGGGCAGCACCACATTCCGGGAGAGGGCTTCGATCATGGCGAACACTCTCGGCTCAAAATTGGATGGTTTTGTGCCCACCTGCTGTGCGATGTTGCTAACCTGTGCGTTTACATCGTCGAACAGGCCGCTGAGATTCGACATAATGCCTGCCGTCAGGATGCCTTTGATCCAGTCGGCAATGGCTTTGAGAACGGTTTCCATTCAGCAGTCACCGTCCTTAGCTGAAGTGGTTGATAAGGGTCTTGAGAAGGTTCAGGAGAAAAATAATGTGGGTCAAAAACTGCATAAAGAACACTCCCTTTCGTTGATGGGTGGATAAAAACACGGCTTGGAGCACGGACATTCAATAAACCTGCAAACCGCAGAGGGCTATCTGTTGCTGCTCAAGCCGCCGTATGGAACAATGCCCTCATTTCATCTATCATTTTTGATTGATGAATGATAGATGAAATGATATGAGCAAACACAAAAAGTGTTCGACGGAAACAAAAAAGCCGACTGCTTTTCGGCAATCGGCAAATCATAATCAAAGCTATATAGCTGTTTTTATAAGTCGGCGAACAGGAACCTTATGATAAACATCAAGGATGCGTTTTTCTCCATTTCGCCAAAAGGGGTTCATATAATAACAATCGCATTCTTTACAATACCAAATGTATTCAGCTTCTCCGTTGATCTCTAATGTGAATGCCTTCATTTTTAGAAGCGGATGCCACGGGCAATGTTTCTGAAGCTTTTCTTTTTGACGATCAGCTTTGCAAAGTCCAAAAAGCTTACCACATTTTAGAGGGGGCGGATTAAACTTAAAACGACTATCAATGGGATTTTCTATATAATCATTGAAGTTTGATAATCCAAGTTGATTGAGAGGTCTATAATGAAGCCCTGCATTATGTTGATTTTTTGCCATTATAACAATCCTTTCTCAAGCAAGCATTTTGCCCTCCAGATAGGAGCAGCGGAGATAATCAGGATTGGTGTAGTATACGTTGGAATTAAAATCGGAGATCTCATCCGTGATAAACGACGAAAAAACATCCAGAATTGCCTGTGCAGCATCTTCATCTTTCATGGTGGACAGCACCAGCCCCTGATACAGCATTCCGATGGAGGTTGCAGAAGGGACCGTATAGCGGCACTCCGCAGCAGTATCAAAATCCCCATCCGGGATGTTGAGATCTTCAATCAGCTCATCCGAAACCTGCTCAAAGGACAGGCAATGGTTTACTTCTGCCAGCCGGAGCTGCCGTTCGATGTCGGCTTTTGTAAAGTGATGGATCACATCCTGCCGATGATTTTTGGTCTTGCGGGCAATGGTCTCAATCAGGCTACAAACATAGAGAACATCATTTTTCTGCTTTTCGGTCATGGATGGGTTCACTCCTCTCAAAGGTCAGGCAGTGCAAAGCGTTTACGGTATGAAAGCTGATCTGGTGTGTTGGATGCTTGAACTTCGCCAATGCCCAAAATGCTTCACGGCTGATCTGCCCGGACGTAAATCCGTTGACGTAATCCCAAATGGTGTCGTCTGCCATGGGTCCCTCCACAATATCGTAGGGATGAGTTTCACCTGCACGACATTTTGCAATAAAATCCAGCCATTCGTCCGACATTTCAGGGAAACGCAGGATCTTCAGGTCGGGATTTTCTACATAGCGATAGACGTTCACAAGGCCATCGGCAGAACGGCGGTCTGCCCAGCGGTAGGCTTGCTGATAGTTGTTCGTGCAGTAGAATCCCCAAGAAAAGTCCTTTGTATACCGTGTGATGCGGATTTCGGGATAGACAACTTCTTCTTTACTGCCATGATACAATAAAATCTCGCTCATCTGCTTCACCTTCTGTATGTGAGATCGTTACTATGGCTTTCCTTATTATAATATGTACCGGGCGGCAATCGCCGCCCGCTGTTCTTAACCGAACAGACCGCTCAGCAGGGGAATCAGGGTAATGCCCACCAGAGCAACGCCGCCGCCAGCCATGAGCTGCTTCATGCCCTGACTCTTACTGCCGGGGTTGTCGTTACCATAACCTTCCAGCAGGTTGATGGCACCCCACACGCCGAGACCGGCACCCAGAGCCACAACCAGAGTCTGAAGAACTTCGATAGCAGAGTTAAAGAATTCCATAGTCGTTTCTCCTTTATGGAAACCTTCTTCGGCAGACTGAAAAATGAAATGTTCTATGGATTTGAAAAGGATTATCCCTCCTTTCAAGCCTTCTCCAAGGTGATTGCCGAGTATATTGACTATTACAATAACAGCAGAATCCAAGCGAAAACAAAATGGATGCCTCCCCTCTATCGCAAGTCAAGAAATTAGCGCAACGTTCAAACAGCATATTTGCGATATGCAATTCAACGTTGTTGCTGTTGCATTGAAAAGTTGAATTGCTATAAATTCAGAGAAGCATCCATGATGGATTCTTAATGATTCAATTTTGATCCAGTGTCCAGAAAACTGGGTACATATCGTTTGCCCTGTACTTTTAATCCAGAATTTTTCCGTCAATGGAGATGGTGACCACCTGCCACGGAATGAACTTTCCGCTGGTCTGCAGTGCCTTTTTTGCGGCCATCTCCAAACCGCCGCAGCAGGGCACCTCCATGCGGAGGATGGTCACGCTCTGGATGTCGTTGCTGCGCAGGATCTCGGTGAGCTTTTCGCTGTAATCCACAGCATCCAGCTTCGGGCAGCCGATGAGGGTCACCTTGCCGCGCATAAATTCCTGATGGAAATTGGCGTAGGCATAGGCCGTGCAGTCCGCTGCAATCAGGAGTTTTGCGCCTGCAAAGTAGGGCGCATGGACAGGTGCCAGCTTGATCTGCACCGGCCAGTTGCGCAGGCGGGAGACCGGCTGCACAGAGGCAGGAGCTGCGCTTTCTGCGGCCTCCGTCTGTTCCAGCATCCGCATCCGGGAGCCGGGGCAGCCTCCCTCGTGGAGATGCTTCATCTTCTCCTGCAGCTCCTTTTTCTTTTTGTTCTCCTGCACCGCCGCCTCGTCGTAAGCGGGAGCTTCCCGCTCTTCAAAGGTGATGGCACCGGTGGGGCAGCCCGGCAGGCAGTCGCCAAAGCCATCGCAGAAATTCTCCCGCACCAGCTTTGCCTTGCCGTTGATGATATCAATGGCTCCCTCGTGGCAGGCGGTTGCGCACAGCCCGCAGCCGTTGCATTTTTCTTCGTCAATATGGATGATCTTCCGAATCATATCTATACTCTCCTGTTGTGGGTGTTTTTTGCATTTGCAGGTTTATTATAGTATACTAAAGCCATCTTGTATGTTTGAATTCCAACAAGGAGGGCTTTTATGCAAAAATATCTGCCTGTTCTACGGAACTGCCCCTTTTTTACCGGGCTTACCGACAATGAGATTTTGTCCATCCTGCACTGTGTCAGTGCAGCGAAAATCACCCGGCCCCGGGGCTCCTACATTTTCCGTGCCGGAGATTCCACGGAGGTCATGGGGCTCATGTTGTCCGGCTCCACCCTTGTGATCCAGGAGGATCTTTGGGGACACCGCAACATCCTGTCCAAGTGCAATACCGGAGACTTTTTCGGGGAGCCTTACGCCGCCACCCCCGGTGCCATCCTGAACATCAGCGTGGTGGCAGAGGAGGATTGCGAGATCCTGCTGCTGAACGTCAAGCGGTTGCTCACCGCCTGCCCCACCGCCTGCGACCATCACCAGAAACTCATCCGCAATCTGGTCAGCGTTCTGGCAAACAAAATACTGCTTTTTAACGATAAGATCACCCATGTCAGCAAGCGCACCACCCGGGAAAAACTGCTGTCCTACCTGTCTGCCGAATCCATCCGGCAGTCCTCCCTTTCCTTTGACATTCCCTTTGACCGTCAGCAGCTGGCGGATTTTCTCTGCGTGGAGCGTGCCGCCATGTCGGTGGAGCTTTCCAAGCTGCAAAAGGAAGGGCTGTTGGTCACCAAACGGAATCATTTTCGGTTGTTGACCCGCTGACAGCCTGGCACGCTGCCTGCAAGCACCGGTTTCTTTGCGGAAACCGGTGCTTTTTGCAGTTGCACTTTTCCCGGGAGATTATTATACTTATCTTATAAAAAAGACCGGGTGCTGCAAGGGCAGGAGGGAAAGCGTATGGCACGGAACAAAACCGCACAGGGCGGCATCTCCCTGCGCAGCAGGGTCACGGCATGGCTTGCCGCGATTTTGCTGGTCACAATGCTTTCCACCGGCATTGCTACCATGGCAGGTCAATGGACGGTGCACTCCTTTGATACGCTGCTGGCCGACAACGCCGTCTGCTACACGGTGCAGAACGCCCTCAAGGACGAAGCACAGGCCTTTGCACGCTATGTGCGTCAGCCTACTTCTGAAACGGAACAGGCCTATACCGCCGCCTGCACCGCTTCCGAGCAGAGCCTTGCGGCCCTGCCCCTCGATTATGCCCGCATCGGTGAAGAGCGCTATGCCCGTACATGGAACCTTTTGCAAGGGTATGCGGGCTATCGGCAGGAGCGGGATGCCTTTTTGCAGCTTTCGCCCTCGGCAGATACCTATATTGAACAGATGTACCATGTGATGGCACTGCAGGACTACCTTGCCGAGTATGCGCTACGTCTGACACAGGCCACGCTGGAACAGGAAAACGCCCTTTACAGCAGCACGGCGGCTCACATCCGGCATCTGCCGTGGCTGTATCTGGGGCTGTTCCTGACGGCAGCCGCGCTGATGCTGCTGCTCATCCGGGTGCTGAGCCGTGCGGTGGTGCGTCCGCTGCTGCGGCTGGCGCAGGCTTCTCACAGCATTGCCGAGGGAGATCTTTCAAGCCCGGATCTTCCGGTGAAAAGCAGCGACGAAGTGGGGCGGCTGACGGGAACCTTTAACCAGATGAAGCACGCCATGGCGCAGCAGCTGACCACGCAGCAGGCCTTGCACCGGGAAGAGGTGCGGAACCTTGCGCTGGAAAAGGATCTGGAACACACCCGGCTGGAGGTGCTTAAAAGTCAGGTAAACCCGCATTTTTTATTCAACACCCTGAACATGATCTCCTGCATGGCGCGGCTGGAGGATGCTTCCACCACCGACCAGATGATCGTGCATTTGGGCAGTTTGTTCCGGCACAACCTGCGTACCAAGCGTCAGCAAATCACGCTGGAGGAGGAGCTGGACGGACTGGAGGATTATATTTATCTGCAGCAGATGCGGTTCGACGGACGCATTACCGTAGAAAAAAGCATTCGGGTGCAGCCTGCGGCGGTTTTGGTGCCGTCCTTTATGCTGCAGCCGGTGGTGGAAAACGCTTACTCGCACGGGCTCAAGTCCCGCGAGGAAGGCGGACGCATCCTGCTGCGGGCATGGATGCAGGGCAAGGTGCTGGTGCTCACGGTCGCGGACAACGGCAAGGGGATGACCCCAGAGGAGCTGGACGCCGTGCAAACCAAAATTGCCCAGAGCGAGCAGACCGGCCGCAGCATCGGCCTTGGCAACATTTCCCGCCGCATCGGGATGCTGTATCCGGGCGGTAAAATGCAGGTGTACAGCCGCGCAGGTCATGGCACTGTGGTGCGGTTTGAACTGCCGCAAACGCAGCAACCGGAAGAAAAGGAGGAGACGCTCTCGTGAAGTGCAAATTGCTGGTGGCAGAGGATGAATTGATCGAGCGCAAGGTGCTGTGCCGGACTTTGCAGAAGTATCTGGGAGACCTGATCTGCCTGTATGAAGCCAAAAACGGCAGAGAGGCTCTGGAAATTTTTGCCCGCGAAGCGCCGCAGGTGGCTGTGCTGGACATTGAAATGCCGGGTCTCACCGGGCTGGAGGTGGCGCGCAAGATCCGAGAAACAGACAGAAATTGCGCCATCCTGTTCCTGACCGGCTTTGATAAGTTCGACTATGCACGGCAGGCGATCTCTGTACGGGCGATGGACTATCTGCTCAAGCCTTACAACGAGCAGGAACTGGTATTCGCGGTGGAGGATGCCATCCGGCAGGTGTCGGTGCCGCTGCCTGCCCACCCGGTACAGCCCCCTGCGCCTGAACAGCCTGTCCGCCGGGAAGAGGACGAGGATATGCGTACCGCCATCATCCGTGCCGAGATCAGCCGCTTCATCGACGCTCACTATGGGGAGGATATCTCCATGCAGGATGCCGCCGCTGCGCTGCGCTACTCGGACGCCTACTTCTGCAAGCTGTTCAAGCAGTGCTTTAAGGTGAACTTTTCGGCCTACCTGAACGAATATCGGGTGAACAAGGCGCGCCAGCTGATTTTGGACCCGCGCCTGAGCCTGAAGGATATCGGCGCTGCTGTGGGTTACAGCGACGCCAACTATTTTACAAGGGTGTTCAAGCGCCTGACCGGCCAGACCCCTTCGGAATACCGCGTAGCCGCAGCGGAAAAAGCGGCACAAGGATAAATCGAATCCAAAAGAAGCTCTCGTTCTTTCCTGCCTGTCAGCAGGAGAGGAACGAGTGCTTTTTTATTTTTGCCAGTTTCTTTCGTCCGAAAAACACAAAAATTGTACTTGGATACAACAAAGACAAAATCGTGCTGCGTTTCACAAAATAATCCGGTTTCACAAAAATGAACGAGTTGTTAAAATAAAATCATAGAAAAAACGCGAAAAGAGAGGATGCCATTCATGAAGAGAAGAACGTTTCTGTCGCTGATGGGCGCAGCGGCACTGACCAGCAGCATGATGCTTACCGGCTGCGGCGCCGGCTCCGATGACGACCGCAAGATCGTGCGCATCGGCCATGTGCAGTCCCAGACCCACCCGGATCATCTGGGACTGGAAGCCTTCGCCAACTATATCAACGAGAAGCTGGGCGACAAGTACCGCGTGGAGGTGTACCCCAGCGAGCTGCTGGGCTCCCAGACCGAAATGGTGCAGCTGACCCAGACCGGTGCCATCGACTTTGTGGTGGCGTCCAATGCCATCATGGAGACCTTCAGCGCCAAATACCAGATCTTCAACCTGCCTTACCTGTTCTCCAGCGTAGAAGCCTACCACGAGGCGATGGACGACCCCGAGGTGACGGACCCCATTTTCAAGACCACTTCCAAGGCCGGTCTGGAAACGGTGGCATGGCTGGATGCCGGCACCCGCAACTTCTACACCATCAAGACCCCCATCAACCAGCCCTCCGACCTGAAGGGTCTGAAGATCCGCGTGCAGCAGTCGCCCACCAACGTGGAAATGATGCGTCTGCTGGGCGGCACGGCGACCCCCATGGGCTTCGGCGATGTGTATACCGCACTGCAGGCCGGTATTCTGGATGGTGCCGAGAACAACGAGCTGGCTCTGACTGATAACGGTCACGGCGATATCTGCAAGTATTACTCCTACGATATGCACCAGATGGTGCCGGATCTGCTGGTGGCAAACTACGCCTTCCTGAACGAACTCAGCGACGAGGAACGCGCGATCTTTGAAGAGGGTTTCCAGATCGTGAAGCGCACCGAGCAGGATGCTTGGGAGGATGCTGTGGCTGAGGCGAAAGATAAGGCCGAGAATGAGCAGCACGTCAACTTTATTTACCCGGACACTGCACCGTTTCAGGAGGCTATGGCTCCCCTGCACGATTCCGTGCTGGCAGCAAACCCGGAATTGCAGCCCATTTATGACCTGATCCAGCAGCACAACGCTGCCCATACTGCGGACTGAGGAGGAGCATCATGGAAAAACTGAGAAATACCCTGAACAAGGTGCTCAACCTGCTGGCAGGTCTGAGCATGACGGTCATGGTGGTGCTGACCACCTATCAGGTCATCGTACGTTATATCTTCAACTCTCCCTCCACATGGTCGGAGGAACTGGTGGGTTATCTGTTCGGCTGGAGCACCATGCTGGGTGCCACCATCGTCTCCGGCGAGCGCGGCCACATGAACATTCCCGTGCTGGTGGACCGGTTCAACCCCATCATGCGCAAGGCGTTCCACATCTTTGCCGAGGTCATCGCCTTCCTCTTCTCTGCTACCATTCTGGTGTTCGGCGGCTTTCAGGTGTCCCAGCTGGCTATGGGACAGCAGACCTCCTCGCTGGGCGTTGCCGTGGGCGTGTTCTACTGGGTCATGCCCATCTGCGGCGTGATCATTCTGGTGTATTCCGTGCTGAACATTATCGGCATTGCAAACGGCTCCATCTGTCTGGATACCCCGGAGGATGCAGACTTTGCAAAGGTGGAAGCCGAAATGGCTGCCGATGCCGACAAGGAAAATAAGGAGGACTAAGCTGTGGCAATTCAAGCGTTACTCGTAATTCTGGCAGTGCTGCTGGTGCTGCTGTTCCTCGGCGTGCCTATCTCGTACGCCATTGCAGTCTCTTCCCTGACTGCCATCCTTTCTTCCATTGACCTGAATGTGGCCGTGCTGACCGCTGCCCAGCGCACCTTTGTGGGCATGAGTAAGTTCAGCCTGACCGCCATCCCGTTCTTTATTCTGGCCGGCAACATCATGAATCAGGGCGGTATCGCCAAGCGTCTGGTGGATTTCGTCATGGCCATTCTGGGCAAGCTGCCCGGCGCACTGCTGGTGACCAACATCGGCACCAACGCCCTGTTCGGTGCCATCTCCGGCTCTGCTTCCGCTGCTGCGGCTGCTGTTGGCTCCATGATCCGCGACGGTGCCGAGGAGCAGGGCTATGACCCGGCTGTCACCGCTGCTACCAATGCGGCCTCCTCCTGCTCCGGCCTGCTGATCCCGCCGTCCAACGCCCTGATCACCTACTCTCTGGCATCCGGCGGCACCTCTGTGGCTGCGCTGTTCATGGCCGGTTACATCCCCGGCATCATCTGGGCGCTGTGCTGCTGCGTGGTGGGCGTGCTGCTGGCGGTCAAGCTGGGCTATAAAGGCACTCCCGGCAAGTTCGACTGGAAAAATCTCGGCGTATGCACCCTGCGCGCCCTGCCTTCGCTCTCCCTGATCATCGTGGTCATCGGCGGCATCATCGGCG
>OHSF01001205.1_pt1 | contig 11853 bp, 6 predicted proteins | sample 1578551 | NCBI WGS metagenome assembly OHSF01 (sample SAMEA3879601, study PRJEB24766) | human gut metagenome | biome: human-associated habitat; feature: feces | place: USA | collected 1985/1987
AACACACCGATAGCTTCCTCCTGACCATAATCTGTCTTGCAGACCATTGGCCACTGCGGCCATGGGTTGTTCTCGGCTCTCGTGTCAGGAAGCTTTGGCATCATTTCAAGCTGCAAAACGCTCTTTGCGCCATGTCTTATGCTTGTACCAACGCAGTCATTTCCTGTATCTCCGCCACCTATTACCATGACGTTCTTGCCATTTGCGGAAATGTGGTTTTTATCCGTAAGACCGCCGTTCAGCAGCGCCTTAGTTGTGGATTTCAGAAAATCCACTGCGAAATAGATACCCTTTGCATCTCTGCCCTCAGCTTTGATATCTCTAGGGTTTGAAGCACCACAACAAAGTATTACTCTGTCGAAGTCCTTGAGAAGCTCAGCCGCTGTGATATCCTTGCCCACATTAACGCCTGTGCGGAACTCGATGCCCTCTTCTTTCATTATGTTTATCTTGCGCTCGATTATCTGCTTTTCAAGCTTCATGTTCGGTATGCCGTACATAAGCAGACCGCCCACTCTGTCCTCACGCTCGAAAACTGTTACACTGTGACCTCTCTGATTGAGCTGGTCAGCGGCAGCAAGACCTGACGGGCCTGAGCCTATAACAGCGATAGTCTTTCCTGTTCTTACCTTTGGCACTCTTGCTGAAGCATATCCGCAGGCATAGGCATTTTCAATAATGCCGTATTCGTTAGCCTTTGTTGTAACAGCGTCGCCATTAGCTCCGCAGGTGCAGGCTTTTTCGCAAAGTGCAGGACAAACTCTTGATGTGAACTCAGGAAAATTGTTCGTCATATGAAGTCTGTAATATGCCTGCTCCCAGTTGCCCTTGTATATAAGGTCGTTCCATTCAGGAATAAGATTGTTAAGCGGACAGCCTGAAAATGCGTTGCCTATCTTCATTCCTGCCTGACAGAACGGCACACCGCAGTCCATACATCTTGCTCCCTGCTTTTGCTGCTCCTCCTTTGAAAGAGGAGTGTGAAATTCATTAAAATTCTTTATACGTTCCTCAACGGAGAACGCTGCTGCGTCCTCACGCTTATAGTCCATAAAACCAGTTGGCTTTCCCATATCTCAACTATACTTGCTTTCACGGCAAGTATATCCTCCTTTCGATTTTAAAAGTACAATATCTCATGTGCGCAGGCTTACTGCTTGCCGTTGATGATCTGATAGAATGCTTCTATCTGCGCCTGATCGCTGCTCATACCCTTTTCTTCCATTGAAGCTATAGCAGACATCATCTTCTTGTAATCGTGAGGGATTATCTTCTTGAACTTAGGCAGATATTCCTCAAAGTTATCAAGAATACGCTTGCCCTTTTCAGAGCCTGTTGCGTCAACGTGCTGCTGGATAAGGTCTTTGAGCTGAATGATATCGTACTTCTCCTTGACCTCAGAGAAAAGTACCATTTCCTTGTTGAGTCTTGTGTAAAGGTGTCTGTCCTCGTCAAGAACGTAAGCTACACCGCCCGACATACCTGCCGCAAAGTTTTTGCCCGTCTTGCCGATAACTACCACACAGCCGCCTGTCATATACTCACAGCCGTGGTCGCCAACGCCCTCGACAACTGCCACTGCGCCTGAGTTTCTTACACAGAAACGCTCGCCTGCAACACCGTCGATGAACGCCTTACCGCTTGTTGCGCCGTAAAGTGCAACGTTACCGATAATGATATTGTCCTCGGCTTTGAAAGTGGAATCCTTTGGAGGATAAACAACGAGCTTACCGCCTGAAAGTCCCTTTCCGAAATAATCGTTAGAGTCGCCCACAAGCTCGAGGGTCAAGCCGTTCGGGATAAATGCGCCGAAGCTCTGTCCGCCTGAGCCGTTGCAGACTATCTTGTATGTATCGTCAGCAAGTGTGTTATAATACTTTCTTGTTATCTCTGAGCCGAAGATAGTACCGAATGAACGGTCTGTGTTCTTGACATTTACTGTGATAGACTTCTTCTCACCACTCTTAAGATTTTTCTCGAACTCCTTCATGAGCACCTTTTCATCAAGAGTGTTTTCAAGCTTGAAGTCATACTTGGATTTCTTGTTGTATTCTACCTTTTCTGAAACGTAATCAGAGTTGATGATATTAGAAAGGTCAACTTGTGCCGCAGTGCCTGTGATACCAGCCTTTGGCTTGATAAGGTCAATTCTTCCCACAAGCTCGTCAACTGTTCTTACGCCAAGCTTTGACATATATTCTCTAAGCTCGGAAGCCACAAATATCATAAAGTTCATTACATATTCAGGCTTGCCAGGGAACTTCTTTCTAAGCTCTGGGTTCTGTGTTGCAACACCAAATGGACAAGTATCAAGATTACATACTCTCATCATTGCACAGCCGAGTGTTATCAGCGGAGCTGTTGCAAAGCCGAACTCCTCTGCGCCAAGGATCGCTGCGATAACAACGTCACGGCCTGTCATGAGCTTGCCGTCTGTTTCGATAACGACCTTGTTTCTAAGACCGTTCTTGATAAGGGTCTGATGTGCTTCTGCAAGTCCAAGCTCCCATGGAAGTCCTGCATTGTAGATAGAGTTTCTCGGAGCCGCACCTGTACCGCCGTCATAGCCTGAGATAAGGATAACACCTGCGCCTGCCTTTGCAACGCCTGCCGCAACTGTACCAACACCGCACTCAGAAACGAGCTTTACAGAAATTCTTGCGTTCTTGTTTGCGTTTTTCAGGTCATAGATAAGCTGAGCCAAGTCCTCGATAGAATAGATATCGTGGTGTGGCGGAGGTGAGATAAGCGACACGCCAGGTGTGGAGTGTCTTGTTTTAGCTATCCATGGATAAACCTTTTTGCCAGGAAGATGTCCGCCCTCGCCAGGCTTTGCTCCCTGTGCCATTTTTATCTGTATCTCATCAGCAGATGTGAGGTATCTTGAAGTTACACCGAAACGTCCCGAAGCCACCTGCTTGATAGCTGAACATCTGTCCTCAGAAGTACCCTTTGTGAGAAGTCTGTCAAGGCTCTCACCGCCCTCGCCTGAGTTTGACTTGCCGTGAAGTCTGTTCATTGCGATAGCAAGTGCTTCATGAGCTTCCTGCGAGATAGAGCCGTAGGACATAGCGCCCGTCTTAAATCTTCTTACAATAGAATCAACGCTCTCAACTTCCTCCAGTGGAACAGGATTTTCAGCAAAGTTGAAATCCATAAGACCTCTGATGTTCACAGGGTCCATTTCCTCAGAGATAAGCTTTGAATACTTCTTGTATGTTTCATAGTCACCAGTCCTTGCAGCCTGCTGGAGCAGATAGATAGACTGAGGATTGTAGAGATGCTCCTCCTTGCCGCTTCTGAACTTGTGGCTTCCTCTTGATTCAAGCTCTGTGTCTGTGCCAAGTCCAAGAGGGTCAAAGGCTGATGTATGAAGTCTGTCAACATTTTTCTCGATGTCAGATATTGTGATACCGCCTATTCTGCTGACAGTACCTGTGAAATACTTGTTTATAACGTCCTGACCGATACCGATAGCCTCGAATATCTGTGAGCCTTGATATGACTGTATAGTAGAGATACCCATTTTTGAAGCTATCTTTACGATACCATGGAGAACAGCCGCATTATAATCGTCAACAGCGGCATAGTAATCCTTGTCGAGAAGGTCGTCAGCAATAAGCTCGTGGATAGTTTCCTGAGCAAGATAAGGGTTGATAGCGGAAGCACCATAGCCAAGCAGTGTTGCAAAGTGATGAACTTCTCTAGGCTCGCCGCTTTCGAGGATAATAGCAAGAGATGTTCTCTTCTTTGTAACAACAAGGTGCTGATGAAGCGCTGATACTGCAAGCAGTGACGGGATAGCAAGGTGGTTCTCGTCAACTCCCCTGTCTGAAAGGATAAGGATATTTGCGCCCTCGCTGAACGCCTTGTCTGCTTCTATATAAAGTCTGTTTATAGCCTTTTCAAGTCTTGTGTTCTTATAATAAAGTATAGGGATAACAGCTACCTTAAAGCCAGGAATGTGCATATTCTTTATTTTAAGGATATCTGTTGAGGTAAGGATAGGGTCGTGTATCTTCATCACCTTGCAATTTTCAGGCTTTTCTTCAAGAATGTTGCCGTCCTCACCGATATAGACAGTTGTGGAGGTAACTATTTCCTCTCTGATAGCGTCTATAGGCGGATTTGTTACCTGTGCAAAGAGCTGTTTGAAGTAGTTGAACAGTGGCTGAGGCTCTTTTGAAAGCACCGCAAGCGGGCTGTCTGTACCCATAGCGGCAATAGACTCAGAGCCGTTCTTTGCCATTGGCAGGATAGATGTCATAACATCCTCATAGGTATAGCCAAAAGCTTTCTGAAGTCTTTGTCTTTCCTCGTAGCCGTGTTCCTCTACCTTGATGTTTGGTATCTTAAGGTCTTTAAGTCTGACAAGGTTGCTGTCAAGCCACTCGCCGTAAGGCTGCTTTGAAGCATAGTATTCCTTAAGCTCGTCATCGTCGATAACTCTGCCCTGAACAGTATCAACAAGAAGCATTTTGCCTGGGCGAAGTCTTTCCTTTTCAACGATATTGTCTGACGGGATAGGAAGTGCGCCAACCTCAGATGAAAGGATAAGATTGCCGTCCTTTGTGATATAATATCTTGACGGACGCAGACCGTTTCTGTCAAGCACTGCACCCATGATATCTCCGTCAGAGAAAAGGATAGAAGCAGGTCCGTCCCATGGCTCCATCATAGTTGCGTAATACTGATAGAAGTCTTTCTTAGCCTGACTCATCGTGCCATTGTTATCCCATGGCTCAGGGATCGTTATCATGACAGCCAGTGGCAGATCCATTCCACTCATGACCAAAAATTCAAGTGTGTTGTCGAGCATTGCAGAGTCTGAGCCTTCTGTGTTTACAACAGGTGTGACCTTATCAAGGTCGCCCTTCAAATGCTCAGACTTCATCGTTTCCTCACGAGCAAGCATTTTATCAGCATTGCCTCTGATAGTGTTTATCTCACCGTTGTGAACGATCATTCTGTTAGGATGCGCCCTCTGCCAGCTTGGGTTTGTGTTGGTAGAAAATCTTGAATGTACCATAGCGATAGCAGACTCGTAGTCCTTATCCTGAAGGTCAGGGAAGAACTTTCTGAGATCCTGCACAAGGAACATTCCTTTATATACTATAGTTCTGCTTGAAAGCGATACAACGTAGGTGTCCTCATTTGACTGCTCGAACACACGTCTTGCAACATATAGCTTGCGGTCAAAGTCAAGACCCTTTTTAACACCCTTTGGACGCTTGATGAAGCACTGCATTATGGCAGGCATACACTGGGCAGCTCTCTTGCCAAGCACCTCAGGCTTTGCAGGAACGACTCTCCAGCCAAGGATCTCCAGACCCTCTTTTTCGGCGATTATCTCAAACATCTTCTTTGCCTGATTTCTCGCAAGCTCGTTCTGTGGGAAGAAGAACATACCAACGGCATAATCTCTCTCCTCGCCAAGCGTGATCCCAAGCTCAGCGGCGGCGATCTTCTTGACAAATTTATGTGAGATCTGAAGCAAGATACCTACTCCGTCACCTGTTTTGCCCTCTGCGTCCTTACCAGCACGATGCTCAAGCGTTTCAACGATAGTCAGCGCATTTGCAACAGTATCGTGGCTCTTTTTGCCCTTAATGTTCACAACAGCACCTATTCCGCAGTTATCATGCTCGAATTTCGGTGAATACAGGCTTTTTACATTAGTCATATCCTCCATGCGTTCCATTTTTATCACCCTTTCCTGCCAAACTGTAAAAAAATTATAGCTTATCGTTCAGCAACGTATGTTATTTCACGGCTCATAGCCGATTTTTAGCTGTTTTTAACAAAAAAATTGCAGGAAGAAATTAAAATCCTGCAATCCTGCATAAGTGTAAACAAACTCAAAGCGTGGTTTTTCGCACAAATGCAAGAAAATAGCCTTTTGCCGTCTTTTTTGACGGCTTAATCATTATAACACACATTACAGCAAAATGCAAGAGCGAATGATAAAACTTGCATAAAATCATTATTAATTTTTAGTTAATCGGTATACATATATAACTTATGATTTCATATCGCTTTCCTAGGTAAACCTTGTAAACTAACGTAACAACGCTCTTTTCAGCTTATTTACAGCCATTTTCAGCGGAGAATCATACTCTTTGTAAAAATGCTGATAATCCTTAGAATTGTTCCAGTCGCCACCCCATTTCCAGCCATGACGCCTGAAAATGCAATAGCAAAGGTCTGTTCTGTCAATCTTGTGATCAAAAGCCTTGTCACGGTCTGCATACTCTGTAGCATTGGCAGGCATGACCTTATTCCCCACTATATAAGGATTTATAAGGGGGTTTATGTCTATCGCCCTGCCGTAGCTGTGAGCCGAAATAGTATTGGTACCAGCCACCACCCTATAGTTGAAGGCAGAGGAATTGTTATCCGCCATTGACCTTTCATCATCAGCGTCATACTCGTCCACGAGCCTGATTTTTTCTATCTCATAACCGCCCTCGAAAAGCTCATAGAAGATATCCAGAACCTCCTGCGCAAGCTTCCTCGCCACGATAAGCTCCCCCGACTGCACCTTATGCTCAAAGTCATAGTATCTCACACGCAGATAGGCAAGGTCGCCCAACTTCACATAGGGATTTTCCTTATAGGAAACGCCTTTGATACGCTCTATCACCTCATTTGGAAGCTCCTCAGCCGTAAAGCCCTCTCTGTATAATATCTTTTCCATAAAAAACACTCCTTACAAAAAGCGGTCAAGGCATGATACCTTGACCGTCCTTATTATTTATCCGCAGACTTGTAGTACATAACAACAGGCGTACCGTAAGGCACGTTGTCATAAACATATTTGGCGTCGTCATAGCTCATATTTATACAGCCGTGAGAGCCGTTGTATTTGTATATCTCACCGCCGAAATACCCGCCTCGCCACGTTGAATCGTGAAGACCTATTCCGCAGAGAGAAACGTTGTTCCAGAAGTTGCACTTTGTATCCCACTCGTCGCCGTCGGCATTTGTGTCTTTCATACGCTTGTTGGTTTCCTTTGACCACAGCTTATAAACACCAGGGAGAGTTGTTCTCGCCTCAGATGTGGTCTGACCTGAAACTATATAGGTATCAAGCTTTTTCTTGCCCTTTTCATAATACCACAAGTGCTGGTCGGTAAGGTCTATCTCAATATAAGTGTCGCCTATATCATCATCCTTGCTTCTCGCAGACTCAACGCCTGTAAAGTCAAAATAACCGGTACTGTAATAGATAGGGTCTACCTTGTCAACGCTCTCGCCCTTTTCAAGCATATCCACAAGATCGTCACAAGTCTTTTCCTGATCTATCCACCAGCCGTATTTAGCATCAGAGCTTGTCGGCACGATTATGTCGCCCTGCAAAGTGGCGTGGAATTTTCTCTTAGTATTATATGTATCATACTTCTTTGCGAGCTTTTCCACATACTCCATGGCTTTCTTTCTATCCACAGTGTAGCTTCCGTCATCTTTGAGCTTTATCATCTTCATAAGCTCCTCGCCCGTGAGAGTTTCTGTGGTGTAGTCAAAATCGTATGTGACAGAAAGCTGGAAAACATCATTTCGTTTCTTGCAATCGTCCTCAAGGTCTGCGCTCTTCACATCCGGAAGAGAATAACAACCTGTGTCCTTGTCAAGCTCAACGCTAAGCTCACCTGCCGCCACGCTTTGTGTAACATAAGCTTCAAGCTTTTTCATATCGGTTATCTTGTTTCCCTGCACCTCAGGGGTGATAACATAAGCCGTCTTATCCTCGTTAAGACCAAGCTTTGCATCAGCAGTTTCAACATCGCCCCAATTTGCTTTCTCCACAAGCTTCTGAAGCTTCTCAACATCAAATGTGATATCCTCATTAAAGCTATAGATGGAGTTCTGTATAAATCCAGAGAACCATGTTTTTCTGTTCACGCTGTCATAGATCTTCTGAAGATCGTCCTTGCCGCTTAGTCTGTAATCAAAATCAGCCGTCTTGAAAACAACAGGCGTGCCGTCGATAGTTTTGACCGTAAGCTCATAAGGCATATCGTTCACCCCGAGCAGATCGCAAGCCTGTTCAAATGTCTTTCCGCCCACGTCAATGCCATTCACTGTTGTGCCGCTCAGAAATCTGTTGCTATAGTAAGCTCTTCCAATGAAATATCCTCCGCCCACAACTATCACGATAGCCGCTGCCGCAGTGCCGCAGATAATGCCGATATTGTTGCGTTTTTTCTTTCTTTTCTTATTCTTTGACGAACCTTTGACAGAGCTGTTTTTCTTCACAGATGTCGCAGGCTTTTTCGTTATCTTTGTGGAATTTTCCGTCATCAATTATCCTCCTGTACAAAATGACGTTCGGCATATGCCGACAATGTATCAAGAATAATTATATCATGCTTTTTTCCTTTTGTCTATAGGATAGGCTGAAAAATTTGTCACAAAAAGAGTGCCGGATATTCTTATTTAATGTACAAATAAACGTACTGCAAAAAAACTACACGCAAACACAGTAAAAAAATATCGGGCAGATAACTCCACCCGATACAATATCAGTCTTTTATATACTTGTTCTTGACCTCGCTGTAGGTCTTGCAGAAGCGGTCATGGGAGATATACGCTCCCCAGCTCATGTTATCGTCCACCTGAGGGTCCATAACATATACCTGACCGTTTATCGTTACCTCCACCCACATATGATAGCCGTAACCGCCTGCCGCCATAGCGGTCTTGCCGTCAACGGTCTTTGCGTCAAAGCCTATATAGTTGAGCATTGCGGCGTAAACGTAAGAATACTCTGTGCAAGTGCCGTAACCGTCCTCAAGAACAGCCTTGACAGGATTTGCCCAGCCGCCGTAATCGTAGACCGTGTTCTTTATAATATAATCGTAGCAAGCCACAGCCTTTTCGTAGTTTGTCATATCATCTGATATTATCTTATTGAGATATTTCAGAAGTATCTTTTCTTCCTTTGCGCTGAGCGTCGCCTTTGGGTCAAGCACTGCAGAATTAAGTCGCTGTGCAGGGGTCTTGCCGTTGTCGACAACAGGCGCAGTGGTTGTAGTTGTAACAGGCTTTTTAGTTGTTGTCACCTTAGTGGTGGTGGTCTTTTTCTTGGTAGTAGTCACCGCAGGCGTTGTGGTCGTAACAGGGGCAGTTGTTGTCTTTGCAGTGGTAGTAGTTTTTGCAGTAGTAGTTTTCACCGTTGTAGTCTTTTTTGTAGCCTTTGAGGCAACAGTATCGCTGTCAGTAGTGCTGACAGGGGCGGAAGTAACAGCAGAAACCTTTGTTTCAGACTTTGAAGCCTGCTGAGTTTTCTTTGTCACAAGGCTTACTGAGATGCTAAGCTTTGTGTCAGCGGAAGTCACGCTCTGCACTGCGGTCACTGACGCTGGCTTCTGTGATATTACAGAGGTCGTTACGCTCTCTGATCTCAAAGCTGTTTCAGAAGCTGACTTTGTTGTTTCGCTTTTTGCAGTTTTTACAGCCTTTACAGCCTCGGTCTGAGAATTTTTCGCAGTTTCCTTGACGGCTGATGTTGTAAGAACAGTTGTGATATCCCCGATCTGCTCAGATGTTTCCTTGTCAGAAACAGCAGAAATGACCTTTGCATTTTCAGGCGGCATGACCGCACATGGCTGGATAACGTTTTTATCAAGTGTCGCAAAAGTCACAGCAGATACTGTCACAACTCCGCAGGCAGAAAGCACAGCCACACAGCGGGATATTCCCGACTTCAAATAACCCAATTCAGAACGCTCCTTTCAAATGTGATAAACTAAACCATATTATAATGAATAAGGTTACAAAAGTCAAGGGGCATTGTAATCAAATTGTAATTTTCAAGCCGATTTTTCGTTCGTTTATGAAGTTTATATGAACGTTAAGTTACAACCATTGTACACTTTATATCCCAGGAACGACAATAAGGGTTCTATTTTTATCACTTTTAACAAATTTCGCAAAACTTTTATTAATAATACCGAAAAACGGACACCTGCGATACAAAAGCCCATATTTTCCACGATATTTTACATATCTATCCACAAAATCACCCACGCAAAAAAAGAACGCAGGCACAAGCCAGCGTTCCCTTTTTGAAGTATATGAAGTATATATGGAGAAAAAAGTATATGTGTAAATTTCATCTTTTTGTCTTTCTCTTATTGTGCTTATATCATACTCCGCCAATGTGACAGTTTTATGATAATGTGCTGAAAACTAATACACAAAAAATAAGTGCAAAAAAACGCCTGCCATATGACAGACGTTTTCTCTTAGTTTAAGTAAATTACTCAGCCTGAGGTGCTCCTACAGGGCAAGTACCTGCGCAAGAACCGCAGTCGATGCACTCGTCAGCGTTAATAGCACACTTACCGTCAGCCTCGGAGATAGCTCCTACTGGACATGCGTCCATGCAAGCGCCGCAGCCGATGCACTCATCACTAATCTTATAAGCCATTTTCACAGACCTCCTTGCATAAATTCTACAAGTATCATATCAAATACTATACTTATATAATAACACATTTTCTGAAAAAATCAAGAGGTTTTCGGCATTTCATAAAAATTTCACATAGATTTTAAGTGATTTTTCAGTTAGTATTCACTAATCAACTAGATGCTTGCCAATTCCTGCTGTGAGATAAGAGCAAATCCTGCTTCACTCAAAGCTTGCAGAGCGGCTGTAACGTTCTCCACTCTAAGGATAAGATAAGCCGTGTTTTCCTTAGTGTTTATGAATGCAGAATACATATACTCAACGCTGATGTTGTCATTGTAGAGAGCTTTCATTGCTTCTGAAAGTCCGCCCGGGCGGTCATTTATCTCCACTGCAAGCACCTGAGTGGTGGTAACGGAAAAGCCCTCTGTTTTCAAGGCTGAAACTGCTTTTTCAAAATCGTCAACGATAAGTCTGAGAATACCGAAATCCTTTGTGTCAGCAAGCGACATTGCACGGATATTCACATCATTATCCCCAAGTATTTTTGTAACGGCAGACAATCTGCCAGGTCTGTTTTCAATAAAAACCGAAAGCTGTTTTACTGTCATAAAATTACCCCCTGTCTTTTAGACAAGCTTTCTCTTGTCGATAACTCTTACTGCCTTGCCCTCAGAACGTGGAATGCTCTTTGGCTCAACAAGTCTTATCTTCGCCTTGATACCAAGGATATTATGGATATCGTTGGATATCTTCTTTTCAAGATCCTCGATAGACTTGACAGTATCAGAGAACATATCGTCATTAAGCTCGACTCTTATCTCGAAAGTATCAGAATTGTTCACCCTGTCAACGACTATCTGATAGTTAGGGCTTGCCTTTGATATCTTAAGAAGCACTGACTCTATCTGCGATGGGAACACGTTTACGCCCTTAATGATGAGCATATCGTCGCTTCTGCCCATTGGCTTGCACATTTTGACGAGAGTTCTGCCACATGAGCATTTCTCTCTTGTAAGAATACAAATATCTCTTGTTCTGTATCTCAGCAGAGGGAAAGCTTCCTTTGTGATACTTGTGAATACAAGCTCGCCCTTTGAGCCTTCAGGAAGCACCTCTCCCGTGTCAGGGTCGATTATCTCTGCGATAAAGTTGTCCTCATTGATGTGCATACCGGACTGTGCTTCGCACTCGAAAGCTACGCCAGGACCGCTTGTTTCTGTCAGACCATAGATATCGTAAGCCTTGATACCAAGAAGACTCTCTATCTCGTGACGCATTTCATCCGTCCAAGGCTCAGCACCGAAGATACCAGCTTTGAGTGTAAGCTCCTCTGGCTTTATGCCCATTTCCTTTACAGTTTCACCTATATAAGCGGCATATGACGGAGTACAGCACAGGATAGTAGAACCTAGATCCTGCATAAACTGTATCTGTCTTTC
>OHSF01001207.1_pt1 | contig 11843 bp, 9 predicted proteins | sample 1578551 | NCBI WGS metagenome assembly OHSF01 (sample SAMEA3879601, study PRJEB24766) | human gut metagenome | biome: human-associated habitat; feature: feces | place: USA | collected 1985/1987
GTGGAACACGATCTGTTCAAACTCCGGGTGCTCGGCTCTCCACAGGCGGTACCACTTTGTCAGCAGCTCCGGCGCGATGGGCAGACCATCCGGGAGCCGGAACAGCTGCCCGCAGTTGCTGTACTTCTCCGAGGCGTTCTGCTCGTCCTGCTTCAGTTTTTCCAGCCATGCCAGCAGTTCCTCCTTTAAGGGCTTTGTCATATACAGGACACGGTTGGACTTTTTGGTTTTACGGGGTCATCGCCGGGTATCCCATGCAGACGGTTATGCGGTTGTCAAGGTACGGTGCTGAATTTGGCAATAAAAAATCGCCACACAACAACCTGAACCTGACCATCCTTTCCGGGATGGCCTTGGTTCGGGTTCGTTATGTAGCGATAAGAAAGTCAAAAACTTGCTCCGGCTCCTTCAGGAGCCTAGTTGGAACTCTAAGTAAATATGTTATATTAAATTGTTGGGATAGATTACCACAAAAATCGAGCCGTGTCAACAAAAAGTTTTGAAAACACGCCACTTTCGGCAGTGTGCAAGAAAAAGCGAGGGAAACTTTGGCAAAAAGAGAGAGCCAGATGACTCGTTTTACTTATTTGTTTTTTACCAGCAGCGCCTGATACGGTTCCAGCTCCACATCTGCCAGCCAGACGGAAGTGCCCTCCGGGGTGTGATACTCGCCGCCCAGAGCGTCCAGACTTGCCCCTGCTGGGTACTCGGTAAAGTTGAACAGCCCCACCAGTGTTTCTTCGCCACGCTTGCGCACCAGTGCCAGCACGCCGGGGTTGTGGCTGTCCCATGTGGTCACCCACGCATCCGGGGCAAAGCAGGGGTCTGCGCGCATTTGGCGCAGCTGCTCCATGCCCTGCCACAAGGCGTTTTGCAGCGTGCCCTTCCGGGTGCGCTGCTTTGCGTCCTCCCAGTTGAATTTGCTGCGATGCAAATTGCGGCTGTCCTCCACACGGTCAGGGTCGTTTTTGTAGTCCCAGCCATTGAGCTGTGCAATTTCATCGCCGCAGTTCAGCATGGGGAAACCCTGCAAGAATGCCATAGCAGTGTGCAGCAGCAGGTCGCGCTTCACGGCATAATCCAGTGCGATCTTATCGTTCTTTTCCAGTGCCTGTTCGATACCGCACAGGCTGGCAGTGGTACCGCAGCTGCGGGCATCGCCGGTGGCAGGGTCGTAATTGTACAGCTCGCCCTTTGCCCAGCTGCCGGGGAAATTGCCCTCATAGAAGTGGTAAAGATACTCCTTGTGCTTCTGCGGGTCGATGCCCAGCCGGTTTTCCACCGCCTCGTCCAGACCCCAGCCGATGTCATCATGGCAGCGCAGATAGTTCACGAACCAGCAGTTGTCCGGCAGGGCGTGGAGGGCATCAAGCTGGGCTTTCAGCAGCCGGGTGTCCCGGCTGGCAAGGGCACCCCACAGGTTGACCATGGTGGATACGTTGTAGAGCATATGGCATTCCGGCTTTTCCGGGGTGCCGAAATAGGCCGCCAGCTCCTTGGGAGCCATGACCACCTCGCCCTTGAGGATGACCGCCGGGCAGACGCATTCCAGCACCATGCGGAGCATCCGCACAATGGTGTGCACCTGCGGCAGATTGCGGCAGGTGGTGCCCAGCTGCTTCCAGATGTAGGGCACGGCATCAATGCGGAACACCTCCACGCCAAGGTTGGCGAGGTGCAGAATGCTCTTGGTCATGTCCACGAACACCGCCGGGTTTGCGTAGTTCAGGTCCCACTGGTAGTCGTGGAAGGTGGTCAGCACCCATTTGTGCATCTCCTCACACCATGTAAAGTTGCCGGGTGCGGTGTTGGGGAACACCTGCGGCACAGTCTGCTCGTACTGGTCGGGGATGGTGCGGTCCTCGTAGAGGTGGTAATACGCCTGAAACCACGGGTCGCCCGCCTTTGCCGCCATGGCCCAGCGGTGGGTGCTGGCGGTGTGGTTCATGACAAAATCCAGACACAGGCTGATGCCGGCTTTCCGCAGCTCCCGGGTCAGGTTTTCCAGATCTTTGTTGGTGCCAAGGGCCGGGTCTACGGTGTCGAAGTCCTCCACCGCATAGCCGCCATCGTTGTGGGGGTGGGGCATCTGCAGCAGGGGCATCAGGTGCAGATAGGTCAGCTTCTGCTCCTTGAGGTAGGGCAGCTTCTTTGCCAGCTCTTTCAGATTTCCGGCAAAGAGGTCGGTGTACATGGTCATGCCGAACATATTGCCCCGCTTGTACCACTCCGGGTCGGCAGAGCGTGCCTTGTCCAGTGCTTTCAGCTCGGCGCTGCGGGCGTTGTAGGCTTCTGCCATCTCCCGCTCCAGAACCTCTAGCCCTTCCCGGTTGTGGTACAGCTCCATGAACAGCCATTCCAGTTCGTCCTTGTGCTTGGCAAATCGGGACGCAAATTCCTGTTTTACTGCCATGGTTCAGCCCTCCACTTCTGCAAGGGTGGGCATGGCGGGGATAGCACCATGCCGGCTGGTGGTGATGCTGGCTGCCTTGTTGGCAAAGGCCAGAATGCCTTCCAGCTTGTCCACAGTCAGGGTGTCCAGCTTCTCCTTGCAGAGCTTGGACAGGGCAGCCCCAAAGAAGGTATCGCCTGCGCCGTTGGTGTCACCCACCTTGCAGGGAACGCCAGCCACATGGCCGGTCTTGTCCCCAAAGCGGTAGAATACGCCGTTTGCACCCAAGGTGACGAAAATCAGCCGGATGCCGTTCTGTGCCAGCTGTGCCGTGCCGCTTTCGCAGTCAGTGGTGCCGGTGAGCAGGGGCAGCTCTTCATCGGACACTTTCAGAATATCCACCAGCGGCAGGGGTGCTTTCATCTGGGCAATGGCTTCCTCTTTGTTCTTCCAGAGGTTTGCACGGTAGTTCGGGTCATAAGTAATGACAGCACCCAGCTTTTTGGCACGGGCGGCAGCGTCCAGCGTAGCGGTACGGGAGGGGTCGGCGGTCAGGCTGACAGAACCGAAGTGGACGATTTTGGCAGCTTTCAGAGCCTCGTCCGAAATGTCCTCTTTGCACAGCATCACGTCAGCGTTGGCGCTGCGGTAGAAGCTGAAATCCCGCTCACCGGTGGCATCCACCGAGACCACCGCCATGGTGGTGGGGTGGTCTGCATCCACCGCCATGCCGGAAACATCCACCTTGTTCTCTGCCAGAACCTCTTTCAGGTAGCGGCCAAAGGCATCTGCACCCACCTTGCCGATAAAGGCGGTCTGTGCGCCCAGTCTGGAAGCAGCCACCGCCAGATTGGCCGGGGCACCGCCGGGGTTTGCGGCAAATTGAGGGATGCCGCGCGCATCCTTGCCGGTCTGGGTCAGGTCAATCAAAACTTCACCAATCGTTAAAATGTCCATACGTTTTCTCCTTATTTTTATCCTATAAGCTAAAACCCAACGATCACCGCTGGAACAGATAATGAATGTAAGCGGCTGCACGCTCCGGGTGCGGTGCATTCTGCACCACCCCAAGATAGACCCTGCCAGAAAAACCTGCCTGCCTGACAAACGGCGTGTCCGAAATATCCAGCACGGTCCCGCCGGCGTTCAGACCCGGCAGTGCACGGAAAGACGCATCCAGTGTCCGCAGATCGAGAAAATAATCATCTGCCAACAGTCGATCCCGTGCATATTCGTCCATCAGAACAACATCTAACCGCTGGGCACTGACTGCACCCAGCAGCTTCATCTCCGAAGCATATACATACTGCTCCTCTGCGCGTTCGCTTTCGCTGAGCAGCAAGCCAGACAGCAGATCGACCTGTTGCTTTTTGGTCAGACCCTGCGCCTCGGCAAAGCCGGTGGTAAGCTGTTCCGTCAGATCAGACCCGGCAGTGATATTTACCAGACCAAGGTAAAGCACATCCTCTTTTTTCGTCACATGGCGGTAGGCTGCATACCCGAGGATATAGACAACGATGAGTATGATCGCAATGGGCAGCTTGTAATATGCCCAGATGTGCTCCCACTTTTTGCGCCCATGGAGGGAGCGGAGCGTATCCCGGTCAGTTTTTGTCATGGTCGTATTCCTCGTGTACTGCATCAGGGTCTCCACCGATCAGATAGAGGATCCGAAGCATCAGAAAGGAGCAGAGCATGGCGCAGAAGCCCATGCCCAGCAGGAATGCAGGCGTGAACACAAACACTATGACGTACCCCATGATGCCATAGATCGCCGCCATCAGCAGGGTGCAAAACAGATACCGGACACCCACGAGAAACGCTGTTTTCAGGATGCCGAAGGTGGTGTTTTCAAACCGTGCCAGCAGAGGAAAGGCATACAGCAGAACGATGCCGTACAGAACTGCCGCACCAATAAGTGTTGCAGTGAGCAGCGTCCAGAAAATGTTTTCGCTCCACATTCGGCGCAGCACAAAGCCATCCGCAGCCAGGAAACTGCCGACTGCCAGCAGGATAAGCCAGAGTTTTGTGGCAGGCTTAAAATTTTCCCGGAACGCCTTAAAAAACATCCGGGTCAGACCATCGTCCCGATCTTCCGCCATTTTGAGCGTGACGTAGAACAATGCGGTCGTAGAAGCCCCTATGGTAACGATGGGCAGGCTGCACACGAGCCATAAGATGTTCAGGTAAGCACTGTAAGTCAATTTCGTCAGCACAGCAAACAGCGGCTTGTCCGTATTGCACAGGTCACGCATGGGGGTTCTCCTTTCGCTCAATCTCCTGTGGATTCGCGCAGGATCAGGTTGGTTTCCGTATAGACGGTGCGATAGTTCAGCGATGGTTCTTCGATGCGGGTCATAAGCAGATTGGCAGCGGTGTAGCCCATGATCTGTCCATGGATATGGATCGAAGTCAGACGGGGGACAAAGTAGGAAGCCTCCTGACTGTCATCGAAGCCGCAGACCCAGATATCATCGGGAACCGAATACCCCAGCTCATTCAATGCCTTGACCAGATCCATGGCAACAAAGTCATTGGCGCAGACAAAGGCATCCGGCATCGTTTTGAACCGACGTATGGTTTCGTACAGGGATGCCGGATAGTTCTGCTGTCCAGATGGCATCGCACAGGTGCTCAGGCCTTCTGTCAGACCAAAGTGCTCCACTGCATCCTTATAAGCCATATAACGCTCAAAGAAGGACTGACAGTGGTTTTTATCCCCCGCAAAGCTGATGCGTTTTTTGCCGCGCTGGACCATGTGGGCCACCGCATTCTGGATCTCAATGCGGTTTTCCATATAAAGGCGGTCAGCTTTAAGAGGAGGACGCATATCCATCACAGGGGTGTCTACAAACAGCAGCGGAACATCCAGATCGCACAGCATCTGTGCGTAGTCATAGTCGAATACTTCAAAGCAGATGATGCCGGCTGTGCGCTGGATGTCGAGAGAAGATGGAAGTTTTTTCTCTTTCAGCTCTATGGGAGAAATGCGATGGATGGTCATGCCGCTGTGCAGATGATCGATTTCCGCCTGGAAACGATCCAGCATCATGGAGGAAAAGTGAGAGCTGCTCAGAAACTGGGTCGTCAGCATGGCGATCTCCCGTTTGTCACTCGGCAGAATGAAAGGCTCTGCTGCTTTTGCATCGTCTTCCTGAAACAGCGGCAGATAGGCAAACTGCTTATAGCCCATTTCGGCGGCTTTGCGCAGGATCTTCTCCCGTGTGGCATCTGCCAGCACACCGGTGTTGTTGATGGCCTTTGAAACTGTGTTGCGGGAAAGCTGCAGCTCGTTTGCAATATCCTGAATGGTGACCTTGGTTGCCATAAGTCATCCTCTTTCTTTTATAGATAAAGTCTGGTGACGGATCTTATTCTTTGCGACTCCAGTATAGTGCAAATGCACAAATTAGTCAAATGCAAAAATGCAAATCAGCATTTTGCATATTTACGCACTTTCGGATTTGTGCATCTGTACAAATGCACAGTATTTCTTTATGTATCCCATGAATTATCATTGACATTCGCTTGTTTGCGTGGTATAAATGAATTACAGAGTTTTACATTTGCACAATCAAAGTAAAAAGTGCAAAATTCAAAGGTGCAAATGTAAAATGCAAATCAAGCGGCAAACAAATCAAAAAGGAGGAGAATGATTCATGAAAGCAAAGACAGCCTCGTCGGAAACGGCTGTGCTGGCAGCAGAACGCAAGCTGCACAACACATGGGTCTACATCAAACGGCATTGGCAGCTTTACCTGTTGTTCCTGCTGCCTGCCGTGGTGCTGACGCTGGTGTTCAAGTACGCTCCCATGGGCGGTGTGCTGATCGCGTTCCAGAAGTACAATCCCTTCAAGGGCATCTGGGGCAGCGAGTGGGTAGGCTTCAAAAACTTTACCCGCTTCATGTCCTCGCCGGACTTCCAGCGCTATCTGATCAACACCCTGAAGCTGAGCGTCTACGGTCTGCTGTGGGGCTTCCCGATCCCCATCCTGCTGGCATTCCTGCTCAACCGTATCGAGAGCAAGAAGATCAAGCAGAAGGTGCAGCTGGTGCTGTATATGCCCAACTTCATCTCGGTCATCGTGCTGTGCGGCATCGTCCGGGTGCTGCTGAGTGTCACCGGTCCGGTGAACGGCCTGCTTCACACCAGCATCAACTTCATGACGCTGCCGGAAGCGTTCCGCCCCATCTACATCATCAGCGGCATCTGGCAGGGTGCCGGCTGGGCATCCATCATGTACACCGCATCCCTTTCTAACGCCAGCAAAGATCTGAAGGAAGCTGCGATGATCGACGGCGCAAACCTGATCCAGCAGATCATGACGGTGGAGTGGCCCGCCATTAAGGATATGGTCGTTATTCAGTTTATCCTGCAGGCAGGCAACATCATGAGCATCGGTTTTGAAAAAGCCTATGCCCTGCAAACCGACCTGAACCTGAACACTGCCGAGATCATTGCAACGTACGTTTATAAAAAGGGCCTGTTGGACGGCGATTACAGCTTTTCCACGGCAGTCGGTCTGTTCAACACCGTTGTCAACGTCATCCTGCTGATCGCAGTGAACAAGGTCGTTGCCAAAATGAACGATGGCAAGGGCTTGTAAGGAGGGGTTTACCATGGCAAAACAGAAAAAATCAAAAATGGCCCTCTACACCAGACAAGATAAGATCATCCTGTACTGCGGCTACGCACTTCTGGGCTTGTTCCTGCTGGCGATCATCGTTCCGATGATCTACATCGTCATCGCGTCCTTTATGGACCCGGTCACTCTGCAAAACAAGGGCATCTCCTTTGATTTCAGCAAGTGGAGTCTGGATGCTTACCAGCGTGTCGTTTCGGACAAGCAAATCTGGGTCGGCTTCAAGAACGCGGTACTTTACTCCATCATCTTCACCATCATCTCGGTAGCTGTGACGATGCTTGCCGCTTATCCCATGTCGCTGCCGGACTTCAAAGGCAAAAATATCTTCAACACCTTGTTTGTGATCACGATGTTTTTCAGCGGCGGTCTGATCCCCACCTACCTGCTCATCAACAATCTGGGTCTGCTGGATTCCATGTGGGCGGTCATTCTGCCGGGAGCATTCAGCGTGTGGAACATGATCATTGCCCGTACCTATTATCAAGGCATCCCGCGTGAGCTGCGTGAAGCTGCGGATGTGGATGGAGCCAGCGAGATGCTTTACTTCTTCAAGATCCTGCTGCCCGTCTGTATGCCGGTGGTGGCAGTTCTGGCCCTGTGGCAGTTCGTGGCAATGTGGAACAGCTACTTTGACGCCATGATCTACCTGAACAGCGCATCGAAGCAGCCGCTGCAGCTGGTGCTGCGTTCCATCCTGATCCAGAGCCAGCCGGAATCCGGCATGATCGCAGATATCCAGAGCACTGCCGAACGTGCGAAGATGGCAGAGCTGCTCAAATATGCAACCATTATTATTTCCAGTCTGCCGCTGTTGGTGATGTATCCCTTCTTCCAGAAGTATTTTGATGCCGGCATCATGGCTGGTTCCATTAAGGGCTAAGGATATTCCAGAATTTTATAAGCAGGTACGCTCATCTGTTACACGAAAAAAGAAACATAAAAAAGGAGAAAATACCATGAAAAAGCTGATCTCTCGCCGCAACTTCCTCAAGGTCTGCGCTCTGGCGGGCTCTGCCGCTGCTCTGTCTGCCTGTGGCGGCGGCAAATCCACCGGCAGCGGTAATTCTGCTGCTGCAGCTGTGGACACGACCGGTGCCGTTACATTTCCGCTGTCCGAAAAGGTCACCTTTACCGGTATGACCAGCTTCCCTGTGGGCAGCGAACCCGAGCCGAACAACCGCACCATCTTCAAGCGTCTGGAAGAGCAGACCAATGTGCACATCGACTGGACCGCCATCCAGTCCGACCAGTGGAGCGATAAGATCACCCTGAATATGTCCAACCCCAACACCCTGACGGATTTTGTTTTTACTGCTGATTTTACCGACAGCAATCTGCTGCGCTACGCAGATCAGGGTGTCATCCTCAATCTGGAAGACTACATTGACAACAATATGCCTTATCTCCAGAAGGTCTTTGAGCAGTACCCGGAGTACCGCACCATGTGCACCGACAGCGATGGCCACATCTGGGCACTGCCCTGGATCGAGCAGCTCGGCTCAGAAAAGACCGCCATCCAGACCATTGGCAACATGAGCTTCATCAATACCAAGTGGCTGAACTTCCTCGGTCTGTCGATGCCCACCACGGTGGACGAGTTTGAGCAGGTGCTGATTGCATTCCGTGATAACGCTGCTTCTATCAAGGCAGAGTATGGCATTGACGGCGACATCATCCCCATGTCCTGCATCGTCAACAACGGCGATCAGGACCCCAGCATCCTCATCAATGGTTTTGGCGAAGGCTACGGCGATGCAGACAAAGACCGCCATATCGCCGTTACCAACGACCGGAAAGTCATCTGTGCCGCCACCCAGCAGGGCTACCGTGATGGTCTGGACTGGCTGCACAAGCTGTATGCCGAGAAGCTCATTGACCCGGAGTGCTTCACGCAGGAGTGGTCCACCTATGTTTCCAAGGGCAAGGCTGGCCGCTATGGTGTCTGCTTCAGCTGGGATGTTGCCAACATTGACAACCTGACCGACTGGGAGCCGCTGCCTGCCCTGACCGCCGATACCCGGAATATCACTCCGCAGAACGGCTCTTTCACCAGCGGCTTTGCCCGCGGCAAATGCGTTGTTACCGCAAAGGCGGCTAATCCTGCACTGGTTTGCGCATGGCTGGATCAGATGTACGCACCCCTCCAGTCTCCGCAGAACAACTGGGGTACTTACGGCGATGCGGAAGGCTTTAACATTTTTGAACTGTCCACCAACGATAAGGGCGAGCCCATGCTGAAGCACGCTCCTCTGGGCGATGCTTCTCCCGTGGAAGTCCGTGAAGCGCAGTGTGTCAGTGGGCCTCTGGCGGTTCTGGATGATTACTATGGTGTATACGTTACCTGCCCGGACGATGCACAGTACCGTCTGGACTGGATCAAGGAGATCTACACCCCGGATATGAACAACGATTATGTCTATCCCAATGTCTTTATGAGCAGCGAGGACACCGAGCAGGTCTCTAACCTGCAGGCAGATCTGCAGACCTACATGAATACGCAGAAGGCCGACTGGATCATGAACGGCACTACGGATGCAGAGTGGAACGAATATCTGAGCAAGCTGGAAGCCTACGGCCTGTCCGACTATCTGGGCATTATGCAGAAATATCTGGATGCTTACTACGCATAAGAATTCTTTCCTTTGGAGGATTCCATGAACGATTTGACTTTACAAAAAGCCCGTGCCTACGAGGCCGAGCACGGTGCTGCCATTTCCCCGGCGGAACGCCCTGCCTACCACCTGACTCCCTATGTGGGCTGGCTGAACGACCCCAACGGCTTCTCTTATTATAAAGGGAAGTATCACCAGTTCTATCAGTATAACCCCTACGATGTGCGGTGGGCGCCCATGCACTGGGGTCACGCCGTCAGCACCGACCTGCTGCACTGGGAGTATCTGCCCTGTGCGCTTGCCCCGGATTCCCCGGCAGACAATGGCCCCGGCTGCTTCTCCGGCTCTGCCACCGAGATGGATGACGGCAAGCAGCTGCTGATGTACACCAGCGTGGTGGCAGAAAAGCAGCCCAATGGGGAGATGCGGGACATCCAGACCCAGAGCATTGCCATCGGTGACGGTCTCGACTACGAAAAGCCTGCCTGCAACCCGGTGCTGACCCAGAAAGACCTGCCGGAAGGCTTCAGCAAGTTCGACTTCCGGGACCCCAAGATCTGGCGTGAGGCCGACGGCACCTACTCCGCCGTCACCGTCTGCCTGGCCGAGGACGGCAGCGGCGCAGCGGCACTGTTCCAGAGCAAGGACGGCTTCGACTGGCACTTTGTCACGGTGCTGGAACGCTGCAACAATCAGTACGGCAAAATGTGGGAGTGCCCGGACTTCTTCCCGCTGGACGGCAAGCAGGTCTTGATGCTCGGTCCCATGGAGATGCTGCCCAAGGGCGAGTTCCACAACGGTCACAACGTGATTGCCTTCATCGGCAGCTACGACGAAGCCACCCACACCTTCACCAAGGAAAATGTGCAGCTGATGGACGGCGGCATCGACTTCTACGCCACCCAGACCACCCTTGCCCCGGATGGCCGCCGCATCATGACCGCATGGCTGCAGACCTGGTCGGACACCGAGGATAAGCCCCAGGGCTGCAAGTGGTTCGGGCAGACCATCTGCCCCCGCGAGCTGCACATCAAGGACGGACGCATTGTTCAGGCCCCGGTGCGGGAGCTGGATGCCGTCCACGGCAAGCGCACCTTCCACGAAAATGTGACGGTGCAAGGCGAAACAACGCTGGAGGGCATCAAGGGCCGTGTGGCCGACCTGACCGTCACGGTGCAGCCCGGCGAATACCGCTCCTTCACCCTGAAGCTGGCCGCCGATGCAGACCATCACACCAGCCTGACCTACGACCCCTACACCTCCGAGCTGACGCTGGATCGCAGCTATGCCGGTTCCCGTGCCGACATCGTGCACCGCCGCAGCTGCAAGGTTCGCAGCCAGAACGGTGCACTCAAGCTCCGCATCCTGCTGGATAAGAACAGCATCGAAGTTTTCGCCAACGATGGTGAGCAGACCATGACCGCATGGATCTACACCCCCCAGTCTGCCGATGGCATCACCTTTGCTGCCGATGGCAAAGCAACCATCACGGCAGAACAGTTTGAATTGAATCTGTGACCTGATATTCCCTTCATTTCTCCTTCATTGAATACAGCCCCGCTTTGGCTTCTCCTTCGCCAAAGCGGGGCTGTGTTTTTGTATGGGTTCTATGCGTTCTGCCCCCGTTCCGGGGGCTTTTTTGTGTCCGGGAGGCAGCGTTTTCTGAAAACGCAGCCAAACTGCAAAAAAAGTTACAATTTTCTCATCAAAAAAGGCGGTTTCCCATTGACAGCCTTGTTATAATAGGAGTGTAAGATTTTTGAGCCAGCACTCTGCGGCTCTGATTGCTGAACGGCCCTTGCGGGCTTTTGGAAAAAGAAAGAGGCATACAGCATTATGACGAATATCGATATTTTCTCCGGCTTCCTTGGTGCCGGCAAGACGACCCTGATCAAGAAGCTCATCAAGGAATCCTTTGCGGGCCAGAAGGTGGTCCTGATCGAGAACGAGTTTGGTGAGATCGGCATCGACGGCGGCTTCCTGAAGGAGTCCGGCATCCAGATCAACGAGCTGAACGCAGGCTGCATCTGCTGCTCTCTGGTGGGCGATTTCCGTGCCGCTCTGCAGCAGGTGGTGGAGCAGTACCACCCCGACCGCATCGTCATTGAGCCCTCCGGTGTGGGCAAGCTGAGCGATGTCACCCGCGCTGTGGAGGGTGTGGCTGAACATCTGGATGTGAAGCTGAACAGCTTT
>OHSF01001211.1_pt1 | contig 11828 bp, 11 predicted proteins | sample 1578551 | NCBI WGS metagenome assembly OHSF01 (sample SAMEA3879601, study PRJEB24766) | human gut metagenome | biome: human-associated habitat; feature: feces | place: USA | collected 1985/1987
GTCCGCGCCCGGCGTCCCGGCGGCGGGGTATTCGGGGGCTTGTTCCGGCGTTCCGCAGCCGCATTGCCCGTGGCGGTGCCCGGGATGATGGCGGTGGTGGTGATGTCCTCCGGCAAGGTATTCGTTCACTTCGCTGTCGGAGAGTACGACGACCATGTCGGCCTCGGTACGGCGCAGCGAGATGTCGTAGCCCATGATTTTATATTCGATCGGGTCTTTCAGGGGTGCGTTGAGCAGTACTTCGACCCGCTGCCCGCGAACGAATCCCATCTCCATGATGCGCCGGCGGAAGCCTCCGTGGCCCGTCACCTTGAGGATCGTGGCCGACTCGCCGGTTTTAAGTTCGGATAAACGCATTGTCGCTCTTTAGTTTTGGCGCCAAAGATACGACTTTGCGGCCGGATATGCAATCCCCATTTGTGGGTATATTCGGGCGGCCTTACCACCCGCCGCCCAGTGCCTTGCAGAGGTTCACGTAGTTGATGTACTGCTGTGCCGCGATGTTCACCAGCTCCATCTGCGACTGGTAGAGGCTCCGCTCGGCGTCAATCACGTCGAGGTAGTCCGACAGCCCGCTGCGGTAGAGCGCCTGCGTCATGGTGGCAATGCGGTCGTTCGAAACGACCAGTTCGCAGGAACGCTCTGTCTGGGTGCGGTAGGTGGCGATGGCGACCAGCGCCTTCTCGACATCTGCGAATGCCGTCAGTACGGTTTGCTCGTAAGTCTTTGCCGCCTGCGTATAACGCTCCATGGCCGCCATCTCCGAGCGGCGCAGCTTGCCGAAGGCGAACAGGGGTTGCGTGAGCGAGCCCAGCGCATCCCACGCCCAAGGGTTTGCCGCAGTTAAACCTTTGATCGAGTTGGAGGCTATTCCTCCTTTGGCTGTCAGTGCGATGGACGGGAATCTTGCCCCGCGTGCGACCCCGGCATTCGCGGCCGCCTGGAGCATATTGTAACGCGCCTCCATGATGTCCGGGCGCCGCTTGAGCAGTTCCGACGGAAGCCCTACGGGGATGTCGGCGGGATGGCGGTCTGCGAGCAGGCGCAGCCCCGAGCCCGTGCTGTCCGCCGCCTGCGGCGTTTCGCCCAACAGGATGTCGAGCGACAGCCGCGTCTGCTTCACGGCGCGCTCGTATTGCGGGATGTCCGCCTCGGCCGTATAGACCAGGCTGCGTGCCTGCTCCAGCGCCACGCCGTCCGACATGCCGTAGCGGAACATCGAGTCGATCAGTGCGGCCGATTCGCGCCGCAGGGTGCAGCTGCGCCGGGCGATCGCCAGGTCGCGTTCGTATTCGAGCAGCGTGAAGTAGGTCGTGGCGACCTCCGCGGCCAGCGACAGCCGCACGCCCCGCAGCGCCCATTCCGAGGAGGCGATCTGCGCCCTGGCCGCCCGTTTGGCGTTGCGCAGCTGCCCGAACAGGGCGATTTCCCACGAGAGCGACGGTTCGACGGCGTAGGTCTGTACGATCTTGGTCTGCGGCGTGTATTCCCCCTCGGCCGTGACGCCTATGCCCACCTGGGGCAGGAACTGCGCCCGCACGACGCCGAGGTTCTGCCGCGCCTCTTCCACGCGCGAAGCCGCTACGGCCACGTCGCGGTTGTTCTCCAGCGCCCGCTGCACGAGGTTGTCGAGCACCGTGTCCCCGAACAGCCGCCACCAGTCGGAGGCGAGCGCCGCGGTGTCCCGCGGGAAGCCTTCGCCGTAGAGGTAGCCGTCGGGCACGTCGACCTTTGGCGGGTAGAAACGGGGTGTGCAGGCCGCGCAGGCGAGCGCGAAGATTACGGTAAGGTATCCGGTTTTCATAGTTTTTCCTCCTGTTTTTTGCGTTCGCGGCGGCGTTCGAAATTCCCGATGCGCCCTACGAAATAGTAGAGTGCCGGGTAGACGAAGATGCCCAGCAGCGTGGCGAACAGCATACCGCCCACCAGTGCCACGCCCATGATGTTGCGTGCCGTGGCGTAGACCCCGCTGGCGAATACCAGCGGCATGACGCCGAGGATGAACGCGAAGGCGGTCATGATGATCGGCCGCACGCGCAGTTTGGCGGCGCCGATCGCGGCGTCCATCAGCGACAGGCCCTTTTCGTTGAACAGCCGGTCGGCGTACTCCACGACCAGGATGGCGTTCTTGGCCGCCAGGCCGATGAGCATGACCAGCGAAATCTGCATGTAGACGTCGTTGACGAAGAAGGCGTCCAAAAGGTGCGATACCCCGATGAAGAGCACGGCGCCCAGCACTGCGACGGGGACGCTCATCAGAATCGCCAGCGGCAGTCCCCACGACTCGTAGAGCGCCGCGAGGGCCAGGAAGACGAACACCAGCGCCAGCAGGTAGACCAGCCCGCCCGTCTTCGAGGCATTGGCTTCCTGATAGGAGGTGCCGCTCCACGCCGTGCCGATGTCGTCGGGCAGCACCTCGCCGGCCGTACGGGTGATCTGCTGCATGACGGTCGTGGTCGAGGCGCGCGCCGCGGGCGTCACCGTGAGGGAGATCGAGCGGTAGAGGTTGAACTGCGAGACGTATTCCACGCCCACCGTGTCGACGACCTCCACGAACGACGATACGGGCACGCTCTCGCCCGAGGACGAGGCAACGTAGTAATTGTCGAGCGAACGTTTGTCGATCCGGTATTCGGGAGCCGCCTGAATATAGGTCTGGTAGAGCTTGCCGAAACGCGAGAAGTTGTTGATGTAGGCGCCTCCCAGCAGGGTCGTCAGGTCGCCGTACAGCACGCCCAGGTCGACGCCTGCGGCGAGCGCCTGCTCCTTGTCGATGCGCAGGCGGCGCTGGGGCACCCCGGCGTTGAACTGCGTGGTCACCGAGGCGATCGAGGGCTGTTTGCGCAACGAATCCATCAGCCGTCCGGCCTGGGCGAGCAGGTAGGCCGTGCCGCGCCCTTCGAGATCCTGCACCTCGACCGATACGCCCGAGGTGATGCCCAGCCCGGGGATCGAGGGCGGGATGAAGGCATAGCACTCGGCTCCCGGCACGGCGACGTACAGCTCGTCGGTGAGTTTCTGTGCGATTTCCATGGCCGAGAGTTTGCGGTCGGCGAAGTCGACCAGCGAGACGAAGATGATGCCGCTGTCGGTCGAGGCGATGCCCGCCATCATGTTGAAACCCGCGGCGAACGAGGTCGAGGCCACTTCGGGCAGGGTGCGGATCACGGCGTCGGCCTCTTCCATGGCGGCCTGTGTGACGGGAAGCGCCGAGGCTTCGGGCGTGGAGACCATCACCATGACGTAGCCCTGGTCTTCCTCGGGGAGGAACCCCGCGGGCAGCTTGCGCCATACGACGAAGATGACCGCGAGTACTACGGCGATGAATACGCCCGTGCGCGTCACGTGGCGGATAAGCGTCGGCGTAAAGGCCGTATAGCGATCCATGTTGCGGGAGAAGGAGCGGTTGAAGGCGGCGAAAAAGCCTTTCTGCGGTGGTTCGCGGCGGCGCAGCAGCAGGGCGCAAAGCGCCGGGGAAAGCGTCAGGGCGTTGAATGCCGAGATCACCACCGAGACGGCGATCGTGATGGAGAACTGCTGGAACAGCCGCCCCGTGATGCCGCCCGTGAACGACACGGGGACGAATACGGCCAGCAGCACGACCGTCGTGGCGACGATGGGCGAGGCGACGTTCTTCATGGCTTCGAGCGCCGCGGCGCGGGGCCGCATGCCGGCGGCGATATTGACCTGCGCGGCCTCGACGACCACGATGGCGTCGTCGACCACCAGGCCGATGGCCAGCACCAGCCCCAGCAGCGAGATGATGTTGACCGAGAAGCCCAGCAGCGGGAAGAGCGCGAAGGCCCCGATGAGCGAGACGGGGATCGCCACGAGCGGGATGACGGTCGCCCGCCAGTCCTGGATGAAGAGGTAGATGATGAAGATCACCAGGATGAGGGCGATCACCAGCGTGTGGAATATGTCCCGGATACCGGCGTCGATGCTGGTCGTGGTGTCGACGATCGTGGTGGCCGCAATGCCGTCGGGCATGCGTTTTTCGAGCCGTGCCATCGCCGCCCTGACCTTCTTGCCCACCTCCACGGCGTTGCTGCCGGGCTGCTGGTAGACGACGATCATGGCCGTGGGCTTGCCCTCGAAGAGCGAGCTCACGCCGTAGCTCTGGCTGCCGAGCGAAACCTCGGCCACATCGCACAGCCGGATCTGCTGGCCTTCCGAAGTCGTGACGACCACGATGTCGCCAAACTGCGCGGGGGTGGTGATCTGCGGCGGCATGGTCACCGTATAAGTATAGGTGGTGCCGTCGGGCGCGGGTTCGGCCCCGAACTGCCCGGCGGGGTAGATGCCTCCCTGGTTCTCGATGGCCGCGGTGACGGCCGAAACCGGGATGCCGTAGTATTTCAGCACGTCGGGCTTGAGCCATACGCGCATGGCGTACTCGCCGGCGCCCATGATCGACACTTTGCCTACGCCGTCGATCTTGAGCAGCTCGTTCTGGAGGTTGATGTAAGCGTAGTTGGAGAGGAACTCGGCGTCGTAGCGTCCGTCGCTGTGCAGCGAGAAGACCAGCAGGAAGCCGGTCATGGTCTTGCGCGTGGTGACGCCCTGCTTGGTGACCGTCGCCGGGAGCTGTGCGGTGGCCGAAGAGACGTTGTTCTGCGTGAAGATGGCGTCCAGGTCGGGGTCGGAGCCTATGTCGAAGGTCACCTGCATGACCATCGAACCGTCGTTGGCGCTGGTGGTCTGCAGGTAGAGCATGTCGCTCACGCCCATGACGCTCTGCGCCACGGGCGTCGCCACGGCGTTGTTGACCGTCTCGGCATCGGCGCCGTCGTACGTAGCCGAGACCTCGACCACGGGCGGCGTGATGTCGGGGTATTGTTCGATCGGCAGGTTCAGGATCGAAATCAGCCCCACGATGACGATGACGATGGCCAGCGACAGGGCGAAGATCGGGCGCGAAACGAAAAATTTCTCCATGGCGTCACTTTTTTTCGGGGATGACCTTCATGCCGTTGTGCAGTTTCTGCTGCCCGGCCGTTACCACCAGTTCCCCGTCGATGAGCCCTTCGTCGATGCACCACATCGACCCGTACGTGTCGCCCGGGATCACCCGGCGGTACATGGCCGTGCTGTCGGGGCGTACCACCCAGACCGAATTGACGCCCTGCGCCTGGCTCACGCACGCCTGCGGCACGACCACGCGCGGCCGTACGGGGCCGACGCTGGCCTCCACACGGGCGAACTGCCCGGGTTTGAGCGAACGGTCGGGGTTGGGGAACATCACTACCAGCACGAGCGTCCCGGTCGTGCTCGACACGTCCTTGCGCGTATAGTCGTAAAGCCCCTCATAGGGGTATTCCGTGCCGTCGGCCAGCATCAGGCGAATGTCGGTGAGCAGTCCCGCGTTGTCGAAGATCGAGGTGCGCGGCCCCGCCGAGCGCAGGTATTGCGCCATCGGGATCGCCACGTCGACGGTCAGCGTGTCGATGTTCGAAATGGTCGTCAGCACCCCGAACTGCGTGCCTGGGCCCACGTAGTCGCCCACGTGTGCCGAGGTGTTGGAGATGATACCGTCGATGGGCGAGCGAAGCTCCGTATAGCCGACGTTCATGCGGGCGCTGCTGAGGGTCTGCTCGGCCGAGCGGACGGTGGCTTCGGCGGCTTTGTACTGGGCCGTATACTGATCCAACTGCGACTGGCTGATGGCGTTGATCCTGGCCAGCGGCACGGCGCGGTCGTAGTTGTTGCGGGCTTCGATCGCCTGCGCCCGGGCCGATTGCAGGGCGGCCTCGGCTGCGAGCATCGAGGTCGAAAGCTGGTCGGGGTCGATTGTGAACAACAGCTGCCCGCGCTTCACGGGCATACCGTTGGCAAACTGCTTCGTAAGCAGGTAGCCGTTCACGCGCGGCTGGATCACCGCATCGAAATTGCTCGCCAGGTAACCGATGAACTCCATGCGGTTGGGAACGCTGTCCGTGACGGCTTCGGCCACGCCGACCCTGAGCGGGGGCATGGCGGTTTCGGGCTTGTGCCTGCGGCACCCCGCGAGGAGTACGGCGAGCAGCCCCGTGATAAGGAAAAGTCTGTTCATACCGGGATGTTTTACACCCTTGCAGGGGCAAAAAACGTACCGTGAACAGGGTGACAGCTAGTTAAAAAGGGGATTATATGCTAAAAAAAGCTGATTTTTTTAACTGCAAATGATGATGTTTAGATAATTTTTATATCTTTGCGTTGATAACAAACCCAAATTAATATAAAAGTTATGAAAGAATTAGTAGCAAAGATCAATGCCGAGTACGAGGTATTCGCAGCAAATGCAGCAGCACAGGTGGAGAAAGGCAACAAGGCCGCCGGTACCCGTGCCCGCAAGTCCGCACTGGAGATTTCTAAGCTGATGAAGGAATTCCGCAAGATTTCCGTAGAGGCTGCGAAATAATCGCTGACTACGTAGACGCAACAAAGGCTGTCCTTTTGGGCAGCCTTTGTTGTTTTCGTGCCGTATGCGGATCGTTCCCGCGGCAAGCCGTACGGTCGCGGCGCAGGTCAGGGCTCGATGCCGAATTTGCGGAACACCTCCATATCCTCTGCGGAGAGGCCCGTCTTGCGGAACGGTACGGCCTCGTTGTGGTCGTTCAGGTAACGGCGCGGCCGGGTGCGGTCGTAGCCCGCGTTGACCAGCGACACGCCCGTGTCGATGTAATTTCCCCGGATCGAAGCCATGTCGGCCATGGTATGGAACAGCGCATGGGTCGTGGCGGGCACCGTGGCGTTTGCCTCGGCGGCAGCGGCCTTGTCGGGGAAATTCTGCCGGTAAGCGTCGGAGAACCACGCCAGCGAAGCGACGTAGAGCTGGTAGGCCGTCGTCGTGGGCGAAGCGTGCAGGAACCGTTCGCGCCTGTCATCGAGGATGTCCTCGCCGTGGTCGGCGCAGTAGAGCAGCGCCGACGAAGTCCCGCGCAGCCCGCGCAGGTACTGGATCGTCTCCGAGAGGAAGAAATCCGTGTAGAGGATCGAATTGTCGTAGGCGTTGCGGAGCGTCTGCACGTGTTCCCGTGAGATCGCCACGTCGTCGTCGGGGCGGAACTGCGCAAACTCGCGCGGGTAACGCTGGTGGTAACTGAAGTGCGAGCCGTAGCAGTGGAGTATGAAGAGCATCTTCTGCGCCTTGTTGCCTTCCACGGCGCGGCGCACCTCGTCCAGCAGCTGCATGTCGTGGCGCGGCGAGCGGATATAGATCAGGTGGTCGGCGTCGCGGGCGAGTTTGTCGATCATGGCGCCCTGCGGCGACTGGTTGGAGATGAACCAGGTCTCGAAACCGGCCTCGTTGAACAGCGCCGGGAGCCCCTTGCGGCGGTAGAGTTCGGGATGTTCGTCGGTCGCAACGGACGAGAGGATCAGCGGCACGCTCTTGTGCGTGGTGTTGCTCTGCGTGAGCATGTCGCGGAAAACGATCAGGTCATCGACCTGCGAAAGGCGGGGATTCGTCTCGCGGTCGTAACCGTACAGCTGCCAGTTCATCGCACGCGAGGCTTCGCCGATGACGTAGACGTATATCTCGCGCCCCGGTGCCTGGGCCGTGCGCGACGCACCGTAGGTGAAATCCTCCGAGGTCTCCTCGAAATTGTAGGCCTTGCGGAATTCCGTGGCACTCAGGTGTACGTTGTAGAGCACGTTGAGCGGGAAGATCTCGTCCCGCAGCACGTGCCGGTCTTCGCTCACGCGGTAGGCCGGCCACAGCGCCAGCATGCCCAGCGCCATGAGCACCGCCCCGGTCAGTCCGACGTTCATGCGCGTGGTGCGCGATATCTGCCGTTTGTGCCCGATTTCGCGCGCGGCGAACCACAGCAGCGGCAGGTACATCACGCAGACCAGGATCACGGAGGGGTAGATGTTGCTCAGCAGCTCGCCCGCTTCGCCCGGGTTGGTCGTCACCAGGTTGGTGAACATGTCCGTGGCGATGATCGAGTTGCCGAAGAGGTACAGCAGCACGATCTGGAACGCGCACAGGAAAATGAACGGGAACGCCAGCCAGATCATTATGCCCGAACGGCGCAGCGCCACGCTCCACATCATGTAAAATCCCAACGGCATCAGTATCAGCGCCTCGACCGTCCAGACGGAGTAGGGTTCGGTATTGGCCAGCACGCAGTTGGGGATAATCAGCGCGACAAAGAAATAGACGGTCAGCAGCGTGGTGAAACGGCTGCGGGTTTTGACCGTCCGTCGCCTGTTATTTTTATTCGGATCAGCATTCATATCTTTACTAACCTAAAAAGCTTCGTTCAGGCTCAGCAGGAACCCGCTGGTTTTCTTGCCGAAGCCGTAATCGAGCCGCACATTGACCCGTTTTTTCAGCTCCCACCTCAGGCCGACGCCATAGTTGGGAAGCGTTTCCGACCAGTCGAACCGGTCGAGGCTCTCGAATACGTTGCCGGCACCGCCCCATACCGTGCAGCCGATACGCCGCCAGATGCGCTGGCGCAACTCTACCTGGAAGGTAATCATGTCGTTGTCCGTATAGCGCCCCTGGTAGTAGCCGCGCATGCGCTGCGAACCACCCATGCGGGCCAGCATCGGCCACGGGGTGCCTTCGGAGTTGAACTCCGCGTAGAGGTCGGTGGCGATCAGTCCCCCTTTCCATACCTGACGGTACCAGTCGGCCGTGAAGGTCGTGCGCCACAGCGACTTGCCGCAGTTGCCCAGCCCCTTGGCGAAGAAAGTCTCCTCCAGGCTGACATAGATGCCCCGGTACGGGTTGGGGATGAAGTCGCGCGAGTCGTACTCGAGGATGGCTCCGATGCCGGTGGCAGTGTAGTGCGTTTTCTGCCCGTACTCCTGCAGGTAGCCCTCGCTGCGGGCGTCAAATTTCTTGCCCTGCGTGTGCTCGAAGCTCAGGATGCCGCCCACATAGGTGCTGGGCAGCACGCGGTGCAGGTAACGCCCTTTTACCAGGTAGCGTTTCTCGTTGTACGACCCCTCTTCGTTATACCGTCCGTCGTGGTAGCCGATGCCCCACATGTCGCGGGGCGCCGAGGCGAACATTACCGTGTAGTCGATGCGCTTGCTGTTGCGGGCGAAGATGTTGTTGCCCGTGACCCCCAGCGCATAGAATCCCGAAATCGAGACATTGGCGAAGATCGAGATGTCCGAGGGTGCCGTCACCGAGTCCGTGCGGTCGATGCGGTAGAGGCCCGCGGCCAGCAGCCCGATGCCGAGGCTCGTATTCTTCGAGTAGCTCGGCCCCCCCCCGCGAAAGTGAAGTCGATCTTCTTTTCGAACGTGCGGTCGGTGGTCGAACCTTCGAAATATTTTACGACGCGGCGCAGGAACGGCGGGCGCTTTTCGGCCTGCGGTTCCTCTTCCTGCCCCGGAAGCGGGGTGTACGTATAGTGCAGCGTATCGCTGCCGTTGATGTATACCTCCTGCTCCTGTGCCCGTCCGTGCAGAACGAAACCCAGGGCAAAGCATACAACGGCTATCCTGCGCAGCATCCGGCTATTTGTACTTCTCGATTGTTTCGTAGAAATCGGCCTTGTCCTGCTCCGAGAGCACGCCCTTGCGCAGGAATACCAGCTCGCCTTCCTTCGATACGATCATCAGCACGAACTGGTTGTTGCAGTCGCCCAGCTCCCATGCCGTGCTCAGGATACGATCCTGGTCGGCCAGCACCAGCGCGCCGTTCTTGGCCGTGCGCTTCTTGGCCATGTTGCGGGCCATGCCGTTGGGAACCATCGGTGCATCCTTGAGGTTCATCACCCCGAAGCCGTAGATGTTGTCCCCCTGTGCGCGGTGGTTCTCCTCCAGCTCGACCGTAAAGTCGTTGTTCTGCTTGTGGCGGTCGGGGTCTACATAGAATATCATCAGGTTCTTCTCGCCCCAGTACGGCAACTTGGCCGGTTTGCCGTCGAGGTCGAGCACTTCGACATTGTTCACTTTGCGCGGCAGTTCCTGTGCTGCGGCTGCGGATGCCGTGAGCGAGAGGGCCGCCAGCATCGCGATTACTTTCATCTTCATTATATTCTGTTTTTTGGTTTTAAATGAAAACAAATCGGGACAAAGTTACAATATTTCCGCCAACATACCGACCGGCAGGCGATCTAATATTGTTCTCTTCGTTCAATTTTTTCGTTTCGCAGGGAAAAGGGCCGTGTCGAATGCGTACAGCCCGCCGCCGGACATGGCCAGAAAAACATAGACCCCCAGCCAGGTGAATGCCAGCGTCCCGAAACCCGGGGCGCCCCAGAGCAGCACCCCGAGGATTCCCGCCGCCATGACGATGGCCGATGCCCGTACCCACAGACCCATGATTATCAGGGTGGCGAGCACCACTTCGACCAGCGAAACGATGACGAATACGGCCGGGCTGCCGGCGAATGCGAAAGAGGGATACGAGTTGACGATCTCGTTGTAATCCTGTATTTTGCCTATGTTGTGGAAGAACATCATGCCTCCCGCGAACAGGCGCATGTACAATACGGCCCAATCCATGTGCCTGCATTGTGCGATCCGTTCACCGATTCTTTTTTCCATGCCCCGTGCCGTGCAATTTGCATTCCAAACCCCCGCACGGCGAATATCCGGCACGCCGCACCGCCTCAATCGTCCTGCCGGGCGAAAGACCAGTGCGTATGTACGATCTCCCAACCGCCGGACGTTGCGGCCGTGTAAACTTCCGTGCAGTGCATCCTGAACACCTGCCCGTCCCTGAGGGCCTCGTAATCGTATGCCAGGACGGCAGCGCCCGGCGACAACCGCACGACGGGGTCGATCATCCGGTACGTGTCGATCCTGACTTTGCCCCTGACCGTGCCGTAGTACTCTCCGAGGGCTTTTTTGCCGATGATTTTGCGTCCGAGAGCCGGGTCGAAATAGACTACGTCGCCGGACGTGAGTTCCAGGAACCCGTCGGGGTCGCCCTGGTTCCACCGCTCCAGTGCCCGCCGTTCCAATGCGATGATTGCGGCTTCGGGATCCCCGCCGCAGGGGGTGTGGTTCGTGTGTCGGTTCTAAAATTAAATAAATTTAGGATGTATGCCGTGTCGGACTTGTTATACCGCGGGTTGCCGGCACAGGCTCCGCCTTTTGGACGGGCAGCGGCACGGCACGACCCGATAAATTTGGCACTCCTCGCGTCTTGTACTATCTTTGCAGCCATGGAAACAAAGATACTTTTCGTTTGTTTGGGGAATATTTGCCGCTCCCCGGCTGCCGACGGAATCATGCGGCACATCGTCCGCGAACGCGGGCTCGGGGCGGAGGTTGCGGTCGACTCGGCCGGGACATATGCCGGGCACACGGGCGAACTGCCCGATGCCCGCATGCGGCGGGCTGCGTCGCGCCGCGGTTACGAACTGACGCACCGTGCCCGGCAGATCCGCGAGGAGGACTTCGGGAAATTCGACATGATCGTGGTGATGGACGACCGCAACTACGAGCACGTACACCGGCTGGCGCCGTCGCGTGCAGATGCCGCCAGGATCTTCCGTATGCGGGAGTTTTTCAGCCGCCATCCCGGCTGGGATCATGTTCCCGATCCCTATTACGAAGGGGCCGAGGGCTTCGAGCTGGTGCTCGACATGCTGGAAGACGGCTGTGAGGGAATCCTCGCGCACCTCGGGAAATAGGCTGCCGGAATACCGGGCGGACGGGTGCAGGTGTCATTTGTCGGAAAACCCTGCCGGCACCGCGGCTCGGAATGCGAAACACCGGCCCGGAAGTACCCGGGCCGGTGTTTTCATGTTCCGGAAATCCCTTAGAAATCGAGACCGAAGCTGATGCTGTACGTGTTGTGCAACAGCGTCTCCTTGCGTGCGATCAGGTAGGCGAAATCGAGGCGCAGGTGCAGGAACCGCACGCCGGCGCCG
>OHSF01001238.1_pt1 | contig 11621 bp, 9 predicted proteins | sample 1578551 | NCBI WGS metagenome assembly OHSF01 (sample SAMEA3879601, study PRJEB24766) | human gut metagenome | biome: human-associated habitat; feature: feces | place: USA | collected 1985/1987
TCTGCTTCTGGTCGAGCCGCAGCTTTTGGCCCGCTGCCAGACCTATGCATTTACAGTGCTTGGAATGTCACAGCTGTTTCATGCGATCGGCATGCGTGATGTTGAAACGTCATTGTTCCGGATGAATCACCTGGAAAACCGGTTGATGATCGCTGCGTTTGTGATCGGGATGGGACTGCAGCTGCTTGTGACGGAGGTACCTTATTTTGTCGTTCTGTTTGGAACCTGCAGACTGACACTGCTTGAATGGGTAAAACTGTTAGTGCTTGCATCCATGCCTTTGTTTGCACATGAACTGTTAGTATTCGGAAGCTGTCTGGGTGAAAAGGTAAATAGGGAAAATAGAAAAGAAGCAACAGGGCAGGCTGTATCATCCGGCGGGCGCTGGAGCTAAAAAAAACATTCATTTTTTGCGGGGGGTGTGGTATAATGAGATGTCCGTAAGTTTTGGGCAGGTTTTTGCAGGAAAGGATATTGGGAAATTATGGAAGAGAAAATGACAATGGAAATCACGAACGACAGACTTGAGGAGGCTATTAAGGAATATGCCGCAGACCGGACCAAAGAACGTCTTACCACGGTTCTTAATCTGCTCCGTCCGACAAAGCTGTTTGTACCGGCGATGTTGCAGGCACCAGATCGCCCGATTCCATGTTTTTTAAAGAATAGTAATGAAGAGCAGTTTTTGGTTGTATATACGTCAAAAGAGCAGATTCCGGAAGAGCCAAAGAGCCAGGCGATGCTTAATATGCCATTCCCGGCATGTAATAATATCGTTGTAAAACCGGAGTTAAAACTTGCAGGAATGGTGATCAATCCGTTTTCTGACAACCTCGTATTAAAGACAGAGCTTGTACAGAAGTTACATGAGGCTGATGAGCAGGCAGCAAAACGTGCAGCGCAGATGAAACAGGTGAAGATGACACCGGCACAGTTCCAGGTATTTGTAAAACGCCAGGTTGAGTTTGGCGTATTACCGAAGCGTCTGTTTACCGAGAAACAGGAGTTCATGAACAAACTGTGCGATGAAAAAGAGGCTTTTATCAATGAGATTTTTGCAGGCGTGTTCAAGGAGCCGAAGTTAAATCCATACACTGAGAATGATTATTCCGTTATGGCACTTGACATTGCAGAGGATCTGACATTAGTCCGTGTGGATCTCCCGGAAAAAGGGTTAGTTCCGCCACTCTGCTACCGTATTTATCTGACGATCAATCCAAAAACCGGAAAAGCAGGTTACTATACGATTGAAATGTCCAAAGAAAAGGATGTCCGTATGCTGGGCGAATTTTTAGAGGATGGAAAACATATCGATCACGGTGTTGCACCGGTAGAAGGCGCTGAACTTCAGAAGATCATGGATCTTGCCAGAGGCGAAGGTGCAGAGATGACAAGTTAGGAACAAAAATAGCACAATTATAAGGAAATAATAAAGTTCGGGTGTCAAAAGGTGGTTCACAACTTTTGACACCCGAATTGTCTTTAGTTATGCTGGATAATATCTGCGTACTGTCCGCGAGTCACTTTTAAGAGTGCATCCGGGTTGACCGTAATGGAAGTGCCGACACGTCCGCCACTGATATAAATCTTATCAAAGGATGCAGCACTTTCATGTACTACCGTCGGGAACTGCTTTTTCATGCCAAGCGGAGAGCAGCCGCCGCGCACATATCCGGTAAGTGGTGTCAGATCTTTTACATGAAGCATTTCGAGTGATTTCTCACCGACACATTTTGCTGCTGCTTTCAGATCAACTTCTTCCGCAATCGGTACGACAAAAACATAATACTGTCTGTTCCCGCCGGCGGCAGCCTTGCCGGACATAACGAGCGTTTTAAACGACTGTTCTACTGGAGCACCGGTCTTTTCTGCGGTATGTAGACCGTCTATAAATTCATCACACTCATAATTGATAATTTCATAAGGTATTTTATTGCGGTCTAAAATGCGCATGGCATTTGTTTTTACTTCTTTTCCCATAGAGAAAACTCCTTTCATGAATGAACTGCGCTCATTGTAACACCACAGCAAAAAATAGACAACTGAAACAGAATGTATGTTTACGAAAAAATAAAAAAATGTTATTCTAATAGGGGAAATTAAGGCAATATATGAGGTGAATTAAAATGCGCCACATATAAGAATATGTGTGGCGGGAAATGAGGCAGAGTATGAAAGATTTTTTTAAGAGAGTAAAGGCGGATGCAATAATGTCAGCAGTTTTATGCATCGCATTGGGCGTGGTTCTGATCGTATGGCCGGGAGAGACGATCAATATCGTATGTAAAGTGCTTGCCGCAGGACTTATCATTCTTGGAGGGGTAGAACTGTTTTCCTATATTACCAATAGAAACGGTTATATGTTCACCGGAATCCTTGGGCTGATCGTGCTGATCGTCGGTGTATGGATCTTCTTAAAACCGAGCAGTATCGTGAGCCTGGTACCGATCGTGATCGGTGTGATACTTGCTGTTCACGGTGTGCAGGATGTGAAAATGGCGTTAGAATCAAAGAATGGCGGATATGACAGATGGTGGATTATGCTGATCATTGCCATTATCAGTATTGCATTTGGCGTGCTCTGCATTGTCAATGCGTTTGGCATGGTCAAACTTGCCATGCAGTTTGTAGGAGCAGCCCTGATCTATGATGGAATCAGTGATCTGTGGGTTGTGACAAAGACGGTGCGGACGGTGAAAGATATGGAGCAGGAAGCGAAAGCAGTCGACGTAGATTATAAAGAAATCGATTAAGTGATTAAGCGGAAAGAAAGAGAAACAGATATAAAAAGTGTCCCTGAAAATCTGGATAAAAGATTTTCAGGGACACTTTTTTGGTTCGTGATAATAGAATATTTGAGCAAGCTGCATCTGATTGCCCAGACTGCGCTATACTGTAATTTTACCTTCATTGATAAGCCGGATAAATACGTTGACTAATTCCGGATCAAACTGTGTTCCACTGTTTTTTTTCAGTTCACTGACAGCATAGGAGACAGAGAGCGGCTTTTTGTATGGACGTCTGGCAGTCATGGCATCAAAACAATCGGCGATGGTAAGTATTCTTGCCATATAAGGAATATCCTCACCGGCAAGACCACGCGGATATCCCGTGCCATCATACCGTTCGTGATGACCAAGTACTGCAGGAATTACATAATCCATATGCGGCAGATAACGGATCATTTTTGTGGAGTTTTCAACATGTGTCTTCATGATCTCATATTCTTCCGGTGTCAGCTGCGAGGTTTTCTGTAAAATGCGTTCCGGAATACTGATTTTTCCGATGTCATGCAGCATACCGGCATCACGCACAAGTTCGATGTCATTTTCACTCATGCCAAGATCTCTGGCTAAGATCACAGCATATTTCGACACATTCATGGAATGGATAAATGTGTAGCTGTCCTTGGCATCGATCGCAGCGGTCAGTGCATAGATGGTAGGCGCAACACGTTCGTATGCAGTTCTTAAGTTCGAATCGGTGGAACGTGTCTCAAGACCGGTCCGGTAAACGGTAAGGTGACCTTTGCCCCCTAGTTTACCATAATAGATCGCCTGTTCTGCATTATGGAGCAGTGTTTTCGCATCTGGAGAAATAGATGGAAAAGTGGATATACCACAGGTAATGCTTGTGTCCCACACGGTATCGTTTTTGCTCCGCAGACTGATGATATTATGGATGATCTCATTAGCAAGTGCACCTGCACTGGTGGGATCATCCCCTTGTGTCAGTATCATAAAAACATCTGTACCATAACGGAATGCGAGGTCAGACGGGCTGATCTTTGAAAGGATTGCCTGTGCACAGAGCGTGATCAGATTATCTCCTTCCGTGGCACCGTAAAGCTCATTGTAGAGCTTGAAATCATCAATGTCGAGCAGGATCAGACTGATCGGGGTATCCGTCGAACAGGCATCTTTGATACATTCAAAGGCATGTTTTCTGTTATATAAGGAAGTAAGACTGTCTGTGATCGAAGCATGGTAAGCATTATAATACAGGTTGGCGTTGCGCAGAAGATACGCAGCATAGTAACAGATACGGTCGAGACAGACAAGTTCCTCTTCGGTGTAGATGCGGTCCGCATCGTCAGCAATATACAAAAGACCAATGACAGCCTGCTGATAACGGATCGCCTTAATTGCGTGAATATTTTGCTGTGCGAGCCAGCGGCTCTGCCGGGGAGTTAACAGAGGATTGTCCGTAAGAAAATCTGATCCTGTTACAAGAAAACCTTTTTGGTGCAGTATCTCTTCGAGAAATGCGTCAGAAGGAACGGAGTAATCTTTTTCAAAGAAAATATCTCCCCATCTGCGTACAGTGTAAAAGGAACGGCCGGTGTTTAAGTTCTGGGTCAGTAAAAGTCCCTGTGGATGCAGCAGTAAAATGAGTGAATCCATCAGGATGTTGTAAATTTCATCGGTATCTAAAGTGCGGATTGCAGACGAAAGAAAATTTTCTAAGATCATATCTTTTTGTTCTGACATAAGGTAAGGATCCTCCGGAAGTGATTTTTCTTGAGAATGTAGCAATATTATACTATAATGCTTTTGATGTGACAATGGTGCTTTTGATATATCCATTGCAGAAGAAAGACGAGGAAAGAAAATGAGACGCGAAGAGTTTAAAATGGAGCGTACGGGATTACTTGAGGTTGGAGATGTTTTGCCGATCACAGAGGGAAAACTTCCGGGTTCCTATTATTATACACTTGGGAAAGCATATGCAATGTCTGCTAACTATGCGGTAAGTGAACGGATCAAATCAGGGGAAGGAAAGGTTGTAGATGTCAAAGAAACTCCAAAAGGGTACTTTGTGACAGTTGAATTTGACGAATAAATGTTATAAAATAAAGGTACTGTAATTTGAAAGGAAACGTACATGCGCTATATACCGACAAGCAGGTTAAAGCCGGGAATGGCTCTTGGACAGGATATTTATGATGGAGCGGGAAGACTGCTTCTTGCAAAGCATCTGCTTCTGACGTCAGAATATATATCCAACCTGGAGTTTCTCGGATATCCTGGAATATACATAGATGATGAATTTACATGCGGGATTGAGATACAGCAGGTGCTCACGCCGCAGGTGCGCTGTCATGCATTGAAGCTGATACATGATCTGTTTGATTTTGATACGGATGAAAGTGAATTGCCGGTAGATGAAGTAAAATTGCGTATGACTGTGAAAAATGTTGTGGAAGACATCTTGAAAAATGGCGATGTAATGTTTAATATGATGGACATCCGCAACTATGACGAATATATTTATTACCATTCCGTAAATGTCGGTGTGCTTTCGATCATGGTGGGTGCAAGATACGGATTGGAGCGAAGCAAATTATACGATCTTGGAGTTGCAGCAATGCTGCATGATATAGGAAAGAAGTTTTTACCGGAAGAAATTGCCAACGGAAAATGGCCGCTTGAAGGGGCTGAACGGGAAGCGTGGAAGAGTCATCCGAAACTTGGTGCTGAATATTTAAGGACATCCTACCATTTTCCGGCCGTTGTTTCTGCCGGAGTCATGATGCATCATGAATGGTATAACGGTGAGGGTTATCCGATCGGAAAATCCGGAGATGATATCCCGTTATATGCGAGGATCATTAAAGTCACGGACAGTTATGATGCGATGATCTCGAAACGTCCCGGCAGAGAACAGCTCTCGCCGGCGGATGCAATCGAATATATGATGGCGATGGCGGGAGCAGAATTTGCCCCGAAGTTAGTCAATATATTTTTACGCAGAATGGCGGTATATCCGATTGGATGTGAAGTATTGCTGTCGAACGGGCAGCATGGTATTGTGGCGAAGAATTTCAGGGACTTTTCGTTAAGACCGCTGGTACGGATCGTGGAGACGGGCGGGATGCTCAATCTGCGGGATGATCCGGAAGGACTTAGCATTACCATTGGAAGAATGATTATGTAAGAAAACTTTGAGGGAGATATGACTGGACAGGGAAAGAGCGCGATAGATACGCTTTTGGCAGAAAGTTTTAAAGAGCTTGCATTAAAACATCCGATCGAGAAGATTACGATCAAAGAGATTACAGATAAGGCAGGCGTGATACGGCCGACATTTTATAACCATTTTCAGGACAAATACGAACTTTTGGAGTGGATCATAGATACACAGCTGATCGCTCCGGCAGAGCCGCTGATACAAAACGGAATGGTAAATGAGGCACTGGTACTTTTGTTTTCCAACATTGAAAAAGAAAAGGAGTTTTATCAGAAGGCGAGCCGTCTGGAGGGACAAAATTCGTTTGAGAGCATTGCACAATCCTGTATTATGAAAGTGTTCCTGCGGGTGTTTGAACGTTCGGCAGCCACGAAGAAACCAAAGTATGTCTGGCTGACACCGGAACGTATTGCTGCGTATTATGCACAGTCCATGTGCTATATTGTCATGAACTGGATTCAGTCCGGGATGACGATCTCAGCGAGGGAGTTAGCAGAGATCTATGATTACATCATAAAGAGATCCATGGAAGATATTTTAGCGGAACTTTAACCTTTGTTCCATATATACAATCAGAATCAAATGTTAACTTTAATATACATTTTGGGCAATTTGTATAATAAGATACTACAGAGAAATTAGATTGAATCTTTTCAGATTCAGTCTTTTTTTTTACACTAAAAGAAATTGTGGCAGGGAGAAATGTATGCCACAGGAAAATAAAAAGAAAGAAAGAGTGAAAAAGATGATTAAGTTTGGAAAATGGGTAGTGAAATTCCGTATTCCGATTCTGATCCTGAGTTTTCTGTTATTGATACCGACCGGGATCATCTACATGAATACGCGAATCAATTACGATATCCTCTCATATCTCCCGGGAGATATTGAGACGATGAAAGGACAGGATATCCTGTTAGATGAGTTTGGAACAGGTGCTTTTTCCGTGGCGGTCATAGACGGCATGCAGGAAAAAGAGATTTCACAGTTAGAAGATAAGCTAAAAGAGATCGATCATGTGAAAGATGTTTTATGGTATGGCGCACTCGCTGATATTTCAATCCCGATGGATATGCTGCCGGATGATTTAAAAGATTCCCTGCAGAATGCAGATACAGGCAGCCAGCTTATGATCATTACATTTGATACTTCCATGTCAGCAGATGAGACACTCGATGCCATAGAGGAGATCCGTGACCTGACGGATGAGCAGTGCCTGCTTAGCGGTATGTCCGCAGTCGTTACGGATATCAAGAAGATCTGTAATAGTGAGGTTATCATGTATGTTGTGATCGCAGCAGGATTATCCGCACTGGTGCTTGCACTTACAATGGATTCTTTCCTGTTACCGTTTATTTTCCTTTTGAGTATCGGTATGGCAATCGTATATAACCTTGGAACGAACTTTATTGCCGGAGAGATTTCCTTCGTTACACAGGCACTTGCAGCGGTATTGCAGCTTGCAGTTACGATGGACTATTCCATTTTCTTATGGCACAGCTACCTGGAAAATCAGGAGCGTTATCCGGATGACAAGAAACGTGCGATGTCCCATGCAATCTCACAGACGTTAACTTCCGTAGTCGGAAGTTCCATTACAACGATCGCCGGATTCCTTGCAATGTGTTTCATGACATTTACACTTGGTATGGATCTTGGTATTGTTATGGCAAAAGGTGTTGTATTTGGTGTTGTCGGTTGTGTTACAATTCTTCCTGCCATGATCCTTGCAATGGATAAATGGATTGAAAAGACAAGGCACAAAGCCATCATACCGGATCTTGGACGTATCGGTGGATTTGTGACAAAACATTACTGGATTTTCATTATTTTATTTTTAGTGATCATTGGTCCTGCTTTCTACGGACAGAATCACAATCAGGTATATTACGATCTGGTAGGAACTCTTCCGGACAACTTAGAGAGTGTAAAAGCAGGAAATGCACTGGAAAATGATTTTGATATGGGTGCGACACATGTGATCCTTGCAAGCAGTGAGCTGAATTCCAAAGATGCAAGAAATATGGAAAATGAGATCTCTGATGTAGACGGTGTCAAACTGGCATTAGGACTTGATTCCGTTATGGGACCGACCGTACCAAAAGACATGATCCCGGATGATATCAAGGAAATGCTTGATAATGGAAAATATCAGATGATCTATGTGATGTCTGAGTACAAGACCGGATCGGATGAAGTAAATGCACAGTGTGATGCAATCCGTGATATCATTAAAAAATACGATGACACTGCAATGTTAATCGGTGAGGCTCCATGTACAGAGGATCTGATCACCATCACGAATACAGACTTTAATACCGTAAATGCGGTTTCCATTATTCTGATCTTCATTATCATCGCATTTGTACTGAAGTCAGTTTCATTACCGGTCATCCTTGTTATGGTCATTGAGTTTGCGATTTTCATCAACATGGGTATCCCGCATTATACCGGAACGGTTCTTCCGTTTATCGCTTCCATCGTAATCGGAACGATCCAGCTCGGTGCAACCGTTGACTATGCAATTCTTATGACAAACAAATATAAGAGAGCAAGGAACCACGGAGCAGAGAAACGTGATGCAGTAAGAACAGCATTAGACAGTTCCTTACAGTCTGTCATCGTCAGTGCATTAAGTTTCTTCGCAGCAACATTTGGTGTAGGAATGTATTCCAGTATCGATATGATCAGTTCCTTATGTATGCTTCTTGCAAGAGGTGCATTGATCAGTTTGGTTGTCGTAGCATTTATCCTGCCGGCAATGTTTATGGTATTTGATAAATTAATCTGTGTGACAAGTGCAGGTTTCCGTTATAAAAAAGATTCGTCAGTTCAGTAAAATAGAGGAGGAAAAAAAGATGAAATTACCAGAATTAAAGAAAAGATTTACAAGAAAATATGTGATCCGTATTATTGCAGGTGTGTTAGTCGTTGGAATGGTCGGAACAGGAGTTTCCACGGCAAATGTATTTGCAGCAAAGACAGCACAGGAGAGTACTGAAAGTACAGAGAGCACCGAAAAAGACAGCGAAAAAGATGATTCTGATGCTGAGAGCAAATTAAAAGATGCATTAGATGACAGTATCAAATTCAGCGAGAAAGAGATTGGCAAAGAAGAAACGGTATATGTTCTTGCAGACAGCACCGGAAAAGAGCGCAAAGTGATCGTTTCCGATCATCTGATCAATGATGAAAATAAGGATACGATCGAGGATGCTTCTACCTTAAAAGATATCGAAAATGTAAAAGGTGATGAGACATTCAAACAGGATGGCAGCAAACTGACCTGGCAGGCAGACGGCAACGATATTTATTATCAGGGAACCTCCACAAAAGAGACACCGGTATCCCAGACAATTACCTATTCTTTGGATGGTAAGGAAGTAAAGCCGGAAGAACTTGCAGGAAAATCAGGAAAAGTAACGATCCGTTTTGATTACACCAACAATGAGACGGTAAAAACAAAGATCGACGGAAAAGAGGAAGAAATCTATGTCCCATTTGCTGCGATCAGCGGAATGGTATTAGATGACAGCTTTTCTAATGTAAAAGTTACCAATGGTAAAGTAATCTCCGATGGCAAAAATAATATTGTAGTCGGATATGCACTTCCGGGATTAAAAGAGAGCTTAGATGTGGATGATTCTGATTTTGACGGAGATGTATCGATCCCGGATTACGTGGAAGTAACTGCAGATGTGGAGAATTTCTCATTAAGCACCACAATGACAGTTGTGATGAATGCAACAAACTTTATCAGCAAAGACGGAGATGCAGATCTTTCTGAAGTTGATGATATGTTAGATACTTTAACAGATGCAACAGATCAGTTAAAAGATGGTTCCGGTGAGCTCGCAGACGGTGTAGATACTTTAAAATCCAAGATGGGTGAGTTTAAAGACGGTGTCGGAACATTAAAGAACGGTATCAAAGATTATACGGATGGAGCTTCTACTTTATCCACAGGAATCGGAACATTAAAGAGTGGTGTGGATACCTTAGCAGGAAGTGTACCAACACTGATCAGTGGTGTGGGAACCTTAAAAGATGGTTCAGCAAGTGCAGCAAAAGGAGCATCTTCCTTAAAAGACGGAGCAGGAACCTTAAAGAAAGGTGCCAAGGATGTATCTACCGGAGCCAATACATTGTCCAAAGGTGCAAGTGATCTTTCCACCGGAGCCAATACACTTTCCACCGGAGTGAATGATCTTTCTACCGGAGCAGATACGTTATCCACTGGAGCGTCTGATTTGTCCACTGGAGCAGATACTTTGGCTGCCGGAGCTTCCAGTCTGAATACAGGTGTCCAGACACTTGCGAAAGGAGTAAAAGATTTAAATACTTCTGTCAACGGCGGTGAAACAACGCTTGCAGGCGGAGCATCTGCAGTCAGTGCAGGTGTGGATACATTAGTTGGAAAATTGGGAGATATGGCAACAACTTTACAGACTAAAAAAGATCAGATCAATGCCAATTTACAGGCAAATGGTACATCCATTGAAAATGCACAGGCTACGATCGAATCATTAAAGAGCGCACAGTCAAATCTGATGAACGGAATTGCCATGTACAGTGCAAATCCTACAAGTGCAACAGCAATTTTTACGCAGGTGGGACAGGTACTTGGCGGTGTTTCAATCAACAGTGTAGATGATGCAATGACTGTAGCGGTAAGCCTGTCAGACAAGATCGCAACAATTGGTCAGGCTCAGGGAGCTGTTTCAGCTATCGATGAAGCAGCTAGTCAGATTTCTGATCCGACAACACAGGCACAGCTTACAGCACTTCAGGCTGGTGCGAAACAGGTGGCAGATGGAGCAGCGCAGGCATCCGGTGCAATCAGTACTATGGCTGGAAAAATGGATGATCTGACTAGTGGTTCTGGTCAGGTGGCACAGGGAGCAAGTGATCTTGCAACAGGAGCAGGAACCTTAAAGAAAGGAGCAGGTGATCTTGCAACAGGAGCAGGTCAGGTGGCAGATGGAGCAACGACTCTGCACAAAGGAGCGTCTGATCTGTCTGACGGTTTAAATACTTTAGACGGTGGTATCGGACAGTTGAAAGAGAAAGCCGGATCACTTGCAACAGGAGCTGAGCAGTTAAAGAGCGGCACAGACCAGCTTGCAAGCGGGGCATCCACACTTGTTTCTAATAATGAAAAATTAAACGATGGTGCAGGCACTTTAAGTGATGGTACGGATGCGATCATTGATGGTGTGGGAGAACTTTCTGACGGAGCACATAAACTTGCAGATGGAATCACTGAGTTCAGCGAGGATGGAATCGATGAGATCATCAATTCCTACAATGGCGATATCGAGCCGCTTGTTGACCGTATCCAGGCTGTATTAGATGCCGGTGCTGATTACCAGACTTATACTGACATTGCAGATGGCGTGAACGGAAGTGTTAAATTTATTATCAAAACGGATGCGGTAAAAGCAGAAGACTAAAGAACCGCTTTTAGGAGGAGTAAGATGAATGCGTTGGAGAATCTGCTGATCATAGCAGGCATATCGCTGGATATATTTGCAGCCATGGAGTGTCAGGGATCACTGGTAGCAAAGATCGACAAAAAACAGCTTGTCAAACTGTGTGCACTGATTGCTGCATGGCAGATGGCAGCGCTGTTCGTCGGAAGCTACCTGTCAGGA
>OHSF01001241.1_pt1 | contig 11600 bp, 10 predicted proteins | sample 1578551 | NCBI WGS metagenome assembly OHSF01 (sample SAMEA3879601, study PRJEB24766) | human gut metagenome | biome: human-associated habitat; feature: feces | place: USA | collected 1985/1987
CTCGGTATTTTTCTGCAGTGCAGTTACCATTGCATGACCGACTTCGTGATAAGATACGATCTTGCGCTCCTTATCGCTCATGATGCGGTCTTTCTTCTCTTTTCCACCGACCGCAACAAGCTCAAATGCATCAAACAGATCGGACTGGTTTACAAACTTTCTGCCATTTTTTACTGCGTTGATGGCAGCCTCATTGATCATATTGGCAAGATCGGAACCTACAAGTCCTGCCGTTGCAAGCGCAAGTGCATCAAGGTCTACGGTCTCATCCATCATGACATCTTTGGAATGAACCTTTAATGTCTCTAAACGTCCCTTTAAGTCCGGTTTATCGACAATGATACGACGGTCAAAACGTCCCGGACGGAGTAACGCTTTATCAAGTACCTCCGGACGGTTGGTCGCTGCTAAGATCAGAAGTCCCTTGGATGTATCAAATCCATCCATCTCTGCCAGTAACTGGTTTAACGTCTGCTCACGCTCGTCATTACCGCCGTAACGTGTATCACGGCTCTTACCGATCGCATCGATCTCATCGATAAAGATGATACATGGTGCCTGTTTCTGTGCTTCTTTAAACAGGTCACGCACACGGGATGCTCCGACACCGACAAACATCTCCACAAAATCAGAACCTGCCAGTGAGAAGAACGGAACCTTCGCCTCACCTGCAACTGCTTTTGCAAGCAGTGTCTTACCGGTACCAGGAGGTCCGACTAAAAGTGCACCCTTCGGCAGTTTTGCACCGATCTCGGAATATTTCTTCGGGTTATGCAGGAAATCAACAACCTCCTGTAAGGATTCTTTTGCCTCGTCCTGTCCGGCTACATCCTTAAATGTAACACCCGTCTGTTTTTCCACGTAAACTTTCGCATTGCTCTTGCCAACACCCATGGCACCGCCGCCCATACGCTTCATCAAAAATCCGAGCAGTACCCAGATCAGTACTAACGGGATCAGATAACTTAAAATACTGTAAATCCAGGTGGAAGTGTTGTCCGGGATTACTCCGTAAATTTCTACGCCTTTTTCTTTTAAAAGCGGAATCAGATCCTCATCCGCCACGCGTCCGCAGTAATAGGTCGGCTGGTACGGACTCTTGTCCTTTGTCACCGGTGTGATGTCGATCTCATACGATCCGATCTCTACGGATTTGACTTCACCTGCTTCCACTTTTTCCAGAAATTGCGAATAGGAAATCTCCTGGGTGCTCATCTGTGAAAAGCGGTTCGACACCATGCTCATGATAAATAACACGATGAGAGAAACCAGAACAAATGCCATGATAAGCTGTCCGTTATGGTTGTCCTTTCCACCATTGCCGCCGTTATTTCCATTGCCACCGCCGCCATTACCGCCGTTATTATTATAATTATTATTTCCATTATTGTAATTATTTGGTCCCTGGTTATCCATAATCTATCCTTTCCAAACATCTGCAGTATCTGCTGCATCTGGATTTTATCTGATATTCGTCAATATCTTCTTTATTATATTGAAAACAACACGCAAAAGCAATACACAGTTCATGAACTTTTGATGTGTTTTCTAAATTATTTCTAAATTCACTTTTATCTTTTTTAAGTTATGCTGGATTTTGCGTAAACTTAGTTGTATACTATATGGGTTATAAAATACGTGAAATATTTTTTAAATTTACTATAATTATGAGGAGGAAAACCCTATGCCTGTAAAATATGTCTTTGTCACCGGCGGTGTCGTTTCCGGTCTTGGTAAAGGTATCACGGCTGCTTCTCTTGGAAGATTATTAAAAGCCCGTGGATACAAAGTGACCATGCAGAAATTCGATCCGTATATCAATATCGATCCCGGAACCATGAACCCGATCCAGCATGGTGAAGTATTCGTTACCGATGACGGTGCAGAAACAGACCTGGACTTAGGACATTATGAACGTTTTATCGATGAAAGCCTAACAAAAAATTCCAATGTGACCACCGGTAAGGTTTACTGGTCTGTGCTCCAGAAAGAGCGCCGCGGCGATTTCGGCGGAGGTACTGTTCAGGTGATCCCGCATATCACCAATGAGATCAAGAGCCGTTTTTACCGCAATTTCACTTCCGATGAGACACATATCGCGATCATTGAGGTCGGCGGTACTGTCGGAGATATCGAGAGCCAGCCGTTCTTAGAGGCGATCCGCCAGTTCCAGCATGAGGTCGGACACGAAAACGCGATTCTGATCCATGTCACACTGATCCCTTATATCAAGGCTTCCGGTGAGCTTAAGACAAAACCGACACAGGCAAGCGTCAAAGAACTTCAGGGAATGGGTATCCAGCCGGATATCATCGTCTGCCGCTCCGAGCACGAACTTGATCAGAGCTTAAAAGACAAAATTGCCCTGTTCTGTAACGTACCAAACGGCAACGTACTCCAGAACCTTGACGTTGAGTATCTTTACGAGGCACCTCTTGCCATGGAAAAGGAAAATCTTGCCAAGGTTGCATGTAAGGCCCTGCATTTAGATTGCCCGGAACCGGATTTAAAAGACTGGGAAGCCATGGTAGATTCTCTCCGCCACCCGAACAAAGAAGTAAAAATTGCTTTGGTCGGAAAATATATTGCACTGCATGATGCATACATCTCTGTTGTGGAGGCATTAAAACACGGCGGAATTGCTGAGCGTGCTACCGTCGATCTCCACTGGATCGATTCTGAGACATTAAATGATGACAATACAAAAGAACTGCTCGGCGATATGGCAGGTATCATTGTTCCGGGAGGATTTGGTTCCCGCGGTGTCGAGGGTATGATCTCCGCAGCAAAATACGCAAGAGAAAACAACGTTCCATACCTTGGTCTCTGCCTTGGTATGCAGGTAGCCATCATTGAATTTGCAAGACATGTCTGCGGATTCCATGATGCACACAGTGTGGAGCTTGACCCGAACACCACACATCCTGTCATCGCACTGATGCCGGATCAGAATGGTGTGGAGGATATCGGCGGTACCTTAAGACTTGGCTCTTACCCATGTGTGTTAGATCCAACCTCTAAAGCCCGCGAGCTTTACGGTTCTGAAGAGATCCATGAGAGACACCGTCACCGTTACGAAGTCAACAATGATTTCCGTGCAGCACTTACCGAGGGCGGCATGAAACTCTGCGGTACCTCCCCGGATGGAAGAATCGTTGAGATGATTGAAATTCCGGATCACCCGTGGTTCCTTGCAACACAGGCTCATCCGGAATTCAAATCCAGACCGAACCGTCCACATCCGTTATTCAAAGGTTTTGTGGAAGCTGCTGTAAAGAACAGCATGAAATAAATTTTAAACGCAAAAAGCTGACTTGCCGGTTTGCCCGGCAGTCAGCTTTTTTCATAATAATAAAATGTTCGTGGAACGTGCATTCTGTTATTTATTTTCCAAAGTAAGCATCCACTCCATCGGCGATTCCCGATGCGATCTTCTGCTGATAATCGTCAGTCGCCATTTTAAGATCCTCATCCGCATTGGTCATGTACCCCATCTCAACGATCGTGACCGGAACCTGACACCAGTTGATACCGCTCATCGTATCTGTCTCCCAGACACCCTCACTTTTTGCACCGGTTGCCGCACACAGGGAACCTATGATGCAGTCGGAAAGCTTTCTTGAGTTCTGATAAATATTGGAGCAGTACGGGTTTGCTGCGGTCGGACAGATCGTCATCGCTCCGTTTGCCGCAGAGTTGGTACTTCCATTTGCATGAATGCGAATAAATGCTGCCGCATGATTATTATTGGCAACTGCCGCACGCTCGGAATTACTGATATTGACATCATTGGTCGTCCGGATCATCAACACCTGATAGCCGCGCGCCGTAAGTTCCTGTTGCAGCTTTAAAGATACCTGAAGTGTCAGTTCGTATTCCGCAAGCCCGCTCGCCACACCTGTTGTACCGGAAGCAACTTTCGCTTTTGTCTCAGATGCGCCTGGCCCGATCGGCTCTTTTTCGTTATTTCCTTTTGCCTGATGTCCGGCGTCGATCACAACCAGATTACCGGAAATGTTTGTCTGGGCTGTATCTGTCTGCGTGTTTTCCATCTCAGCAGACTGCTCTGTGCCAGTCTGGGGATTTCCAGCCTCAGCAGACTGCTCTGTGTCCGCAGTCTGTGATGATGCACTCTCCTGCTCCGAATCTGCTTCTCCCTTAATCACCTCTGTTGTAATGATTTCTTCTGTTTCCCGGGTCTCCGTTGGTGCCAGTTCTGCCGGCTCTGTTTCTTCCGTCTGCTCTGTTTCCTGTGTTTTTGTCTGTGCAGTTTCTGTCGCTTCTGTCATGATCTGCTCCGACTCTGCCTCTGTCTGTTCTTGTGTTTCTGTGACATTTTTCTCTTCAGCAGACACCTGGGCAGATCCGTTTTCATCCGCTTTGCTGCCACATCCCGTCATAAAAGACGCCCCCGCCAGTATCGTACATAGCAATAACGCCAGTAATCTTTTCTTCTTTTTTATATTGCCAAAACTCATATATTTCTCCATTCTTTTTGCTTATTATCTGTCTTCAATATTACATCTGATGCCTTACCACCGCATACTCATCATCCAGCTGGTAGTACGGACACTCTTTATAATGTCCCTGCATCAGGCGCGCAGCATCATCCTCGTCCATATCCACTTCGCAGTAATATTCCTCATCATCTTCATCGTATACATTGTATACACAACTGTCACAGCTCGCCATAACATCCTCCAATTCTTATTGCCGTATTTTCCATATCCTGTCTGCTGCTTATCTTTCACTTCCGACTCTTCCGCAGAACATTATCTCCATGTTGAGATCACTTCGTCATAAAGCTGTTCTAAAAATTCTTTCAAAAGTGTGCGCTGGGTATCCCAGTATTTCTCAGTGATCTCGTCTCCGTCTGGTGTGTTTTCCGTCACATCCATAACTGCATCTAAGATCTCCGGGTTCAGATCATCCATCGCCTCCTGCACGGCAGCCTCAAAATCACAATACGCCTCACTGGTCAGGTATAGGATGAAATTCTCGCGGTTTAAATTTCTTGCCTCATAACTTCCGGTAAAAATATCATTTCCCACCGATGCGATCTGTTCGAACTCTTCCTTTACCGTTGTATAGTCAACCGGGCAGTAACTCTCCGTAAAAAATTTATCAAACACTTCTTTGTCAATCTTTTGTTCCATGCTGTTATCGTCTCCTTGCATTTTTTGCGTTCCCATGTTATTTTAGCATAGAAACCGTTCACAGAAAAGACCGCATATCTGCGGTAATCATGAGCAACCCACTACACGGGCAAACCGTTTACCATAATATAGAAGAAACGAGGTTTATTATGACTGAATATCAAAATCTTCCAAACGATCCTGCTATGCTTTTAAGTTTCGTCAATACACAGCTCCGCGACAATTATCCGTCTTTTTCTGAGTTTGTTGCCGCATTTCATGCAGATGCCGATGCGATCACTGAAAAATTAAAAATGATCGATTACGAATATGACGAAACCCAAAATCAGTTTGTATAACATTTATTCCGGTACTTCATCATTCAGATATTTTCTGACACGCTTCCAATTCGGATAAAACTGTGTCATATAGCCCCAGAACACGGCATTATGACTCGGTTCTAAAATATGTGTCAGCTCATGCACGACCACATACTCCAGACACTCCGGCGGCTTTTTCGCCAGTGCGAGATTGATATTGATGTGGTGTGTCCTCACATTGCAGGAACCCCAGCGTGTTTTCATCTGGCGTATCGTAACACCGGATGCCTTTACGCCCATGACGGGTTCCCATTTTGCAATCAATTTTTCCACGTCTCTTTTCAAAAGCAGTTTCTGCTGTTTTAATTCCGCTTCGCTTAATTGTCTTACTTCCCTGCGTCCCTCTTTCGCACGCAGATATTTTTCCCTGCAAACCCGGATCCAGTCGATCCGCTCCTTTGCAAAACGGTAAATCCGCTCGTCGCTCATCTGATGCGGCGCCGAAATGCGCACACTGCCATCCTCTTTACTGATACGCAGATACATATTTTTCATGCGTTTTTTCGTCACAATGATCGGGATTTCTTCTATCGTGAAACTGTATGTTTTTTCTCTCATATCCGGCCTTTCTGATAATTTTCTGAATTTTAATATGATTCGATTATCCAAAAATGAAATCCACCTTTTGATAATCTAATCCCATAAATGAAGAAACCCCGGTAACATCACTGTTCCGGGGTTCCTCCGAGGAGTTTAGTTATGAAAATGTTAATCTCAAATCCCTTAAAAACAGCTACTTTCCATATATTTTTGTATATCACATGTATACCATATATCAAGTAATAACTCATGACAACTCTTTTTATCCTTTTAAACACTAATTTTTAACACTAAAAAAGACCTCATCCCAGCATCACACTGAAATGAAGCCTTTGTTCTGTTCATTTTATTTCACTCTGCATTCACGATCTTCCAGTTATCCCCCTTCTCCAGCGTCAGCTTATACTGCATGACCTGCGTAATCTTTAGATCCTGGTCGAGGTATTTTACATAAACTTCTGCTTTCGTCTGATCATCTTCCATATAATAGGCTTTTCCCGCCAGTCCGTCATATACATAATTCTTGCCGATCGCCGGAAGAACACCATCCTTTACATAATAGACGAGTTCTTTCGCTGATGCCTGGGGATACAGCTTGAAAAACGTATTCAAAAAATCTTCGATCTGTGTCTGGGTTTTTAAATCTATGCTCCCATCTGTTTCTTTCGCTTTTACTTCATAAGAGGATTTTCCCGGCAGCGCATACGCTGTCGGGTTTTTTACAACTAACATTTTTCCATTTTCATCTCTATGCACTGCTATCTGATACACATTGCTCTGCTCCGTGGTCTGTTCACCTTCCGATATCCGCTGCTTTACACAATACGTTACTTCGTACTCTGTATCCGCAAGATCCTTCACAGACCAGATATCTACGGATTCAACCTCTACTGCAGTCGGGCAGTCTGTCGTTATCATTCCATGATCCATAAGCTGCAGTGTTTCCGGAAGATACTTTTCCAGGGCTTTTTCTCTCTTACTGATCTCCCGGTCTGTATTTTCCCAGGCATGATATACACCTGCAAAATCCTTTACATAACTCTCCAGGGCATTTGTATCTTTCAGTTTTTCCTCGATCACAGTCTCTTTTTCAACCGTGACCGTATCAACCGATGTGAAATTATTATAAATTCCTAAGATAATGCTGATTGCAAGTAAAATCCAGAATAACCGGATCCATCCCCTGTTAGGAGATACCTTTAAAACCGGCATTTCTTCTGCCTGGTCACTTCCTTTATATTCACCCCTTATCTTTTCTTTTGGTTTTAATTTCCGGATATGTACTTTCATCTTTTCCGGCAGTTTTGTATATATCTTTTTTAAAAACAGCCAGACCTTATTTTTTATTTTTTTGATCATTACTTTTATCTGTACTTTCTTTTCCTGTCCCATTTTGTTTTCTTTTTCCATTTCTTTTCCTTTCTGCCGTTGCGACATCGCATTTATGTTGACGGCATGCTGACCCTTCCAATACATACAAAGTGTTCTTTCCAGAAATTCGTATTTAAGTCTGCAAAGCCGATCGGGTTACCGGCATGAAACATCCTTCCATTTCCGGCATAGATCCCAACGTGCGTGATGTAATTGTCTGTCTTATATGTTTTCGTGAAAAAGACCAGATCTCCCGGCTGCGCTTCCTCCAGCTCCAGATGCTGCACGGCTTCATACTGTTCCTGCGCTGTCCTCGGCAGTGACACTCCCGCCTGTCCAAAACACCATTGCGTTAACCCGGAGCAGTCAAAGGATGTCTGCGGACTTGAACCACCCCAGACATATTTCCATCCCTGATATTTATAAGCTTCCGCAAGAACCGCATTCGCCGTATCTGCTGGTAACGGCTCTGACTCCAGATATTGTTTTACAAGATATACATAAAACATGTTTCCGTAGCCATATCTCCATCCGCCATTCTGCGCGATCGCAACCGGATTATCATACTTTACTTTTCTGCCGCCGCATTTGCTGCTTGCAAAATCACACGACAACTGAAATGTATGAGCCTTTCCCCTGACTGATGTATAATCAATATATCCGGCTCCATAATTGTATGCCTGGATCACTGCATCAAGATCGCAACCTAACGTGTCCGCTTTCTGCAGCAACATGGCAAAATATGCAACCGCAGCCTTGATAGATTCCGAAGGGGTTTTCTCTTCTTCTGTCAGACTACTGTTTCCAAGTGACTGCATCGGATCATTTCCTTCCCCTCCAGTCTCCACCATCATGATGGCAAGCAAATACTTTTCATACTCATGTATGTTGTATTCCGCTGCCGTATCCCCGACAAAGGCTGCATATTCCCTTACTTTGTCAGATAACCCAAGACCGGACGCATGTACCGGATCCCCATCTTCGCTTTCATCTGACACTCCAATAAGCATCACGCCACAAATAAACAACAGAAAAACAGGAAATAAAATACATAAAGCGCATATGATCCACTTTACACGTTTCATCTTTACTTCCTCCTGTCTGTTCTCCGATCAGCACTTCCTGTCTTCCTCTGCTCTGCTAACACATCGTTTCTCAGATCCTTTGCATTTCTACTGGATCTTATTACGGTTTTTCCCGGTACAGACTCCGGCTTTGCTTCCCTTAGATCCTGTCCGGCATTTTTCTCCTGCAGTCCTTTGTTTCCCGCTCTCTGCTGTTCTAATCCTTTCATAAATTTTTCCTGATCCGTACTGTTTAACATCGTTCCATAAGTTCCAAGCTCTTTTCTCACGTCCTTATCTGAATACGGAAGACGGGTTATGCTCTGTTTGTAACGGATCTCCTCTAACGGTGTTCCTATTCGTTCCGTCTTCTGATCATTCTTTCTGATCCGTTCTTCACTTCCTGCCATGTCCCTTAACTTTTCATCGGATGCCTTTCGCATCTGTCCTCTGCTGTCAATAAAACTCTTTCCAGCCTTCGCACTGCGGTTTAAACCATCCACACCACGGTATTTATCCAGTTCTTTTCCATTTACCGGAATCCGTTGGTGGATGTTAATTCCATCATAACGTTTTAGCGCAGTTTCATTTCTTCGCTTCGCAAGATACATTTCACGGCGTTTCCTTCCTGCATCTGTCTGAATCCGGTTTCGTTCCTGCAGACGTCCCGTTTCTCTCCTGTTCCGTTCTCCAGCTATGCTCTCTTTAAAGTCTTTTACGTTCCGATCTATTGCTTTCCGATGCAATCCTGCCTGATATTTTATTTCAGTCGGTGTATTCTTTACATTTTCCTTTACCAGGCTCATGCGGTCTTTTAAGCGTTTTCCGGAATCCATAACCATACCGACACGTTTTCCGGCTTTTGTACCTGCAGACTGTGTTTTACTGCCGTAAGATACTGTCGTTCTTTCATTTTCAGACGCTCCATTGTTTTCCGTCCCATTCACATTTTCATTTGCCCGGACTGGTTCTCTTACAGGCTTACTGCCACTATTATTTGTATGTGATGATGCCCTCTGTGAATTGCTTTCACCTGAAGGCGCCGGTTCATTTCCAGAACTGCTTCCAGCATTTCCACCTGTACCGCCGCCAGTTCCATTTCCTGCACTTCTGCTTACTGCAGCACGTCTGCCGCCAGAATAATACCTTCGTCCAAACAATTTTCTCATAACCATATATCTTCCCATGCTCTTTAAGAAACGACCACGCTTATTGCTGCCGCCATCTCCTAACGCAACCATAGATAAAATTTCATCCATCTTTAAATACGTTCCAACAAAAACAACGATCTGTAAAAATGCAACCATTAAAAACGGATAATCTCCTGACATGGAATAGATCATTGCAGATAGAGAAAACGCAATCGTAATGAGAAGTGTTAATCCTGCGCGCATTAAAATCGTATTGAACAGTTTTAACACCGCCTTTTTCAACAATCCGTTATAAGTCGGCAGCATGGATAAAATAAAATTCAGCGGCAGATACAACGCAAATATGATAAACAAAAGCTGGGTAAATATAACCAGCCCACACATTACGACCACAAAAATACTGATGATCAGATTCAAAAAACCTATTAAAATAACTGTTCCAAATCTGCCTGCTACATTCGTCACAGTCATATTTACATTTTTATAAGTTTCAATATCTGTCTTTACTGCAGTCTGACGGTCTTCTCCGAAATTCGTTACAGGACTGACAGATAAAATTGATTTAATACGATCTCCATCAACTCCCGCTGCAATACGCTCTGATTCGATTGCAGTTTCATCCGTCGTACCAAACTGCAAAAGCAGCCATGGTTTATAGACCTGAATTGCAAACAGGTTATTCCGGATCTTGTCTGTTGCTTTTACTCCCATCTCATCATTTCCCGGCATGACAAGTTTTGCCCCAAGCTCCAGGACACCATTGCTTAAATCCGCGGAAAAATCATTGATATTTTTAATGTACTGCGGCGCATAAGCAATAAACGCGGCAGTTAAAAGAAAGATCACAAGCATATTTACCGCTGCGCTGACTGCCTCTGTGGTTTTTCTTTTGATCAGCCCGGCATATGCCATGTAGCCGCCCACGATCAATACGATAAACAGTAACAGCCAGGTATAAAAACCATCCGCATTGAATTTCTTCGATCCGGTATTCATGCCCGCCAGGATCTGAATGTTCTTTCCGATGTCGTCTGCCATATCACCGATAAAATCAAGCGAATACGTCTGCTGCACAATATATCCCGTTCCGCTGCTCAGCAATACACTGATCAGCCAGATTCCGTCACTGATTCCATAAAAAACGGATGAAATCTTATTATCTATCCTGTCCATCCAATTCCAGGGAAGCCAGTCCCAGGAAGTGTCCACATAGAAATCGATCTGATAATTATCCCATCGGTACTGACTATACAGATTTCCAGCATCGATCGTTTCATCTACCAGTCCGGAAGCCGCAGCTACCTCCATATTGGCAGCCGATAAAAATAATCCTGTCAGAAGCATGCATACAAGAAATGCTGACAGGATCTGTTTGCGCGGCTTTTGCAGTCTTTTTGTTTTCATTCCCCATTTCTTTCTCATGAAACTTCCTCCCTTCTTGGAGGTCTGGTATCAAATGCGTCAAATACATGCTGCAGTAATATCTGTGTATGTACTTTTCCAACACGACCGTAAATGTCCTGCATCAGACATTCCCCAGTTTCTAATGCCATGATCGCATTCTGGTTTTCTTCATCATCCGGATCCAGCCCAAAGAATCTTAATGTATTCCGGATCTCCGTCTTATCTGTGGAATGAAAAGCGAACTTCAAACCGATATTGTTTTTGATTTTTTCGTCCAGAAGATCGGAAGAACTCTGCGTGATAAAAAATACACCGGACTGCATGGAACGTCCGGCACGTACAAGTTTATTCGATAAAGCTGCTCCCTGTGCTACCTGCAGGAGACTCCATGCCTCATCTAAAGCAACGATTTTATAAATTTTCCTGTCTGAATAAATAAAATCCAATGCAAAAGTTCCGATCGTGATCATAACCGCAATACTTAAATATTCGATACTGGTATATTCCTCCACATTTTTTTCAGAATCCGGCAGCATCAGATCCTGCACCTGCAAA
>OHSF01001246.1_pt1 | contig 11566 bp, 8 predicted proteins | sample 1578551 | NCBI WGS metagenome assembly OHSF01 (sample SAMEA3879601, study PRJEB24766) | human gut metagenome | biome: human-associated habitat; feature: feces | place: USA | collected 1985/1987
TGAATATTTAAAAACACAAGGATATGAGATCCTGCAATATAATTTCCGCTGCCGTATGGGCGAGATCGACATCATTGCAAAAGATCACGGATATCTTGTATTTATAGAGGTAAAATACCGCAGAGACAAAAGCTGCGGACATCCGGCGGAGGCAGTAACACCAAGAAAGCAGCGTACGATCAGCAAAGTTGCATCGTATTATCTGCTGACCCATGGATGCGGGATGGATACGCCGTGCCGTTTTGATGTTGCGGCGGTGTCCGGTGATGGGGTGGAACTCATAAAGAATGCGTTTGAGTATCAGGGGTATCTTTAGAAAAAAAACAGGAAGGGCAACAGTGTGAATCTAAAAAAGAAAAATAATGACATTGTGTTAGAAGGAGTATGGTGTGAAAATGGAGCGGGCAGCACATTACCGCTCCTTAAATATCCACTGCTTGAGCAGACGGGTATCGTAGAACATTGTTTTACCACACGGATTGGTGGTGTGAGTAAAGGGATTTATGAATCCCTGAATTTAAGTTTTACGCGCGGGGATGAGGATGCAGCCGTAAGAGAAAATTTCAGGCGGCTCGCCGGCGCAATGGAAACAGATGTTTCAAAGTTTGTGTTTACCGATCAGACACACACGACAAATGTGCGCAGGGTGACGGCGGAGGATGCCGGAAAAGGGATTGTAAAAGAGAGGGATTATACGGATATTGACGGACTGATCACAAACGAACCGGGACTTGTACTCTCGACGTTTTATGCAGACTGCGTGCCGTTATACTTTGTGGATCCGGTGCACCGTGCGATTGGCATGAGCCATTCCGGCTGGAAGGGAACGGTCGGAAAAATGGGAGCGGCCACGATCACAGCGATGAAACGTGAATTTGGCACGGAGGCGAAAGATTTAGTCTGTGCCATCGGTCCGTCCATCTGCCAGGACTGCTATGAGGTCAGTGAGGATGTCGCAGATGCTTTTAAAGAGGCGTTCCCGGGGCATGCAGATGAGATCTTGCTCGATAAGAAAAATGGCAAGTACCAGCTTGATCTCTGGAGGGCGAACGAGATCGTCCTGACAGAAGCAGGAGTTTTAAAAGAAAAGATCGCAGTCACGAACATCTGCACCTGCTGTAACCCGGATCTTCTGTTTTCCCACCGTGCAAGCCATGGAAAACGCGGAAATCTTGGCGCGTTTATTTATCTGAGAAACGCATAAATACAATGAACGCAAACAGTCATTGGAATATAAAATAAAAAAGAGGAAAAGAAAAAATGGAAAAGAAAAATTATATTGATTATATCGTGGAAGAGACAAAAAAGATCCTTGCGATCGACAGTCCGTCCGGCTACACCAAAGAGGTGGCAGAGTATGTCTTAGGCGAATACCGTGCATTGGGATATGAGCCAAAACTTACCGTAAAGGGCGGCGTCCTTGTCGCATTGGGCGGCAAAAATAAAGAGGATGCCGTGATGTTAGAGGCACATATTGACACCTTAGGTGCGATCGTAACGGAGATCAAGTCAAACGGAAGATTAAAGGTATCTCCGATCGGTGGTATGAATGCCAATAATGCAGAGGCGGAAAACTGCCGCGTTTACACCAGAAGCGGCAAGGTTTATTCCGGCACGTTCCAATTAAAAAACGCCTCGATCCATGTAAACGGCAGCTACAATGACACTGCCCGTTCCTATGATGCAATGGAGGTCGTATTGGACGAGCCTGTGGAAAGCAAGGCGGATACCGAAGCCCTCGGCATTATGACCGGCGACATCGTCTGCTTCGATCCCCGCACGACCGTAACGGAATCCGGCTACATTAAGAGTCGTTTTCTCGACGATAAGCTGAGTGTCGGCATCCTGCTCGGCTTTGCAAAATATTTAAAGGAAACCAACAAAAAGCCCGCCCGCAAAATCTATCAGCATATCACCGTTTTTGAAGAAGTCGGTCACGGCGGCTCCGCTTCGATTCCTGCTGATGTCGCAGAAATTCTCGCAGTCGATATGGGCTGCGTCGGAGATGGCCTTTCCTGCAAAGAAACCCAGGTTTCCATCTGCGCAAAGGATTCCGGCGGTCCTTATCATTACGATGTTGTTTCTGCTCTGATCGAGGCAGCGCGCACCGCCAAGGTTGACTTTGCAGTTGACGTATATCCCCACTACGGCTCCGACGCAGAAGCAGGGCTTCGTTCCGGTATCGATTGCCGCCACGGGCTGATCGGCTCCGGTGTATACGCTTCTCACGGCTATGAGCGCAGCCATGTAAAGGGAATGGAGAATACGTTCCGGCTGTTAAAGGCTTATCTGAATCAGGACTATAGTGCCTGAATGAAAAACCTCCGGGTCTGTCGTCTTTTCGACGGCAGCCCGGAGGTTCTTTTTATTCTGCGCTGCAGGACTCTTTGCCTGCGGCGGATTATATAAGGGACATCTTTCGGTGCGAAGCGCCTGCGGAGCAGAGAACTTTACACCATTTCATGCGTCGCTGCGCGATCAGCCAATTACCAGCTCCCAGTGCATCTTTTCTTCATTCAGGCGATACTGCTTTAACAGCTCCGGTCCGCAAGAGTTAGAACCAACACCACTCATGCCGTAGTCCAGATGCCAGATCACATGTCCGGATTTTTCCAGCTCGTAGTTGTGCATCTTTTCCGTCAGCTCCTGGGCAGTGTAGTAAGAAGCGTTAAAGGAGATCGGCTTTGTGCCTTCCGCCTTCAGTTCACCTACTTTTACAAACGCACAGTGATAATGGCTGCCATTTTCCTGAGGTTTTACATAGTCCTCAAGAAGCTCGTCCACTGTTGTCGTAAAGCGATCTACCCAGCAGGCTCTGTGCTTGTCCTGATAGCTTTCTGTCGGACCGTATCCGATGTATTCCACCTGATCCTGATTTTCCGGCAGTACCAGCTGCAAGCCAAACCGAGGCATATAAGGGAAGGTCATATCCTTGTCGGCATCCAGCGTCAGCTTGATCTGACCGTCTGCATTGACTTCCCAAAGCGCTTTCGCACGTAAAAACGGCTGTCTGTATACACTGGCGATGGAGAAATCGCATTGAATGCGTACTTTTTCACCGGCGTTCTCTGCGGTGCAGTCATAAACCCGGATCCACGGTCTGTCATATCCGGCTTCTTCCCAGACCTGACGGACATTTCTGTCATTGTCAACCGGCGCACGCCAGGTCTCAAAGGTCATCGGTGCTTCGATCAGCGCCTTACCATCTCTGACAAGCTCTGTAAATGCACCTTTCTTCTTGCCGAATACATAGCGGATTCTGTCGGAGGTAATGATCCAGGAAGTATCGTTTTCCTCCAGTGCAACTGCTCCGGCTTCTGCAATTTCCAGAACCTTTTCCCTTTCCTCAAACAGCGCAATCTGGTCAAAGCCCATGACTCTGCCCTGTCTGGTCAGCGCCTGATCTGCTTTCTGCACATAGGTCAGCTTCAGATAGGTCTGATCTCCGGAAAGCTCTCCCAGCTGAGGGATCGTGATGCACACTTTTTCATGTGCAGGGCAGGTAATCTCCCGGATCTCGCCCTCTGCCAACAGGGTGCCCTCTTTTTTGATTTCATAACGGATCTGTACGGTATCTGCAAGGTCTGCAAAATCCTGCACGTTCCACAGCTCTACGGTGCCTGCTGCCAGATCTTTTCCTGCTGCATGTACCGGACGGATTTCGTTTTTCCATTCCAGAAGCCCGGTATGGGGTCTGCGGTCCGGATACACCAGGCCATCCATACAGAAGTTGCCGTCATGAGGGAACTCACCTGCATCGCCGCCGTAATGGAAAATATCTCTTCCGTCTGCAGCCTTGCCTTCCCAGGTCGCATGATCACACCATTCCCATACGAAGCCGCCGCAGAACTTGTCATATTTGTACATCAGCTCCATGTAATCATGGATATCCCCGGGGCCGTTGCCCATTGCATGGATAAATTCACACTGAATAAAGGGCTTTCTCATTCTGCGGTCTTCACAGTATTCCTTTACCCACTCGGTATCCGCATACATCCGGCTCATCACATCCAGCATGGAAACATCGTTGTGATAACCTGCGGAATTGTAGATGCTTGCTTCATAGTGCAGCAGACGGGTCGGATCATAAGCCTTTACCCATCTTCCGGCGTCCTCAAAGTTGCCGCCGTAGCCGCTCTCATTGCCCAGGGACCAGAAAATAACCGCGCTCTGGTTTTTGTCCCGGATCACATTTCTCTTCTGACGGTCGAGGATCGACTCCGCCCAGGCATCATCCTGCGCGATGTAGCCCATGCAGTCGTGTCCGTCATTTGTATACAAAGTTCCTACGCCATGGCTTTCCAGATCCGCTTCCGCGATCATGTAAAATCCGTATTCACTGCACAGCTCCGGGAAATAAGGCGCATTGGGATAGTGGCTGGTACGAATCGCATTGACATTGCTTTCCTTCATCAGCTGCAGATCGCGGATCACATCCTCCCTGGTCACGGCTGCACCGGTATAAGGGTTGGAATCGTGACGGTTGACACCCCGGAATTTCACCTGTTTTCCATTGATTAAAATCTTTCCATCTTCAACGGAGATTGTGCGGATGCCGACCTTCTGCTCGATGGTTTCAGCGCCTGCCTGGAGCGTCAGGGTGTACAGATAGGGCTGCTCTGCGTTCCAGAGCACCGGAGCAGCTACAGGAATCGCTATGTTCTCTCCGTTGGAAACTGCCCTGCCGATTTCTTTGCCCTCTGCATCCGTCAGCGTACAGTTGATTTCCAGATCTCCCTCCACCCGGTCAAAACGAACCGTAACCTCTGCTCTGCCATCCTCTGCAACAGGAGTCTGAACCGTAAAGTCATGTACGAATTTCTGCGGGCGAAGCACCAGCTCAACATCCCGGAAAATTCCGGAAAAACGCAGCTTATCCTGATCCTCCAGATAGGTTCCGTCACACCATTTCAAAACCAGAACCGCCATACGGTTGCTGCCTGCTTTGGTTTTGCCGGTGATTTCAAATTCGCTGGGACTGTGGGAAACCTGGCTGTAACCGACAAATTCGCCGTTGATCCAGACATAGAAGCAGGAATCTACGCCCTCAAAATATAAGAACTGACGTTCGCCGACTTCTTTTTCTGTCAGAGTAAAATCCTTTACATAAGCGCCGCTGGGATTTTCATTGGGCACATACGGCGGGTCATAGGGGATGGGATAGCGGACATTGGTGTACTGCTTCTGTCCAAATCCCTTCATCTGCCAGCAGGAGGGCACTTCCATGTTGATAAAACCCTCTTTTTCGAGATCCTTTTCCCAGAAATGCTCCGGTACTTCTTCCACACTGGGATACCAGGCAAATTTCCAGTCGTCCCCGCTCAACAGGATCTGGCTCTCCCTTCCATCCTGTTTCGGCACATACCAGCAGCGGTTGTCCATTGTGCCGACATGCAAAGTGGAGAGATTTTCATAAAAATTCTGCACTTTCATTTGGTTGTCTCCTTTTTGTATACTTTGGTTGATACCGGGATTTTGTTCCGGCTTTCTTTTTTACAGCTCCTCACACACCTGGAAAATATAGAATTTCAGGTAGTAGGATTCCTCCGCCGCCCAGAGGATCGGATGATCCGGCGCCTGTGTTTTAAATTCCACCTGACGCAGTCTCTTATGCGCTCCGTGGGCTGCTTCGCGGATGGTCTTTGCGAACAGCTCCGGATCCATAAAGTGGGAACAGGAGCAGGTCACTAAAAATCCGTTGTCTTTTACCAGCTTCATGCCCCGCAGATTGATTTCACGATACCCTTTTACCGCATTTTTGATGGAGCTTCTGGATTTGGTAAATGCGGGAGGATCCAGGATTACGACATCATACTGCTCGCCCTTTTTCTCCAGCTCGGGAAGCAGTTCAAAGACATCTGCACAGGTAAATTTTACGCGGTCGGAAAGTCCGTTTAATGCCGCATTTTCTTCCGCCTGCTTTACGCCGGTCATGGATGCATCCACGCCAAGCACCTCTCGCGCGCCCGCAATCCCCGCGTTCAGTGCAAAAGAACCGGTATGGGTAAAGCAGTCCAGTACCTTTTTGTCAGGGCAGAGTCTGTGAATTGCCTGTCTGTTGTATTTCTGGTCCAGGAAAAATCCGGTCTTTTGTCCGTCTTCCACATCCACGATGTAACGGACACCATTTTCTGTGATTTCAACCTTTGTGGGGAACGGGTCGCCGATGAAGCCTTTGAAGCGTTCCATGCCTTCCTGCAGGCGTACCTTTGCATCGCTGCGCTCATAGATACCACGGATCATGATACCGTCCTCTGCCAGCACCTTTTTCACAAGAGAAAGGATCGTCGGCTTCAAACGGTCGATCCCAAGCGCCAGGGATTCCACCACCAGCACGTCGGAGAACTTGTCCACTACCAGCCCCGGCAGCCAGTCCGCTTCACCGAAGATCAGACGGCAGCATCCGGTGTCTACGGTCGCTTTACGATATTCCCATGCGTTGCGCACCCGCTTTTCCAGAAATTCTTCTGTGATCTCATGTTCTTTTCTGCGGCTCATCACCCGGATTGTAATTTTTGAACGGGTATTGATAAAGCCCCATCCCAAAAAGAAACCATCAAAATCCTTTACCGCAAGAATATCTCCGTTTTCATAGTCTCCCTCAACGCGATCAATCTCGTTGTCGTAAACCCAGGCGCCGCCGCTTTTGAGCGTGCGTCCTTCGCCCTTCTTCAGAATGGCTTCTGCGTACATATTTCCTCACAATCTGCCGCATGGCGGCTCCGAAAACGCTGACGCGCTGCACAGACTTTTTTGCAGCGCTCCACCGGCTCGGCAATTTTATTATAGTATGAAATTCTATTCGGATGTATAATAAGTCTGTCCGAAAAATATAACATTTTGAAACTAAAAGAAAGGACTCCTATGCCGATTTATTTTCGCAACGCCCCGGTGCGTGAACCCTTTATCTACGATTCCATCGGAAACCACTGGCTGCAGGATGCGACCTCGCGTCCAAACGGCTACCCTTTCTATCACTATTTACAGACCGAATCCGGCTGCGGGCGGATTACCATTCAGGGAAAATCTTATCTGCTTCATGAACAGGAAGGCGTCCTGATCGCTCCCTCCATCCGACACTCTTATCTGGCCCAGACTCCGGAGTGGTACACCTGCTTTTGTACCTTTTCCGGAACAGTCGAAGGCAGTATTTCCAAAATCCTGAACAACCGGCCGATTCTTTTTACCACAAAAGAGCAATGTCGGAATATACGCGCGCTGCTTCAGGATGCTATACAGCTTTTCGAACATCCCCCGGTCAATATCCCGGTACTCTCTGTCAACTGTTATCAGGTGCTTTTACAGTTTTCGGATGTCCCGGACGGTCAGAAGCTTCTTTCTGATCCGCTGTATCTGCGCTATGTTGCTCCGGTCATCGAAGAAATAGAAACCTGCTACAGTCTGCCCCTCACAGTGGCCCAGCTGAGTCGTCAGGTATTTGTCACGCCCCAATATCTATCACGGCTGTTTCAGCGTTTTCTGGGCTGCTCGGTCTACGAATATCTGATGACCTGCCGCATCAACCGTGCCAAAGAGCTTCTGCTGACAGCACCGCGGATGGAGGTGCAGGAAATCGCTGCGCAGACCGGTTTTTCCGATCCGAGTCACTTTATCGCCATGTTCCGCAAAAATACCGGACGGACACCGTTAGAGTTTCGGAAAATCAAATAATGCTGTGTGCAGCGGCGTGTTTTATCTCAGTCCATTGAGCTTTTCCCGATCCATCTGAAACGGATAGTTTTTGAGCTTCGCGGGGTTGGAAAGCAGATCATTCATGGTGCGCTCCCAGAGCTCACGAGAAATTTTTTCTTCTCCGATCAGACTGTAAATGTAGGCCTCGAAGCTCTGATGGCTGCCAAAACCAAGCAAAGTCAGAACGCGCATCGCCTCTTCCTGGTCACCGTAGCAGCGCAGAAAGCCCGGCAGAAACATGCCAACCGCTTTGCCGTGGGGCGTTCCCAGTTCGCAGGTTACGCGATAGCTCAATCCGTGGGGCAGACTCGTACCGGTATGAGAAATCGCCATACCTCCGAGGGTGCATGCCTGCATAAGAAGCTCCCTCTGTGCTTCGCCGATTTCATAGGAAGCGAGCGCGTCTTTTACCTTTACAAAGGTCCGCAGGCCCATCTCGCTGTAGACACGGCTGTAGGGCGTAGCGTTCGTGTTTAAATGGCTCTCCACCAGATGTGCTAACGTATCCACCGCCGTGTTGATACAGCCGGTTTTGGAAGCAGTCTGCAGATACGTAGAATCCACCAATGCAAGCTCTGGGAAAATATGGTGGCTGATGCTCTGTTTTACCAGCTCACCCGCCTTGGCTTCTGTGGAAGTCTCCGAAGCTGCCGCCGTAGTCAGTTCTATTTTCGGCATCACGATTCTCGTCAAAATCGCATACGGTGTAACCTCTGAGCCGGTTCCTGCTGTCGTCGGTACTGCCGCGACCGTCAGGGCTTTATTTGCCGCCTGTTTGACCGCTGCATCTGTTTCATATAAAAAGTCTGCTTTTTTCTCCGGGTTGGCGATCATCAGCGCAATTGCCTTAGAAGCGTCCATGGGAGAACCGCCGCCGATTCCGATCACAAAATCGACCTTTTCCGAAAGCCCCAGGGCAGTCGCCCGCATCACAGTTTCCACCGAAGGATTTTCCTCGATTCCGTCAAAAATCACATAGGGCACTTGCTCGCGGTTCAGCGCATCCTCCACGTCCTGCAGGGAACCGTTTACACGGGAAGAATGCTTTCCCGTTACAAGCAGTGCTTTTGTTCCCAGCTCCGCCAGCTCCTGGCTGTGCTGCCGGACACAGCCTTTCTCGTTATAAACCTTTGTTGGCATGTATAATTTCATTGTAATTCCTCCATTCTAAGACGTGCATAAGCATACTGCTCTGTTTCTGCAATACAGCGCCGCACCCTTTCTTCTGTCGCAGGATCTTCAAAATTCAGCTCTAAAAAACGCTTTTTATAATAGCCCTGTTTCAGCGCAATTCGCAGGCTTTCTGCAAAATTCAGATCAAAGAAAAAGCCAAGAAAGCTGACCCAGACATCCAGCCCGGTTTTTCGTTCCTGTTTTTTGATGCAGTAATGACCCAAAATGCTCTCATATACCACATCTGAAATTGCTTCCTGTCCCACCTGCTCTGCGGAAAAACCGGTGGTATCTACAGGATCCTCCTGGGCAAACACCCGGAAAATATCGCATTTATCCGCATCCCGGATTAACTTCGCAAAAAGCAGCGTCTTTTCATCCAGGCCATCCTCAATCGCAAGGCGGTTATGGTTTCCAATGGCCGTCAAAACCTGCTCTCTTTCCCTGTCAGAAAGCTCACCCAGAAAATCGCCCTGCCGCAGGATTTCGCACCCTAACTGCGCGTGGTCGATGCTTTTATAATCCAGAAACGTGTGATAGCGCTTCAGCTGCTCAAATCTTCCGATATCGTGATATACCGCACACAGATACGCCAGCTCTCTGTCACTTTCCGAAAGTGGGAGCTCCGCTGTAAGCTGTTCCATCACCTCCGTCACCCTTTGCGTATGAATAATTTTTAGTTTGATCCTGGTATCACTTCCGTCGTCATAGGCAGACGTATATTCCAGAAATTTCTGCATAGCATCCATTTTTCGTCTCCATTCTGTAAGCGCATGGCAGTGGCTCTGCAGCATTTTCCACATATGGTCCAGCTGCCCGCAGCATGCCGTGATGCCTGCGCTTTTGTCTCTTTTATTCAATTCAGGCGGCACTGCTGCCTCAGCTTTCTCTCCGCAGCGATTCAAACACTGTGTCGTAATGCTCCGACATTTCTTCAAAGTTATTCAGCAGCTGTTCCAGTACCCGGTAAAACGTCTGCAAATCCTCCGGCGCGATATTTTTGTCCGCATTTTCCTGTACCAGCCCGATGACCTGACGGATTTTGGCGGTCTGCAGGCTGCCCTGCTCTGTCAGAACATAGCGGGCGCGGTAACGTCCCGGTTCTCCTTGTTTTTCCACCATTCCGGCTGCGATCAGCTCCGAAAATGTCCGGGAAATCAGCGCCGGGTCAAGGTCACAGGCCGCTGCCACCTCTGCAAACTGAAGTCCCTCCGGATGTCCGCTCAGCGCGTACAGCACCGCCGTGTGTGCAGCCTTTAATCCTACCATCCCCATTCCAGCTGTTTTGACTGCCTGTACTTTTTTATTCATCCTGGAAAGAGAAAGGGTAAATTTCAAAAAACGGTCATCCTTCATGGCTCTCATTTCCTTTCCCCAGATGTTTTGCATATTCCTGCCCTTCCCGGACATAATGGGCTGCATTTTCCAGATTGGAGGTGATTTCCGCTTCCGTTACACTGCGGATGATTTTGGCAGGGCTTCCATAAACCAGTGAGCCCTCCGGAATCTGCATATTCTGCGTCACCAGCGCTCCTGCTCCAACGATACAATTTTTGCCGACAGACGCGCCGTTTAAGATAATTGCACCCATTCCAATCAGTGTATTGTCCCCAACGCTGCAGCCGTGTACAATCGCGCTGTGCCCGATCGTGACATTTTTTCCCACAGTCACGCTGTAGCCCTTGTCCACATGAATGACGCAGTTATCCTGCACGTTCGTACCCGTGCCGATCGATACGCTGCCTGCTCCGGCACGCACGGTTGCGTGGAACCAGATACTGCAGTTTTCCGCGATCGAGACGTCCCCATATATGTCTGCACTGGGCGCAATAAACGCCGACGGGTCAATGTCCGGATTTTTCCACATCTGATTTGCCCCCTTTCTGAGCAGGCTTCGCCTGTTTGTGCTCACTTTCGCTCATTGTAGCATAGAATTCTTGTCAAAAAAAGAGCGGCAGGGATTTCCCTTTATCCCTGCCGCCCTTTTTAGTCTTATTTTTTTATCTCATCCGTTTCAATGATAAAGGACACACTGCCTGTCTTTCCGTCTTCCAGCCCGCTGAAATTATTATATGCGCCATCGTTTTTTTTCAGCGACTTTAACTTTTCTGTAAGGGACTGCAGCTCCTGTTTCTTTTCCGTATCATCGGTGTTGGAAGCGGAACTGTCGTCTATGCTGTCACACGCTTTTTCCACACCCTTTGTGTAGGTGCTGACGCCATCTGCCAGCTGTTTACTTCCATCCGTCAGCTGAGAAACCGATGCTGCAAGTCCTGCCAGCGATGGGTCAGCCTGTGCCGCCTGTGCGAGTGCTGCATTGACCTGGGACAGTCCCTGATACAGGGAGTCTGCGCCGCTGGTCGCCGCTGCCGCGTCACCGCAGCCACCGACACACATTGCAGCAGCGGTAAAAAGCGCTGCCACGGTCATTTTATACCGATTCTTTTTATCCTGAAAGTCAAACATAATTTTCCCTCCTCAATATCGTAATCTTCATGATATCAGGGGCAAAAGGGCTAAGCCCACATGAGCTTACTCATAGGTGGGTGAGAGACCTTTTGCCCTGACGCCATATCCATCGGGTTCAAAAATTCATTTTTCAGAAGTAGAATAGACTAACTTTTGTTCGCTGTCAATGTTTTAAACTACAGTTCACTCGTACCCTTCTGAGTTCAGATTCCGTGCTTGCACGAAAATCTGA